>Ga0209835_1000052_pt1 | contig 77530 bp, 60 predicted proteins | sample LakKivwa52mmetaG_FD_184138 | JGI IMG/M metagenome (GOLD analysis project Ga0209835, IMG submission 184138) | Anoxic lake water microbial communities from Lake Kivu, Rwanda to study Microbial Dark Matter (Phase II) - Lake Kivu water 52m metaG... | ecosystem: Environmental > Aquatic > Freshwater >...
GTGTAAACCCCTCTTCTTATATCGAAAGTAGTTGCACTTAATGCTACCTGCATATTGGCTTGAAAACGATTGTTGTTAAATTTCACTTCATTTCCTGCTCCGAAGACAAAATTTTGGGAAGCCATCCCTCCATATTTTATTGAATTCGAGTCGTCAGTAGATTTGAGAAATGTAAGATTAAACTTTGTACCATCAATAGCATTGAAAATAATGTTAAGTGCTGAAATTTTTCTTCTATAAATTCCTTCTGAAAGATAAGTACTATCGGCATTCATTTTAGGTGGGGGAAATCCTGAACCTTCGATATATTTTTCAATACTGCCTTCAACCGGCCGGTTCATAAACCCATTTACATAGCTGAATTCAGTACTTCTTCGTTTAAGGTCTATTTGAAATCCTCTGATTGATGTTGAATTTAAGATCAATTTGTTATAATCAGGATTAACATCACCGCCATAAATTTTTAAATACTCGCTTTCAAAACCTGTCATGAAACGGTTTTTAAAGGGTGTCATGATGTTTTCGTAATTAGTCAGATAAATTTTTAATGGTATCTTGTAATGATGATATCTGAAAGCTCCATTAATTCTGATGTTGTGCATTTGTGGTGGCTCTTGTCTAATATAACTGCCAAAACCTGTCAGATTGGTGAAACGGAATGATAAATCAGCCATACCTTTAAAGTTTAGGGGTTCCTGTATTTTCTTTTCCTTTTCTTTAATAAGACTGATCTCAGAAGATTTGTAAATGTCAACATAAAATGACCATGAATGCCTGTAAAACTTACCTGTTTCGCTTCTCAGCTGAATCTCTGCTGTATAAATGTCGGGTCGGATTTCATTGGTAACTAGTATTGTAATGATATTTGCATTTACCTTAATTAATGGAGATATTTCTGCACCTTCGATAAAAAACTTAACTGATTCAGGTGAGAATTTTACTCTTGGGTCAACTGAACACACAATAAAAATTTCTCCGTTGCGTACCGTACTGTCGGGTAAAGGGCTTTTTATGGAAATCGGGTTTTGTGAAAATAAATTATTCCCTGCTACAAGGCAAATAATTAATATTGATAAACGGTTGATTGACAAAATTGTAGCTGTTTAATAAACTTTAATGATAATGGGCAGTGCTTTGCTTTTCATTTCATCATTCACTACCTGAACCGGATAATTACTTTCAATTGCATATAGTGTATAATTGCCTTTCGCAATCATATTTGCAGCCCCAAACGATAAACTAACTTGTTGCCATTTATTGTCATTGTCGCGATAACCACCATCCTGGGCATATGACAAAACAGGTTCTCCTGCTTTATCTCTGAATATGATTATCCAACTGCCTTGTGATGATAATCTGAAAACCATATTTCGTGTTTCATTTAGGGCAATGCTGTCAGGTTTGCTTATTTTAACAGGTTTTAAGAACTCTTTTGGCCGAAACTTCCAGTATAATGCTAAATTCCAGCTTGCAGGATTTTTATCTGCTAATGCCGATAATTTGTATTTTCCTTTTTCAAGAATAAAATAATTGCTGTTGATACCCAGGTTTTCTGTTTCAACAATTGCATAATAGCCATTTTGGTATTCAAAACCCATCAGAATTTTTACTTCTCCACACTGCGAAAGGGTATTCAATGCATTTTGTGCGTTCTCACCTTCAAATATTGCACTTACTTTGGCCTGCGAACTTTTATTGTAAAGGCTTTTAATTTTTTTGACATCTTTCGCTTTATAAGCAGCTACCAGCTCACTCAACGTTTCCCATGGTGTGCTTTGAGCAGTTTTACCATTAAATCCATCTTGCAGAGAAGGTATTCGTCCATCATTATCTTTAAATATCTGACCTTTCAGACGATAAACATACTCGTTTCCAATGGTATTTTCAGGGTCGGGCATGCAGCCATTCAAATACTTTGTGAACCTTATTTCGATAGATTCAGTTTTAAATTCAGGAATTAAATTTTGGGAAATACCATAATAACTGAAGGCAAAAAAGCCAATAATTATCAGAATTTTTCTTTTCATTTCTTTAGTTTAAAATTCAAAAGGTGGTGTTGTGTAACCCGACCACAAAGGATAATCAACTGAATGGGAGGTAAGCCCCCAAAGTGTTTCAACAGTTCCTACTACACTACCGGCACCAAGTGTTATTTTTGCTTCACCTTTGGCCGGTGGGGGAGAAAAGCAATATGAACCATCAACACCAATTCCTTTAATGACTAGCTGTAAATCTCCGGAAATGACCCCTGCAGCAAGTGTAAAACCAATACCTCCACCTATACTGCCACTGGCGCTGACAGAACCACATATTTTGGTTGCAGTACATTGCGTTGCAGCATCAGCACCAATAGAAGCATTTACACCTGCCGAAACCACAGCATCAAGGCTGGCAACATAAGGACAACCATAAATAGGAAATTTACATTTAATACCATATTCCCAATTTAAATTGCCGGCCCATTTGGTACCATCCATCAAGCCAGCCTGAGCCGGACAGCACAACTTAAAAGTGCCTCTTGAAATTGAACCTTTCGGTATTAAACTGCCCGATTTGGTGCAGGGACCACCTGTTCCGAAGACAGCATCCAATGCTCCTTCAATAACTCCAACAAGATCAAAATTAATGGAGATTGGAGTAACATTCAGTAATTTGTCTTCGTTGACCATGATAATATTATCGGCTAGTGCCACTCCATTTGATGCAACTGTTACCCCTACAGTCCAGAATTGTGCAAGACCGGGAATATCAACTGTGGCGGGTGTAAAAATCACTCCTGGCTGGCAAGTACCGTCAAAAGTTAGTGCAGCGATAGCAGCAACATCAGCTTTTGCATTGGCACACACAGGTAAGTCAAAAGTTTTCAACGATGCAACTTTAACTGACCCCACATCTGTATAGGTTACACCATCAATATTTAATGTAGCACTAATTGGAAAATTGCCAACTCCGGCCGGAATATTATAGTTTGCCGGATTTCCCTGCAACTGACCTGCAGGTGTTGTCCATGTTACATTACCATGAGGTGGAAAAACTTCAGCTTCGAGTTGAGCTTGTCCGAGAATGCAGTTGGTTTTGTCGGGAATATCAATTTTAATACTGTAAATGGTGAATTCACGGGTTTCAGTACCTATTTTGTTAATGATATCATGATGCCCTCCTTCAGGATGAACCGGACATTTTCCACAATCGTAACCACCAATAATAGATCCTTCAGAGCCTCCGGCAGGGCGGCTAAAAGTCACATTGTAATCACCTTTCAGAATGGCCTGAACAGAATTTCCAGGAGCCGGTGCCTTGGCAGGGTCAGGTTGTATCCAGCCATTCCATGTTTTGGTTTGATTAGGCCCTATCGAAAAATCGTTAGGATTTACATTCCATAGTAAAGGACCTTGAGCACTTACAGTTACTGTTCCGCTTTCATAATCATCTGTGGTTTTAGAACCCTCACCATTTTGTTTGGTAAATTCGCCTGTTTGCTTGCTTACATACAAAGCATTTTGAGCAGAAAGCAGTTCAAATCCAAATACTACTATAGCAATAATTAAATGTAGCTGTTTCTTCATCATTTATTTATTTTGAATTCCAAAAATCTGATCAAAAAGTTTTCCTATATCAAATATCGAATTATTGATATCCCAAAGTATATTTACTGTTGAATAGCCTATAACACCCTGATATTCCGCTACAACTGCAGCTGGAAGTGGGTATTTGCCGGCCGTAAATTCACCATTTTGATTGATACTTCCGGCTATTTCAGGAATAACCCGCCATGTACAGTTTAAAGGTATTTTTTCGCCTTTATCATCTGTTCCGAAAGCATGAAGATTAATTTTTTCATTAATAGCAATAGTAATCAATTCCGGTTCAACATCCAGACTAATAATCTGAATGTTTTGTTTGTCTGCTTCATTGATATTAAACCACAACATATCGCTCAATATGGTTTTTTCCCCCGACAGTGAATTGTAATGAGCTGATATTATCCATGCATAGGTTTTTCGGGGATCAAGTTTTTCTGCAGAATTCGGATAAATTAATGCTTTTGAAGTGATGTTTTTTAGTTGATATACAGGTGTATTTGATATAATTTCATCCTTACTTTTTTGACCTTGTAAAACTTCGTACAGTGTAAAATCAAACAAATTTGCCTGTGAAAACCATTGAAAAAAAGGAGAATAAGAAGCAATTATTTCAGGACTGAAATCGAGTTGACTTCCTGGAGCTATTAATTCAATATCGGAAAAATCATTGCTAATATAATCGCTGACATCATCTTCCGCTATTTTAATATTGTTCTCGTCAAAAACTTCAATTAAATACCTGTAATTTCCTGGAGGCAACATACCAGTTTGTGAAGCAAGTTGAAATAACTTATCGGCAGAGCTGTTGACATTATAATTGTCAAAATCGCGGTTACTGAATGTTATACTTGACAAGGCAGCTAAATCTTTAATTTTTTTATCGGCTCCTGCAAATTTTCCGTATTCATCGTTAAAAATGCTCAGAACTACATTCAGATTACGTAATTGATTGTCGTTGTTTATCTGTATGGTAAAAATTAATGGAGCATTTTTGATATTGTTCGGATCAAAGTCAGATAAAAACAGATTATTTACAGGCATCAAATTAATTATTGCACTAAGCTCAGTTCCGGTCTCAATAACTTCAAAGGCTTCTTCAACTTCAATTTTTTCACTCCCTGTTGTAACCGTCAGTTTATGGTAGGCTATTTTTGCATTGTTATTAACTGATATTGTTGCTGTTAATAAAACCGAACTACTCACATTAATGGATTTTACCACTATATCATTTCCTGCATTGAGCATTGTAATTCCTTGAGAAAAATGCGTGTTTTCACCTTTAATAACAATATTTACCGTTTGAGATTTTAAAAGCAATGAAGGAATTATCGAAATGATTTCGGCTTGTGACCAAACTTTTATCACAGGAATTGTAATGATGGTCAATAAAAGTAAAAGTTTTCTCATACATTTATGATAACAAGTTTTAAAAGAAAAGGGGAAGATTTGATTGAAGTGCCGAATTATTTTAACAAAAATCATGCTGATTAAAGTTTAAAGAATTCAATCTTCAATGGTTCAGCCAGTGATTCAGATTGCGATTAATTAATTTTGATGTGGCCTGAATATCATTTTCATAAAAACTGAGCAAAAACTGTTTGTCATCATCAGATATCACTGGTAGGTTTTGATTACTGAAAAATATTTTATTTGATTGCTTTGTTATTTTTTCAGAAAGAATTTGCTTTAAGAATTTCTTAATACCTGTTTCGGTCAATAACTTATTAAGTGTCGCATTTTTGGGTATTTGGGCAGTATTTTCTCTGAAAGAACTTAGTGTTATACTATCATCAATATCCAAAAAATTACAAATCTCTTTAAAAACAATTTCAGGCTTACTATTCAAGTCTTCAGTTAAAAATACTTTTAATTGTGAAGAAGGAAAAACCTGATAATATCTTAAAAGTTGCTGCGAATACATTCCCAGTTCTAGATATAACCGGCTGATGCCCCATCCTTTGGTGGTTTTTTTAAAATCATTATCAATTTCCTGACGGAAAGTTGCTGTGGTGTAACCAAATCGCAGAGCCATCAGGTAATGTGAGAATGCTCTGCTAACCGGATTTCGTAAAATGATAATTATCCGTGAATCAGGATTGTATTGATAAATATTTTGAGCGGCAACTTCAGAGAACAAATATGAAGTACTGCATTCACCAATTGCTTTTTGTTCTGAAATCTCATCAAATAAAGAATGATATTGATCTTCGTTTCTGATAAATGACAAATGAATTTTTTCCAATGGCCGTTTGGTAAAGTATTTATCATCAGCTAAAAATGTATTTCTGCGATAGTCTTTTGCAAATTGAGCTATACTAATATCTGTTGAAAAATAATTAGGTTCTTTGATTGGGCTGATATATACCTGATGATGCTGGTCAAGCATTTTTGCCAATGTAGTAGTACCTGCTTTTGCAGCTCCTGCAACAAAAAAATTTGGTTTTCGAAACATTTGATAAAATTATATCTTCGGGATTACATAAACCCCGGACTTCTCCTGTTTTCGCTCTTCAGGTTTTCTTTCATCTCTATCATTTTCAAGACGGCCAAGGCTGCTTCTTCGCCTTTATTGCCTTTTGTCCCACCTGCACGATTAATAGCATGTTCATCGGTTTCGGCAGTTATTACACCAAAACTGACAGGCCTGTTGTATTTTAAGGATAATTGACCAATGGTAATGGCTGTGGCTTCTGAAATATAATGAAAATGAGGAGTTTCTCCTTTTATAATGCAACCCAGACAGGCTACTCCGTCAACATTGTTGAATTCAAAAAGATACTGAGCACCTAACGCCAGTTCATATGAGCCTGGTACCCACCTGATAATTATTTGATAATCGGATAAACCTGCTTCTTTAAAAGATTCGATACAGGCTTCGAGCAACGATTGAGTAATTTTCGGATTCCATTCGGAAACTACTATGCCTAATTTTAGTTTTTCCCTGTAATCAGAGAGATTTAACGAACTGCTTGTTTGAGGTTGCTGTTTAACAGTCATTTGCTTTTTATTCACCCAGGCGTGCTTTAATTCTGCCAATGTATTTATCAGCATTCATTGCTTCCTGCGATTCAGGGAAGTCCTTTTTAAGTTTTTCATAAGCAGCAAGAGCTTTTTTGTTACTACCCATCTCTTCATAAACCAATGCAGCTTTACTTAAATAATGTGGAGTTGTCAGTTTGTTACTAACACTTTTTGCTGCTTTCATATAATATTTTGCTGCTTTATTGTAAGATTCCAGTTCTGAATATGCATCACCGATAAGACCTATGGCAACTGGTTTCAGCAGTTTACTTGTTGTTCTGAATTTTTTTAAATGTTTTAGTGCTTCTTCATAGTCGCCTGTACGCATATAACAAACTCCGGCATAGTAACGTGCCAAACGACCTGTTTTTGTCATTTTGTAGTCGTCAATAATGTCAAGAAATCCGTAAAAACTTTCTTCTTTTCCGTTTAGTGCTAATTCAAAAGAGTCTTTTCCAAAATAATCCTGAGCCATAAAAATCATGTTTTGAGCCTCAGTTTCTTTCTTTTTTAAAAAATAGTTTTTGTAAAGATAAAAAGCTATTAGAAGCACTACAATACCACCAAGCCCATAAGTAATTTGTTTTTTATAAGTTTCATATAAATTTTGAAGTCGTGTTTTATTTTCAGGAGTAAAAATAGGAATATTGAATGGGGCGTCTGAAGTTTCTTTTTTAGTTGTCATAGCTATATTTTAATGAGCCGCAAATTTATAACTTTTATTAAAAAACAAAACCAATGATATGATAAAATTTCATTTTTATTTTATTGATTGATTATCAGTCTAATACATTTTTTCTTTGTTTGGTTTTAATCCCATAAAAAACTGAAGAGACCTTATTTCGGTTTGGCTGGTAATATGAATAATTCAATGCTAAATAAAGTCAAGTGCTTTTTCAGGAATAAAAGCTGAAACATCTCCGCCATTACGATAAATTTCGCGAACTATTGTTGAACTGATAGGCAAATATTGTGGTCGTGAATCTAAAAAAATCGTTTCAATGTTCGGATTAATGGCTCGGTTCATTTCTGATAATGATCGCTCAAATTCAAAGTCACTTACATTTCGAATGCCTCTTACAATATAATTAATATTCAGGTTAACACATAATTCAACAGTGAGAATCTCATAGCTGATAACCTCTATTTTCGGATTATCCTCAAATACAGTTCTTATCATATCAAGACATTTTTCTACTCCGAAAAATCGCGGTTTGGTTGAATTAGTTCCAATAGCAACTACCACTTTGTCGAATAAAAGGCTTGCCCTGCTGACAATATCATAATGGCCAAGTGTGATGGGGTCAAATGAACCCGGAAATAAAGCTGTTTTTATCATCATTTATTTTTTTAATGCAGCACGTATTGCTATATTTTGAGCAAGTTTTTGTGCCAGGTTTTTATATTCTTCCTTTAAATTATTTCCAAAATTACTTAATATGGCTGGTGTTCCTGCATCTGAATCGGAAGCTATTCCCATTTCAAGCGGTAATTGGGCCAATAATGGCACCTTATATTTCGATGACAGAATTGCTCCTCCTCCTTTACCGAAAATATAATACTTATTGTCAGGTAGTTCTTTCGGAATAAAATAGCTCATATTTTCAACAATTCCCAGTACAGGAATTTCCATTTTGTCCATTCTGAACATTTCTATGGTTTTAATCGTATCGGTTAGTGAAACACGTTGAGGTGTGGTAACTATCAGTGCTCCTGTCAAAGGCATTTGCTGACAAAGTGTAATATGAATATCACCTGTTCCGGGAGGCAGGTCAACTATCAGATAATCAATTTCATCCCATAATGTTTCTAAAATAAGCTGACTTAAACCATTGCTGAGCATCGGACCACGCCATACTACCGGTTTATCCATTGGTATCAGCATTCCGATTGACATTACTTTGATACCATGCTTTTCAACAGGTACCATGTAATTTTTACCATCTATTATCCTTACTTCCGGATGCTCATCTTCAATTCCCAACATGACCGGAACAGATGGTCCATTCATGTCTGCATCCAATAAACCTACCTTAGCTCCAAACTCAGCCAATGAAAGCGCCAGATTCACAGATACTGTCGATTTTCCCACTCCACCTTTACCTGATGCCACTGCAATCATATTTTTTACATTCACCAGTTTATCAGCATTCTGGCGTTTTGAATGTGTTACTTTTGAATCAAAATTGATTATTATCTGAAGATTTGGGTCAACATCTTCATGTATAACTTTTGTACATTGTTCTTTAAAAACATTTTTCAACGGACATGCTGGAGTCGTTAATACAATAGTAAAAGAAACTTGTTTGTCTTCAATCTTAAGGTCAGCAATCATATTAAGTTTGACCAGATTGTCTTTGAGGTCTGGATCCTGCACCTTGCTGAGGGCCTTTAATATTTTATCTTTCATGTTTGCTTTGAATTAATATCACTGCAAAGTTATAGTTTTCAATCTGATTTTTTCTACATAACCGGCAAGGATTAATGCTGATTAATATCCTATATTTTTTTTCAACATAATTTTGTCAGAAAAAAAAAGGCAATAATTTCGCAGCCACTAATTTTGATGAAAAAATAATGGACAAACGCTATTTAGTTTTCGGATGCGACCATGCTGGTTACGAATTAAAGGAATACCTTAAAAAGTGGCTTCACGATATAGGATACAACATCAAAGATTTCGGAACATTTTCTTCTGAGTCGGTTGATTATCCCGATTTTATTCACCCTGTGGCTAAAGCAGTTGCTTCCAAGGAGGCAGACATTGGAATTATCATTTGCGGAACAGGTAATGGTGCAGCCATGACTGCTAATAAATATTCAGAAGTGCGGGCAGCATTGTGCTGGAATAAGGAACTTGGTGCACTGGCACGTCAGCACAACGATGCAAATATCCTTGCTTTGCCTGCTCGTTTTATTTCGCAAAATGATGCAAAAGAAATAGTAAGGGCTTTCCTGAATACTGATTTTGAAAATGAAAGACACAGCAGAAGAATTGAAAAGATAAATCAATTGAATTAATTGCGGATTGAGGATTTTTAATTGCGGATTGAATGAAGTTCGAAATACGAAGTTCGGAATGCGAAATGTGGAATTGCGAATTTTGAATTGTAGATTTCTGCTTGTAAAATACTTTAAAATAAATCAACTCTGAAACTCTCTTTTTAGTCAAACTGCATTTAACTAATTGATTTACAGAAACTATAAGCTAAATCTTGTTCTGAAAAATTTAGTATAACCTTTTATTTAAGTTTTGCTTATCAGATAGAATTGTAATTATCAAGCATGAACTGCATAAATTTTGCTAAAAATATGCAGATAGATGTCAATATTATGAGTTCATATATTAGAATTTCACAAAAGAAAATTGAAGAATACCTGTTTAAAGGTAAAATAATTATTATTTATGGGGCCAGAAGAGTTGGAAAAACATTTCTTGTTAAACAAATTGCTGAAAATTATCCGAATGCAAAATATGTCAACTGTGAATTGCTACAATTTAAAGATGCATTGGAAACAACCAATTCAGAATTGCTAATTCAATTTATAGGAAACACCAAACTACTTATTCTTGATGAAGCACAAAATATAAACAATATTGGTTTAGTCCTTAAAGTTATTGTTGACACATTTCCGGAAATACAGCTTATTGCAACTGGCTCATCAAGTTTTGAACTTGGACAAAAAATTTCTGAACCTTTAACAGGAAGGTCGAGAATTTTTCATCTTTTTCCTCTCTCTATGCAGGAAATATCGCAAACCACTGATCATATAAGCCTTGTTGCACGTCTTGATACTATTCTCAGGTTTGGAACCTATCCTGAAGTATTTGGTAAAAGTGATTCCGAAGCAATAGAAGAACTTAACAACATTGCAAGCAATTATTTGTTTAAAGATGTCCTTCAATTTGAGCGTTTGAAACGACCTGATTTAATTTTTAATCTGTTGAAAGCTATCGCACTTCAACTCGGTAACGTATTGTCATACAATGAATTGTCTAATATTCTGGGTGAAAACCTTCATACAATAAAACGTTACATTGAACTTCTTGAAAAAGCTTTTGTCATTTTTCGTTTGAATTCGCTGAGTCGAAATCCACGAAAAGAGTTAACTAAGGGACAGAAAATGTACTTTTATGACCTTGGAATAAGAAATTCTCTCATACAAAATTTTAATTCCATGAATATCAGGACAGATGCAGGGGCTTTGTGGGAAAATTTCTGTATTTTGGAAATGATGAAAAAAAATAATAATCATAGAATTTTTGTTAATTCATATTTTTGGCGCAATTATGAACAAAAAGAAATTGATTATATTGAAGAAAAAGATGGTAAGTTTTCAGCTTATGAATTCAAATATGGCAACAATAACAGAAAAACAAATTATTCAAAGTTTATGTTGCTTTACCCTGAAAGTAATTTTAACATGATTAGCAAAGAAAATTGGTTTTCATATTTTCTGCTTTCCTGATTAACTACTTAATAAAACTTTCTTTTTATTACGGGAAACTACAATGCTTTGCGGTAGGCTCAATTTTGAATTTCGGATTGATTGCTTGTTGCTTGCTAATTGATACTGGTTAATGACAGCTTGCTTCATTTTTTATTATTCCATACTGAAAATTTCAACTTAAATGAAAAATCAGTTAGTGTCTATTAATTAAAAACAACAGTTATTGCAACAATTTCAGGTCTGTTGCCGATACGTACCGGTGGTCCCCAGCTACCTGCACCGCATGAAACATAATAATGAGTAGAATTCAGATACTGATAACCCCAGCTTAATTTGTAAATAGCTTTGGTTATGTAGTTAAGCGGCCATAATTGACCGTGATGAGTATGTCCGGAAAAGCAGATATCAATACTATGTTCGGCTACCTTTTTGATCTCTGCCGGCTGATGGTCGAGCATGATTAGTGGTTTTGACTTGTCAATATTTTCAAGAATCTCGCTGATGGTTTTACGCTTAATAGCCGAAAAACGTTCAGAGTCTTTATCTCTTCGTCCAATAATTGTCAAACTATTTTCAATTGTTATGGTTTCATCGTTGAGGAAACGTATGCCATGTTTTTCAAAATAGGTTACAGCTTTAACCACATTACCAATATACTCATGATTACCGGTGATGGCATAAACTCCAAGTGGAGCATTCAGTTTACCGAAAACATTTCCCAATTGTTTTGTTATCAGTCTGTTGATGTCGTCATCTACCAAATCGCCTGCAAGTAGGATTATATCTGCGTTTACAGAATTTATTTTATTGATAATCCTTGTCAAACGTCTTTTCCCGATAATAATACCTGCGTGAATATCACTGGCAAGTGCAATTTTCAGTGTATTAAATTTGCCAGCTTTTTTATTGACATTCAATTGTAATTGCCTGACAACAGGTGTGAGGGCATTGATAAAACCCACAATAATTATCATCAGAGTGGCAGTAAGAGCAGAAAAAAACGCTGTAATTTTAAATTGATTGTTATAGTCGAAATTTATGATACCTGTTTGGTTCAGCAAATTCAACAAAAATACAATTACCAGACCTGCAATCAGAAAAATGTAAAAATACAAAATGGCAGCAAGCCATAGTGACCCTGTCAGGACAATTGTATCACTGAAAATAGACGGGATTATTCGTTCGATGATTCTTCCTGCAAAAAATGAAGAAGCTAAAAGAATGAAAACAAGCTTAAAAATGGGTTGAATAATGGGGAACCCTGATAATAGATGATTACCTGCAATATACAAAGGGATATGAATAGCGAAATAGATGACAAATACAACTGAAAAGAAAATAATAAATGATTTTTGACGATTTAATTTGCTCATAAAAAAAATAAGCTTCGGAAAATGCAAAAAGATAGCCATTAAAAAAAATACCCCGAAACGGATCCGGGGTATAAAGCAAAAAGCAAAAGCAAATGTTTTAATGGGTTTGAATATAGTTTTCTATTTCATTTATACTGCTTTTAAAGGTAAATGCAGCATAAATAATAAAAAATCTGTTCTTGTCGCTTACTGAATGCCAACCTGTTTTAGCAATTTCCACTTTACTCGATTCAAAAGTAAAAGTATTAATAATATGCAGAAGTTGCTCGCTGCTAACAACATTATTTCTTAGAGCACTTTTAGCAATAGTGAGTCGGCTGTTGTCGAAAGAAGTGTTTTGGAGACTTGCAATAAGGAAATCAAAATCTCGGCTGTTCATCCCGTAATTGCGTTCATAGCGATAGTTATAACTGTTATTATCATCAAAATAATAATCTTCTTCCCAATCGGGTAGATTATTTGGATTTGATTTGTATTTAGTTTTTAAATATTTTGTTTCTAAAACAACAAATGAATGAAACCTATCTATCATTGCTTTAAGTTTAATATCGGGGGCAATATGAAATTGTCCGGTAAATAATAAATGCCCGGGTTTGCCAAAAGGAGTAGGGGCAAATACCTCAAGATAATGTTTCCCCGGATGAATGTTGAAAAAAGTATGCTGCCCGGTAAGTCCGCTGTGCTGGTACCTGTCGAGAACAATAAATACCGGAGCATTATTAAACATTCTGATATTCAGTTGTGAAGAAAATACTGCAGTGATGCTCAGCATCAGAGTAAGTGTAAAAACTAACTTTTTCATAAAACCTCCTGCTTTTAAAATTTGTATATGAAAATCCATTTCAATGCCAGCAATATTAAATGTGAAGTTTAAACACTAAATAATAAAGCGGAAATACAAAACAAAAAGCCACCACCTTGCGGCAGTGGCCTTTTAATTTAGAAAATGGAATTACTTTGTATTTCGATTTGTGAATTTTTGATTTCTAATTTTATTATCTAAAACTTCAATCTTCAATTCGCAATCCCCAATTAAACCAGTCCCTGATCAAGCATAGCATTGGCAACTTTGAGGAAACCTGCAATGTTGGCACCTTTAACATAATTAACAAAACCTTCTTCTTCTTTGCCGTGGGTTTCGCATGCTTTATGAATGTTTTTCATGATTTCATGCAATCTGCGGTCAACCTCTTCGCGGCTCCAGTTGAGTTTCATTGAATTCTGGCTCATTTCGAGTCCTGATGTAGCAACACCACCTGCGTTGGCAGCTTTACCTGGAGCAAAAAGGATTTTGTTTTCAAGGAAAACTTCAACAGCTTCTGGAGTACTTGGCATATTAGCTCCTTCGCAAACGGCAATACAGCCATTTTTAACCAATGTCAGTGCATCTTCTTTGTCAAGTTCGTTTTGGGTAGCACATGGCAGAGCAACATCTGCTTTTACTTCCCAAGGACGTTTGCCTTCATGGAACTGAGAGCCTGGGAATTCGTAAGAATATGGTTTTACAATATCTTCGTTTGAAGCACGGAGTTCTAATAAATATTCAATTTTTTCACCTGAAATTCCTTCCGGATCGTAAATGTAACCATCAGGACCAGAGATAGTAACTACTTTACCACCCAGTTCAGCAACTTTTAAAGCAGCACCCCAGGCAACATTACCGAAACCTGAAATAGCAACTGTTTTACCTTTGAAATCGGTACCACGTGTTTTCAACATTTCTTCTGCAAAATAAACACATCCAAAACCTGTTGCTTCAGGACGAATAAGTGAACCACCCCAGTTGAGGCCTTTACCTGTTAATACACCACTATGTTCACGGGCTAGTTTTTTGTACATACCAAACATATAGCCTATTTCTTTTCCACCAACGCCAATATCACCGGCAGGTACATCTGTTTCAGGTCCAATGTTTCTCCAAAGTTCTAACATAAAGCTCTGGCAAAAACGCATGATTTCATTATCTGATTTTCCTTTTGGGTTGAAATCGCTACCACCTTTACCACCACCCATTGCGAGAGTAGTAAGACTGTTTTTGAAAATTTGTTCGAAACCAAGGAATTTTAAAATTGACAGGTTTACACTTGGGTGAAAACGTAATCCACCTTTGTAAGGTCCAATGGCATTATTGAACTGTACTCTGTAACCTAAGTTAACATTTACTTTTCCATCGTCTCCCATCCAGGGCACTTTAAAAGTAAAAATACGATCAGGTTCAATGATTCTTTCAATGATACCTGCTGATTCGAAATGGGGATTTTCATTATAAATATCTTCAATTGATTCGAGTACTTCGCGTACTGCCTGAAGGTATTCAACTTCTCCCGGATGTTTTTTGGAGAGGTCTGACATGATTTTTTCTACGTTCATTTTATTAAATTTATGGTTTATAAAAAATGTTTTCTTTCGGCAACAAAGGTATTTGCATCTGTTTTCTCAAAACAAATTTTCAGATGCCTATAAATACATGAATTGACTTGATAATTGTCAAGTGGAATGAAAATAAATTATTTAATAGTCCTTAGATTAATGAGGATTTTCTGAATTTATGTGTTAAAATATTTATATTCAATTATATGCGTGTTTGAAAAGAAATTAATCACTTAAGTTTTGAGGTAATAAAATGCCAATGAACCGTACTTTTTAACAGGAATTATGTTAAAACAACCGGTTGTTTTTACAAATAATTTGTAATTAATCAGAATGTTTAAGCTTTTTATTAAAATCTATTTGGCATTAATAGTCAATAATTTTATAAAGACATATAATTTTGAAACTCAATAAAAGTCGCTATTTAATTAAATATGCCTGAAATTCAGAAATCGGATGTACAAACTGTTTTGGAAAACCTCAATGAGAGGAACAAAGAGCTGAACTGTATATATAAAACTGATGAGTTGCTGAGGCAGTTGACTATTTCATTAGATGATTTATTTAGTCAGCTGAAAGATTTTATTACTCAGAGTTACCGTTATACTGAAATATGCCGTTGCAGCATTAATTTCAATGAAAAAGAGTATATTTCTGAAGGATTCAGGATCACCGACCTGATGCAAAAAGCAGAAATCAGGGTAGATGGAAAAGTTGCCGGTAGCATTACTGTTTGCTATATTAAACCTTTGAGGCTTGAAAAAGGTGTGTTTTTGCCAGAAGAAACCCGTTTATTGAATACCATTGCCCAAAAGCTAAGCGATTATTTCGATTACAGAAACCTCAGGGAAAGTATTGAAATTAATAAAGGTGCAACTTCTGATGTTTTACCGGAACAGGATTTTATTACTGTAAAAGTAAAAAAGTGGTTATCTGATTTGCATCTGAAACCGGCTGAAATTGAGGAAATTACCAAAGTTCAGATAAAATTTAAAAAAGCTGAAATCATTTGTAAGCAGGGAGCCATCACCAGCTACATTATGATATTGGCAGACGGATTAACGAAAAACTATCTGGAAGGTACACAAGACAGAGGTTTTAATTTCAGTATAGTCAAACCAATAGATTTTATCGGGCTTTCGTCTTTGTTTAATCAAACTACCTATCTTTTCTCTGGTAGTGCCATCACACCATGTACTGTATTTCATATAGAAAAAGAAAGGTTTAAAAATATGATAGCCTCAAATGTTGAATTTGCTTCCGAAATTATGAAGTGGTATTGCCGTATGACTGAAGGGCACCTCAACAGGATGAGTTGTCTGGCCAACAAACAGGCATTAGGCAGGGTAGCTGATATTTTGCTTTATCTTTCAGAAAAGATATTTGATGGCAATATGATAGAAAACATCATCAGCCGAAAGGATATTGCCGAACTGGCCGGAATGAGTACTGAAAGTGCAGTAAGGATATTAAGTGAACTTAATAAAGATAAGATTATTAAGATAGTGAATAAAGGAATTGAAATAAGCAATCCTGCTTTGCTGAAGAAATTGAGCATTGCAGGATAATAATTTGATTTTTTAGTAGAGAAATTTTATCATAGCAGGGGAATTAATTCCCCTGCTAATATGTAAAAATGGAATTCCAAATTAAAATAAGATACTACTGTTATTTATCATCTTAAATTGAAAATACAATTAAACTAAACCTCAACTTCTACATAATTTTTCAATAAGTCGTCTATTTCTTCGCGTTTTGAGGCAAGGTAATCCTTCCCCTGATAAATGATAACTTCAGCAGGTTTGAGGCGACTGTTGTAGTTCGAAGCCATTGAATAGCAATAGGCACCGGCATTGTAAAATCCTAAAATATCTCCTTCTGATATCTCCTGTATTTTGCGGTCCCAGCCAAAAGTGTCGGTTTCGCAAATATACCCGACAACTGTATAAATACGTGGATTGTTGCCTGGCTGCGAAACATTGACAATCTGATGGTATGCATCATAAAACATAGGGCGTATCAGGTGGTTGAAACCAGTGTCGAGGCCTGCGAATACTGTCGCTGTGGTTTGCTTGATGACATTTACCCTTGCAAAGAAATAACCTGCTTCACTTACCAGAAATTTTCCGGGTTCAAACATCAGAGTCAGATCTTTACCATATTCTTTACAAAACTCATTGAAGTGATTTCCAAGCTTTTCACCCAACATTTCAATATCAGTTGATATATCATTGGGTTTATATGCTACCTTGAAGCCACTTCCCAGATCTATGTATTTGAGTTCAGGGAAATTGAAAGCCATATCAAACAATATTTCAGCAGCGCGGATAAAAACATCAACATCCAGAATATCAGAGCCGGTATGCATATGAAGTCCTTCAATATGCATATTGTTGGCTTTTACAACTCGTTCGGCATGACGCAACTGATGAATGGAAATACCAAATTTTGAGTCTATGTGACCGGTAGAAATTTTGGTGTTGCCTCCAGCCAGAATATGAGGATTAATTCTTAACCCGACAGGTACTCGGTCTTCGTGCTGATGTCCGAATTGTTCAAGAATTGAGATGTTGTCAATATTTATTCTTACACCCAGATTAACAGCCTGATTAATTTCATTTAGCGAAACACTGTTTGGGGTAAAAATAATATCATCTGGTTTGAATCCGGCTTTCAGACCAAGTTGTACTTCCTGTATAGAAACGGTATCTAAGCCTGAACCTTCTTTTGCCAGTTTTCTTAAAATATTTAAATTTGAATTGGCTTTACAGGCATAATTGATTTTTATTTTTGAATGACTGAAAGCTGTTTCAAGCCTCTGATATTGCTGAATAATTTTATCCAGATCGTAAACATAGACTGGGGTATCATATTTATTACACAACTCTGTTGCACTTATACCATTGATATAGTATTGATTGTTAAGAATTTCCATAAGACTAATATTGAATGAAAGAGAAAGGATTATTTATTTTTCATTTTTTCTTTCCACTGCTGGTTGAAGGTTTTTTTAGCAGCTTTTAAGGGGGATTTTCGTTTATTCCATGTTGATTTCAATCCTATTTTAAAGAAAATATTTTTTAAACCAGCAGTCCCCATATTCATGAATTTACGGTTTGTAAGTAGCATACTGGATATTGCCCAAACCCGTTTTTCTGTTTTATTTGTTGATACTTCTTCTGTGTAGATATGTTTGTTTCTGAGCAAAAGTTCATGAATAGGTATTTTAACAGGACAAACAGAAGTACAATTACCACAAAGAGAGGTAGCATAGCTAAGATGAATATTATCTTCAAAACCTCTGATATAAGGAGTGATAATACTACCAATAGGTCCAACATAAGGTGACTTATAGGTATGTCCTCCAATGTTTTTATAAACCGGACAGGCATTTAGACATGCACCACAACGAATACACGAAAGTGCAGTTTTGATGTCTTCGCGTTCGAGCAGGTTGGTTCTGCCATTATCGAGTAAAATAACAAACATTTTTGATGGGCCATCGTGTTCGTTGATTAGTTTGGGCCCGAAAAACAGGGTATTGTAAGTTGTAATATTCTGACCGGTACCGGCAGTTGCCAGTAGAGGTAAGAACAAAGACAAATCCATAATAGATGGTATAACCCTTTCGATACCTGCCAGCACAATATGAATTTTGGGTAAGGCAGTACTCATACGAGCATTACCTTCATTTTCAGTAACAAGCACAGCACCTGCATCGGCAATTAAAAAATTGGCTCCTGTAATTCCTGCATCAGCATTGATAAATTTATCTCTCAAAGCTTTGCGGGCTTCCATTGTAAGTTGTTCAGGCGTAAAATCAGGAGGTGTGCCTAATTTTTCATGAAATAATGCAGCTACATCTTCTTTGGAAAGGTGCATGGCAGGAGTAACTATATGATAAGGTGGCTCATTTCGTAGCTGAACAATAAATTCACCTAAGTCGGTTTCGACAGGTTCTATGCCATATTTTTCAAGAACATCGTTTAAATGAAGTTCTTCTGAAATCATTGATTTAGATTTAACTACCGATTTACAGTCATGGCTTTTAAGGATATTGATAATAAGGTCAACGGCTTCTTTGTCATCTTCGGCCCAAAGTACTTCAGTGCCTCTAGATTTAATATTATGTTCAAAATCAAGAAGATATTTTTCAAGGTTGTTAATTACTTTACGTTTGATAATTGAGGCTATTTCACGGGCTTGTTCATAGTCGGCAAACTGGGTTCTGCCAATAGGGACTTTGGCATTGTACTTTGAAATATTATGCTTAATTCTTTGCCTGTGGTCTGGATTAAAGGCTTTTAATTCAGCTTCTTTTAAAAATGATTTACTATTTTTCATACTGCAAAAGTGAGGATAAATCAGGAATTGTGGAAATGTTTATGTATGTTGTGGATTGTTTGATTGTTTAGGGTTTGTTGTTTGTCTTTGCCTGAAATAAGTTAACTTTTTATTGTCAAGTATAAACTCCTTTTTAAGACTATCAGGTAATGCTAAAATGAAGAGTTTTTATTTAAAAATTTTGTAAAGCCTTCTTATGATTTTTTGAAGTTAAAGAAGTATAGAAGTGAGAAATTGAAATTAAATTTGGTTACAAAATAAGAGTTTTCAAAGAAATCAGGAACAAGTAAATTGCAAAACTGATAATCAGCTTCAAACCTGAAGGCTAAATCAGGTTTTAAGACAATACGAGCTTCATTTTTAATATTAACAATAGCGAAAGGGATCGAAGGGGTGAAATTGTATTGAATGCCAAGATTTAACGAGGGATGAATGAAGAAAAACCGACTATTGAATTTACTATTTGAATGACTTTCAAGAACTATATTGTTTGAATCCTTGACATATAAGTCATTTTTTAATTTAGAGAAATGGTATGAAGTGGTATTTAAGCCTGTGCTAATTCTCAACCTGTTATGACCAAAAGTAAAGTTAAAGCCTATCGGAAACTCATAAATACTATGAACATTTTTCTGCTTTGTCCTTTGCTTTGTAAATTCATTGTAAGCCAAATCATTGATTCTGATTGATTTGTTCATAAGAAATTTTGTGCCTATATTGAAATGCTTTGAAAAATGGTAATTGAACATCAAAGCAAATGAATTGTAGTCGCTATTAGGGGAATAATCCTTGTTATATGGATAGTTTTCGTAATAAGAATAATAGCTGTTTCCAACACCAAGTCCCACCCCAAACCTTTTAAACTCATCCTGATTGTTTTCCTGAGCAAAGCTTTGAAAGCAGCATGCAAAGGCAATAAGAATAAAGAAAATTTTCATAATGATAGCTAATTGCTGCAAAATTTTTAATTTAAAAAGGACAAACAAATATAATTAAAAAAACATGGGAAATGAAATAAAATTGCAGCAATAATTAAGATTTAATTCTCTGGAAACTCTCTTTAGGTGATTTATGTTATCACACAGAAATACTACTTATTAGCATGAAATATTATTTATGTGTAGAGTCAACACCCTGAAAAAGTTAAAGATTTGCTGTTTCTGGCTTCTTGTTATTTGAATATTGAGATTTTTTGGAACTTGTTTTTGCAATTTGGAATTTATTGCTCGTTTTTCTTTGTTGATTGCTTATTGTTAATTTTTTTACAATTTGTTTTTGAATATTGAGATTTTTCTGGAATTTGTTATTTGCTTTTTGGAATTTAATATTATTTATTTTTCCATCAATTTTTTAATAAATCCGGCAAGTTCTTCTGCATTTTTCTCATTTTGGCAATATTCGGTTGCCGGTTGGTGACATAGCCCAACTTACCAAGCTGTCTAACAGGGTTTTTGTTTATATATCAGGTGGAAATTAATTTACAATCATTAATGATTATATTTAATTAGCTGAATAATTAAGTTATAGTAATTTGCAATTACATGAGAAAATAATTGAATTTTCCTTTTTAAAGCACATTTATTTAGAATTTGAAAATGAAAAATTCTGCTTACCTTGTCAAATGGATACCTAACAGTTATAATAAGGCATGAGGAAAAAATAATAAAAAAATTTTAAAATTTTTTATTTGATAATTAAAAATAGTTCTATATTTGAGTGTTATATTTCTTTAACTCAAATTATCAGAAACTATGAAAAAAATCATTTTTGCACTTTTGACTCTTTTGATTTCCGTGCTTACTTTGTTCGGACAACAGCAATTAAATCACGAAAAAAGAACTTATATCGGACCAGATGGTAAATTTTACATTAATAGAGCTCTGCCGGTATATCTTTGGCTAAGTACTTCGCCAACTGATAAATCAAATGCAACTCAGTTGAAAAGTAGTACTGAACCAAATTATTCAAACCCTATGTATTTTGATACCGAAGGGATAAACAACATTACACATGAAATGGCAGTAGATCAAACAACTAAAGCAGTTGTTGACAAAACTGTTAATTTTCAGGTTTATGCTGATGGGATTGCACCTTATTCCACTTCTTCCTTTTCACCTGCACCTAAATTTGTATCAGATGGAATTATTTATTATGGAAAAGGACTTACTGTTACATTAAAATCAACTGATGAAGTATCAGGTGTTGAAAAGACATATTTTTCAATTAATGGTGAAAACTATCAGGATTATTCTTCAATAATTCCGATGGATAAAGAACAAGCTTACATTTTAAAATACTATGCTTCCGATTTTGTAGGAAATGCTGAGAACCCAACAACTAAAAAATACACAGTTGACTTAAGTGCTCCGAAAACTAACCATTCAGTAAGTCAACCTAAACTTGATGATATTATTTCACCAAAGGCAAATATTTCTTTATCGTTTAGTGATAATTTGTCAGGTGTAAGAAATACTCGTTATTATTTTGACAATAATGCCCCTCTTTTTTATGGAGTTCCTATAACATTATGGAATCTGACAGATGGGAATCATAATTTGACTTATTATTCAACTGACAATGTGAGCAATGTTGAAAATAAAGTTGTTTATAGTTTTTACCTTGATAAAACTCCACCTGTTGTAACTCAGGATATTGTTGGTGATCTATCAATCACAGATTGCAAATATATTTCATCAAGAACAAAAATAAAACTTTCTGCAACGGACAATAAAGCCGGAGTTGATAAAGTATTCTATTCAATAGATGTAGGCGGACAATTGACTTATGGTGATCAATTCCTTGTTCCAAATAATGACGGACAACATACAATTACATATTGGGGTATAGATAAAGTAACTAACCTTGCTGCAAAAAAATATTTGACTGTTTGTATGGATAATACCAATCCTGCAACACATATTACTTATGGCAATCCTCAATTTTTTGATCGGGATACATTATTTATTAATAAGTTGACTCCGGTTACTCTTCATCCAAATGATGGGGGATCAGGTGTTTTGAAAACAGAATACAACATTAACAATAATGGAAATAGCAAATACTCATCTTCATTTAAAATACCTGAAGAAGGATATAAAACTATTGGATTTTTCTCAACAGATAAAGTAAATAATGTTGAAACTCAAAAAACAAGTCATTGTTTTGTTGACAATACACCACCAGTTATTTATGTTCGTTTCAGCATTGATCCTATTGATAAAAGAGATGGATTAAATGTTTACCCAAATTATACAAGAATGTATGTAGCTGCCACTGATAAACAAGTTGGAACTCAGGAGATTATGTATTCTGTTAATGGCTCACCAATGAAACTGTGGTCAAGCCAGTACACACTTGATGCATCTGAAGTACAGCATTTTACAACAAAAAATAAGAAATATGTTGTGAAAATTCAATCAAAAGATAAACTCGGTAATATGTCAGAATATACAATTGAGTTTTACGTTTCTAAATAATAGTTTTAATGAAATTTGCAAAATAAAAAAGGCTGCATTAGCAGCCTTTTTTATTTTATGGAATTATTTTTCCAAATCATTGAAATATATTCTTATGAATTTCTCTCCTGGTGTAGATTCAGACTACATCCAGAAACAGTTTCAAGGTACAGGTTTTTGATGCTTGAATTTAGTAAAAATTGGTGTTTTCGTGACTTTGTGGCAAAAAAAAAATGAGTAGGCAGTTGGTCCCGATACATCGGGGCAGTAGGCAATCAATCCGAAATTTGCAATTCGGCTAAGCTGAAAGCTTGTGAACAATCCGCAATTCATTGATTCGTATTCTCTCTCTGGGCGATTTATGTTACTGCGTCCAAATATCATTTATTTGCACGAAATAATATTTAGGTGTAGATTCAATCTACACCCAGTGACAGGGTTTCAGATCTTGAGCTTTGCTGTTTTTGGCTCCTTGTTATTTGATTATTGTAATTTTTTGAAATTTGTTATTTGCTTTTTGGAATTTAATATTATTTATTTTTCCATCAATTTCTTAATAAATCCGACAAGTTCTTCTGCATTTTTCTCATGTTGGGCAACACTCGGATGCCAGTTGGTGCCATAACCCAAACTTCCTATCGGGCTGAAAGAAAAACTGTATATGTTTGAATATCCGGCTCTTTTATAATTACTGATTGCCTGTTTCAAATAATTTATGTATATGCTGTATGTTTTTACTGCTGCACCGGTCAGGCTATCGGTTTTTAACCCATCTTTTAATAAAGGTCCGTCAACAATAATAATTTTGGAATTAGGATTCAGTTTCCGGATTTTAATTAAAAAATGAGTGAAGGCAATGATAAATGAATCTGCAGGTGGTATTCCTAATCCAAAATCGTTAGTACCTGCATTAACAACAATAATATCGGGTTGCCATGAATTGAAATTCCAATGATTTTTTTTCTGAGGATAAATTTTCGTATATAGTATTGGTAATGTTTCTGTTGTGCTTTTGTCATAGTTTCTGAAAACTCCTTTACCAGAATAACAGACCGAATGAAATTCAGCATTCAGCAAACGGGCACAGATGGCAGGATATGCAAAATAATGATTTTCATTGACAGGTTTAAATTTTCTGCTGTTTAAAGTATCTTCATTACCATAACCGGCAGTAATTGAGTTACCGACAAACTCAATTTTAAGTTTTGGTTTTGCTGGTGGTTTAAGTAAAGTTGAGAAACTATCAAGCAAAATTCCATTAAATTCAATAAGTCCGCATGCTGCTTCGGTTCGCTTAAACAATGTCATAGTGTGAATGCCATCAGAAAGATTTTCGATACGATATAAAAAAGAATCATTGGTGGCATGCAGCAATATTGGAGGCAAACTATCAATAAAAACGTTAAAATAGTTAGAATGAAAGAAACGTGTTTCAGTGGAATAATTTTTCAATAAAAGAAAGATACGATTGCCTTTAAATCGTACAGTTATTTTACAACCTGAATGAGTAAAAAATAACTGTTTATCCGAAATGAAATTAAATCTGCCTGAGTATTGAATAAATGGGTGAGATGGATGATAAATAATCATACTTTTCTCGGGAGGGTAGCAAATATTATTGTCTGTTTTGGTTTTATGAAAGTAATAATCAACTAATAATGCAATCAGAAACGAGACAATTGCAACTATTGCAACAAAGAATAGTTTTTTAAAACGTTTATTCAAATTTCATATTTTTTCAATAAATGCTTAATTTTTTCAGCCCATAAGCTGTAAGCTTCATCAGAAAGATGTATTCCATCAATTGAAAGTTCGGATTTAAGTTGTTTGTTACTTGAAAGAAATTCATTCAGGTCGAGATATTCAATATTTGTATTGGTGCAAAATTTCAACAACATAGCATTTAATTCTTCCACTTTAGGGTTCCAGTACGATTTAGTCATATCGCTTTCCACTACAAAAATTGTTGACTGAACCACGGGAATTATACCCATAGCACGCATTTCGAGCGCTATGCCTCTTATATTTTCAAAAATCTGTTTTACCTGAAAGTTGTAACCTATATCATTAATACCACCAAGAATAAAACAAATTTTTGGTTGTTTCATGACCACAGAACCAGTATTTTTTCTCATATTACCGGTAATTTCGCCTGCAATACCAAAATTGAAAACATCGTTGCGTTCGAGCAACTTTGGCCAGTTGCCTGCCTGAGTAATTGAATCACCAAACATGACAATATTGTAGCCTGCATTGGAGCCAGCCCGACTAAAAATGGATGCAAACAACATAATGAATATGATTGTTTTTGGTATTTTCATTGAAAAATTTATTATTCGTTATAATTTATTTTTAAGCTAAAGTAATTAAATTTGCAATTATTGAAATCAATTATTATGCAATTAAAAACAACTATAATAATTATTGCCATACTGGTATTCGGTCATTTTATTGCTGTTGCAATATGGTTGTATTTAAAAATTTTCAAAAAACGCAAGTAATGGCAAGAAATAATCAGCTGTTTTTCAGGCAGATACCAGTGCTGCTGCACCTAAAATAGCTGCATCTGATTCAGGAAGACCGGAAGGCAATAGTTTGACTTTTCCTTTATAAATTTTTAACAGATTTTGCTCCATTGCCTCATAAGTAGGTTTAAAAATCAAATCTCCTGCATTTGCCAAACCTCCAAATAAAAATATAGCTTCAGGACTACTGAAATTTACAAAATTTGCCAGAGCGAATCCTAATTTTTCTGCTGTTATATTAAAGGCTTCAATGGCTGTTAAATCGCCACCAACAGCCAGTTCATACACCTGATGAGCAGTGACATAAGATTCTATATTTTCATCAACTCTCAACTCCTGATAAGTTTGAACAAGACCTCCGGCACTGCAGTAAGCTTCAAGACAACCATGACGGCCACATGCACACAATCTTCCATTTTTTTCAACAATAACATGGCCTAGCTCACCGGCAAAACCATCATGTCCGTATATTAATTGGCCATTGCTTACAATACCGCTACCTACACCTGTTCCCAGCGTGATGAAAATGAAATCGTTCATTTTTTGAGCTGATCCATAAATTTTTTCACCAAAAGCAGCAGCATTTGCATCGTTGGTGAGTTTTATATCAACTGAAAAATATTTTTCAAAAAAACTAACTAGAGGAACTATCCCTTCCCAATTTAAATTCGGAGCAAATTCTATTGTTCCTTTATAAAAGTTGCCATTCGGAGCTCCAATTCCGATACCTGCCAAAGAATATTTCTGATTTGTATTTAAAAATAAATCAATTTTACCGGCAATAGTTTCAACAAAACGCAATGGGTCTTGATAGTTTTTAGTTGGTAAAGTGTCGCGAAAAATAATTTCAGCATTTGAATCGACAAAACCGATAACAGTGTTTGTTCCGCCAATATCAATTCCCGCAAACAAATTATTTTTTAGTGTCATAATCAATACCTTTTGCTTTTAATAAACTCTTGGCTCTGACAGCATAAAATGCCAGATATAAAAAGCAAACCACACCTGCCAGATAACTTCCCTGAATTCCAAGCAATTCGTCTTTTGCCAGAAAGCCTTGAATCAGGCTTATAATACCACCACCCATAATCATCATTACCAGTAATCCTGAGCCCTGATTGGTGTGTTTTCCTAGTCCTGCTATTGAGAGAGAGAAAATACATGGCCATAGCGTACTGCAGAATAAACCAACACTAATAAACCCGTAAATACTGATCATGCCTTCGGTTAAAATACCTGTGAGTAAAGAGATTATACCCAATATGGAAAAAAGCAAAAGCTGACGGGCAGGATTTCCCTTGCTGACTATATCTGCAACAATTAAGATCAATATGGCAATCGGATAATAATAAAACATTGAGACATCGTGTTTTGCAATGGTATTTATCAGTAAATAAAGTCCGAAAGCCAGAAAAGGAAATACAAATCGCAGAAAATAATTTAACATTTTTTTTGCTTTAAACGCACTAACTGCAGCTGTCCATCTTCCAATCATCAGGCTTGCCCAGAATAATGAAACAAAAGGTGCAATTTCATTGGTTTTCATCCCGTGATGTTGCCTTAGATAATCGGGTAAATTGCCCGCAGTTGACACTTCAACACCCACATATACAAATATAGCAATCATACCCATCCACAGTTCAGGAAAGGCAAAAGCATTTTTTTTCTCAGAAACAGAGGTTTCTTTAACCTCATTTTCGACAGGAATAATACGGTCGGGAATAGATGAAAATCGAAATAAAGCAGCTACTAAAACAAAGGCAAGCCCAAGAATCAAATAAGGAATTTTCAGGTTTTCAATGTCGGAACTACTACTTCCACTATCAACACTACCGAAAATGGCAAAACTGACAATGATAGGTCCAATGGTAGTACCAATATTATTTATACCACCGGCCAGGCTCAAGCGCTGAGCGCCTTTTTTAGGGTCTCCAATGTTGATTGCCAGCGGATTAGCAGCAGTTTGCTGAAGAGAGAAACCTAAACCAACAATAAATAAGCCACTAAGCATTAAACCAAATGAAACCAGATTGGCTGCAGGAATAAAAAGTAAAGTACCGCAGGCAGAAATCAGAAGCCCGAGTGAAACCCCGTTTTTATAACCAATGTTGTTTAAAATATCTTTTTTGATTGCTCTTGAAATGAAAAAATACAATAATGCACCTACTGTATAAGCAATGTAGAAAGAGAAAGATACCAATTGCGATTGCCATTGTTCGAGGTGAAGCTTTTCTTTAAATACAGGGATTAGAATGTCATTGGATGCTGCTACAAAGCCCCAGAAAAAAAATACAGTTATCAGTGTGATTAAAGAACGTCCGGATGTTTTCATGAGCACAAAATTATAACTTTTAAGCGTGCTTCAAAATTAAATTAAGCTATTTGAATATGAAATTTTTTTAATTTCGGATTGCAAATTTTGGAATGTGCAATGAAATACATTATTTATCAATAACAATTCTTTACTGATTACTAAGGTAAAATTAAAATGTATTTCATCAAACCTTAAAGTAAAGGTTTTATAAACTCATTACAATTTGCAATAGCTCAAATGATGTTTCAGCGAATCGCTAAGCCCAGAAAACAATATTCAAATCGGTTGGTGCACCCATTTCCTGATGAAAAGGCAGAATACGTATTCCGTAATTGAACTTACCTGATTTATCGGCTTTGTATTTACAACTGAAAGTACAAATATTATCTTCCTGAGCGCTTAATTTCATATTGACAACCTGAATATTCTCGTCATGATATTCACTTTTTTCTGAATAAGATATAGAATAATGCTTCGTATCGCGAATAATGACCAGTTGTGCCATCAGTTCTTCAGGCATTACTTTTCCTCTGTCTAATTCCAATGCCACCGAAACTGCATCACCCACATTCAAAGTATCACCTTTCGATCCACTCAGATTGATGCTTTTTATATGAACACTTAAAAATCTTCCCCTGACAGAATTAATCCATTCGGAATATTGTTTTGCCAGTTCAAAGTTGTTTTTCGATAAGTTGTGATACTTTTTCGCTGCAGGAATATAAAGATTTTCCATGTAATCGCGAACCATGCGATGAGTGTTATATTCACCGATAATCGTAATTATTGAGCGTTTCATTCTTTCGATCCAGCGACCAGGCAAACCTGCATTATTTCTGGTATAATAATCAGGAATAATAGTACTTTCAAGAATGTCGTAAAATGATTCACTGTCGAAGATATTTTGGGTTTCATAATTTCTGAATTGTTTCTTTTCGCCAAAGGACCAGCCATTGGTTCCATCGTAACCTTCATCCCACCAGCCATCAAGAATACTACAATTAATTACACCATTAATCCCTGCTTTCATGCCACTGGTTCCTGAAGCTTCGTAAGGACGTATTGGGTTATTGAGCCAAATATCAACACCGGCTACTAATTTACGGGCAAGTTTTATGTCATAATCTTCGATAAATATGATTTTCCCAAGAAATTCTTCTTTCTTAGAAATACTAACAATTTCTTTTATCAAACGTGCACCTTCAACATCATCGGGATGTGCTTTGCCGGCAAAAACAATCTGAACCGGAAAACGTGGGTTAAGAATAATTTTTTTCAATCGTTCAAAGTCCTGAAACATCAGATTAGCACGTTTGTAAGTAGCAAATCTGCGGGCAAAGCCAATGGTTAGAGGACTTGGGTTGATGTTTAACAGAAATTGGTCGAGCATGGCAGGTTCTTCGCCTTCTCTTGTCCAGTTGTTGATGATGACATCTTTAATGTATTCAAAAAACTTGCTTTTTAAATTCATGTGCGACTGCCATAACTCTTTATCAGGAATTGAATTTATTTTTTCCCAAAAAGATTTATTCAGCAATTCTTCCTGAATATTCAATGTCTGATACTTGTTAAACAGATTCTTCAGTTCTGTTGAAAGCCATGTTCCAGCATGAATTCCATTGGTAATGTGAGCAATAGGTACTTCTTCCTGTAAAAACCCATCCCATAAATTCTCCCACATTTTTCGAGAAACCAATCCATGCAGTTTACTGACACCATTTCTTCTGCAGGTGTTTTTCAATGCCAGTTTTGTCATTTGAAACTCACCACCCTCGTTTACATCAAAATCTGCAAGGTTGAGGACCTGCTCCCAACTCAAACCATTATTTTCAATGTAGGGGCGCAGATAGTTTTCAACCAGTTTTATCTCAAACGTTTCATTGCCCGCAGGTACGGGTGTATGAGTAGTAAATACAGTACTTGACCTGATAACTTCTCTGGCAGTGTCGAAATCAAGTTTATTGTATTTTACCTGATTGATAAATCGCTGTAGAATCAAAAATGCGGAATGTCCTTCATTCAAATGGTAAACCAAAGGATTGATATTAAGTTCATGCAGCATTTTAACACCCCCGATACCTAAAATCATTTCCTGTTCAATGCGTACACGTTTTCCACCACCGTAAAGCATAGCTGAAATTTCACGATCGCTGAGGCTGTTGTCAAGAATATCGGTGTCGAGTAAGTATAAAGTTGCTCTTCCGACATTCACTTTCCATATTTTAGCAAAAACAGTTCTTCCGGGGAATTCAACACCGATGATTAAAGGTTTTCCACGTTTTTTAACTTCTTCGAGTGGCATCCTGTAAAAATCATTTTGAAAAAATCCTACTTTTTGGTCACCTTCTTTAGAAATACCTTGTTTAAAATATCCTTTACGGTATAGTAAACCAACACCCACCAGATTAATGTTCAGATCGGAAGATGATTTTATATGGTCGCCCGATAAAATTCCCAAGCCACCGCTGTAGATGGGTAAAGATTCGTGCATTCCAAACTCCATACTGAAGTAAGCAACCGGACGTTCTTTACTGATGAACTCACCACTTTTAATCAAAGCATTTTCGGCTTTCATATATTTCCCGAATTTTTTCATTACTTCTTCATATAACTGCATATAGCTGTCATTTTCACATGCAGCCTCAAGTAAGTGAGGTTCAATCATTTCGAGCAAACCAACCGGATTGTTGCCTAATTCTTCATATAAAACAGGGTCGAGACGATTAAAAAGCTGATGAGCTTCAGGCATCCATGCCCAGTAAAGATTATAAGCAAGGTCTCTTAACCCGATTATTTTTTCTGGCAATGATGCTTTAATAGTAAAACTTCTTAATCGTGGTCGTAAACTTTCGGAACCATGGATAATAATATCTTCTTTTCTCTGAAAAACTTTAGCTGAGGTTCCCGAAATACGGGCAGCTTGCTTTGTAAGGCATAAACTGTATGCCTGCTTGTAATATTTATAAAAATTCAGCCATTCAGCTTTTTGTGCTAATACGCGTGCTTCTTTTCTGAATTTAACTTGTTCCGAAAGATTCATGTTGATGTAGTTCAAAATTGTATTTTTCAACTCATTAACAAAACTTTCGTTGTCAACATTCATTCTTTTTAATACAAAAACACCCTTGTTGTTACTTTTTTCATTCATCACCCACCTGCCAAATCCGGCCAGGTCGGTAGTAATGGCTGGAACAGAATAGGCTAAACTTTCGAGAGGTGTATAACCCCATGGCTCATAATAGGAGGGAAATACTGTAATATCACAACCAGAAAGTGCATCATAATAGTTGTATGGGAAAATATTGTCGTTACCATTCAGATAAACGGGTATAAAAATAAGATTGATTTTTTGGTAAGTGTCGTCAGCAAGCCCATGAATTAATGCTTTGTTAACAATAGGGTCGGAGCCCGGATTCCATAAGGGGTGTGTTGATATTTTTGAATATCTGGTTATAAACTGGCTGCCTGATTCAAGGCTCATTTCTTCTGAACCTGCCAGAATAAAGAAATAAACCAAGATTTCTTTTGTTGAGGGTAAATTGTTGTCAATTTTTAGTTTTCCCAAAGCATCAATAAATACATCAATACCTTTATTTCTGAATTCATATCGTCCTGAAGTTGATATTATTACTGTGTTATCAAAATCAAAAGTTCTTTGATAAAAGCGTGAAGCAAAGTCAATCAGTTTTTTACGATTTTCATAAAAATATTCCGGATTTGTGTCGGGTGTAGGTATGGCATTTACATTGAATCCGTTTGGTAATACCTTATCAATTTTTGTACTTAGAAGTTGTTCAGCCTCATCAGCAGTAATTTCGCTTACAGTTGTAAAACAATCGGCAAAGCGAGCAGAAGCCTTTTCGATAGAATGTTTTGACAATACATTAAAACGTTGAGCTTCTTTGTCGGCATTTATACCTTTTAACTGCTTGTATAAATCTATTCCATTGCCAGCCATTGAGCGTCCTAAAACTGTAGCATGAGTAGTAAAAATAGTTGCAATATGAGGGCAGTTTTTTCTTAGATAAAGAATTCCGGCACCTGTCATCCATTCATGAAAATGAGCTAAAATGGAATAATCATCATAGATTTCACTGATGGCTTCTATTGCCATTGCAGCTGTATGAGAAAACATAACCGGCTCAATATAATCATCGCTTCCACTCATACTATCAACACCATAGTCTTCCCATAATTGATATAATACCTGTTCTTTGTTTAAATTAGGGTTAATTCTGATCAGAACAACCAAAGGTTTTCCTGTAATGTTCCATCTTCCAACTTTTGCATCAATACGCAGATTATCCAGTTTATGTTTGATGGTTACTGAACTTTGATCCGATTCTTCAAAAAAATCGCTGTTATTGTCTAACCAGGGGCCAATAAATATGCATTTATTGCCAAATTCATTTATGGTTTCAGCAATTTTGCTGGTTACAACAGTATAAATACCGCCAACTTTATTACAAACTTCCCATGAAACCTCAAAGAGGAATTTTTTATCTTTTTCCATGAATACAATTATTTAGCTAATAAAAATAGAAAGCGAAAATTACAAATCAAAAGTTTATCAAAAAATTAAATTTTATCAGGCAGACAATTTATTCTTTGACTTGTTTTTGATGGTCTGAATAAGGTCGTTTAATACATTGGTGAAAATAATAAAAGCATCGTAAGGACTTTCGTAAGGGTTAAAATACTTATGTACATCACCATCTGAAAACCACTTGGTACACATATAATAGAAATGGTCAGAGGTGAGTAATTTGCGCCATGTGTGAATCAAGTCAGGGTCTTTTGTTGCTTTTACCATTTCTTCAATTTCATATACTTTTTCGATTGAAGAATCCTGAAGTGAATTTCCGAGCCATGCAGTAAGGTCTCGTTCAAGGTCTGCCCATGAAACAAAGAATGGTGTATCTATTTGTGAGAGTGGTGTATAATTCAGAGCTGCTTCTTTAGGCATAAGAAACTGAAAATCGGGATGTTTTAAAATCTCGCCAGGTAAGGCTCTCATAAAATTAAAAATTCCGGTATCTTCCCACTGATGTTCTCCAAAGGTTTCATAATCCATAAACAGGTTAATTACCTCACCGCTACCTGCAATTGAATGTATCCATGAGGCATATTTTTCGGCAGTTAAAGGATAATCTTCCCATGCACGGTTCGAAAAACGGAATGCAATGTCGTCAGAAAGCTTAAAATTCTTCAGCAATAAATTCATTTTATAACTGCCTACAGGCTGATAAAGGAAGTTTGGGCTTCTCCAACCAAGTACCTGATTGGCACCTTCGGCTAAAATAGTATTAAATCCCAATTGTTCAGCAAAATGGGCAACATCATTATTGTAAATAAGCTCAGTATTACGAAAAGTAGTTGGTGTTTGTTTGAAATACTGCTCAACTTTTTGTTTTTGCATTTCTACCTGTGCCTTAAACTCTTCTTTGGAAAATATAAATGAAAGAGAATGATAATATGTTTCGGCAATAAATTCAACCTGACCGGTTTCAGCAAGCATCTGAAAGGTTTCGAGCACATAAGGATTATATTTTTCGAATTGCTCGATAGCAACACCGGAAATTGAAAAGGATACTTTAAATTTTCCGGGATATTGTTTAATCAGGTCGAGCAACATCAGGTTGGTAGGAATATAACATTTATCAGCTACCTTGTTGAGGATAGCTCTGTTTGCTTCCTCGTCTTCATAAAAATGATTGTTACCAATATCGAAAAATGAATAATTCTTTCTAAGACGAAAAGGTTGATGTACCTGAAAATAAAATATAAGAGAAACCATAATAAATTCTTAATTTTTTAAAACTGATTCGTAAACATTTTTAATTCGTAAACCTGCATTGTCCCAACCGATGTTTGACATATCTTCTTTACATTTTTCGGCTACTTCATTTGCAACTTTATCGTTTTCAATAAGCATAAGTATCATTTCTGAAAGTTTATTAATGTCCCAGAAATCAACTTTTATTGCATTTTTTAAAACTTCTGCAACACCCGACTGTCGGGAAATGATAATAGGAACATCATAAAGCAATGCTTCAAAAGGAGCGATACCAAAAGGTTCCGACACCGAAGGCATAACATATAAATCGCTGAGTGCATACATTCTTTCAACATCAATACCTTTTAAAAAGCCGGTAAAGTGAAATCTGTCAATCATCCGAAGCGAAGCCATACGTGTTATCATTCTTGGAAGCATATCGCCACTACCTGCCATAACAAATCTTACATTCTTGTATTTTTTGTAAACCCTGTGTGCTGCTTCCATAAAGTAATCAGGCCCTTTTTGCATGGTAATACGGCCTAAAAATAATACTATTTTTTCGTCAACATTCTTTTTAATACCATAAGCATCGAGACGTCTGTTTTTGTCAACTGCATTGTGAACTACTTCGACTTTGTCGGGATGAATGCCATAGCGCGATGTAATTATGTTTTTAGTAAAATAACTGACAGCAATAATTTTGTCAGCATTTTCCATTCCAAATCGCTCAATATCATATACTTGCTGATTTACATTTTCGCCACTCCGATCAAATTCTGTTGCATGAACATGAACAACCAGCTGTTTTCCTGACGAACGTTTGGCTGCTACTCCTGCATGGAAAGTTAACCAATCGTGGGCATGAATAATATCGAAATCGTTACCAAATCCAATTATTTCACCAATAATGCCATAGCGATAAACTTCGTCTAACAGATTTTTGCCATAATTACCTGTAAAATGCAGTAAACCTTTTTGAGATTGAAGCACTTTTTTTAACTCAATCATATCGTGATGAGTATTAAAATACTCCATGTAATCTTCGGATGTAAAATAAGGTGCAATGGTAAATGATTTAGTGATTGTAGAAGTATCATATTTTTTAAGGGTAGTAATAATCTTATTAAACCTTTCAATAGTATGAACTTCATCAGCGGCAATTATATTTATACCTGATTCAAATTTTAATCCTCTTCGGGTTGGCATTACAAAGGTCAGATCAACATCATTATGGATTAAACCTTTGGCTATACCGTAACTTGCTGTTCCCAACCCTCCGCTGATAAATGGAGGGAATTCCCACCCAAACATTAAGACTTTCATAACTTTGTTTTATTTTAACAATTCAAGAACTCTGATCAATTCTGCTTCGCTCCATGCCTGAGCAATACATGCTTTGGCAACAAAAGGCGGATCAGGTCTGAATAATTCTGAAATATGATTTAATCCATACATTTCAAGATGAACTGTCCAAAGCTCATTGAACTGATTGATAACTTTTTCTCTGATGACTTCTTTGTTTTTATAAGTTTTAATCAGTGCATCTGTATAAATACCAATTAACCAGGGTCTGGCCATACCGTTGTGGTAGGCTTCTTCACGCGATTGCACAGAGCCTTTGTACTCTCCCCTGTAGTAAGGGTTACGAGGTGAAAGTGTTCTTAACCCATAACTTGTAACAAGATGTTTGTCAACGGTTTCAATTATTTTTTCTGCTTTTTCGTGACTAATACAGGTATATGGAAGTCCTACTGCATACAATTGATTAGGTCGTATAAACCAACTTCTGTCTTCATAACCTCTGAAAAGATCATACAAACATTGATCGGGCTCGTTCCAGAAAGCATTTTCAAAATTGTTTTCAAATTTAGCAGTTGCATCTTTTAAGCGCTTAAGCAATGCAGGATTGATTAAATCAGAAAAATCGTTTGCCAGAAACATAGCGGCATTGTACCAAAGTGCATTTATCTCAACTGCTGCTCCATGTCTTGATGTTACAGGATACCCATTAATTCTGGCATCCATCCAGGTTAAACTGGTGTGTTCATTGCCGGAATAAATGAAACCATCTTCGCCATGCCATACATCCGGCATTTTCTGATCCATTACTGCAGTTGTAATTTTGACCAGCAAGGGTAACATATTGTCTGCAATAAATTGTTTGTCATTGGTTTGACTGATGTATTGCTGACAAGTATTAAACAACAAAAAAGAAGTATCAATACTGTTGTATACAGAGTTGTTTTTGTATGAAATAATATTTGGTAAGAGGTAGTTGCTTTCAAGTTCTGCGAATCGCTTTAATATTTGTTTTGCAGTTTCAGCATCACCACGGTACAAGGTTAATCCGGGCAATGCAACCAAAGTATCTCTTCCTCTTTCACCAAACCAATGATAACCGGAAATAATCCCATTTTTATCATTATTTTTTTTAATCAGGAAACTTTGTGAATGAGTTTTTAAAGTTTTAAGGGGTTCTTCTTCTTCCTGAAATTTCTTTGAATAATTTTCAAGTCTTTTTATTTCTTCATTCCATTCATTGTCAAAATTGGAAGCAGATGGTTGAAGCGAACCTCTGAAAATAACATGTTCTCCTTCTTTAATATTGAATTCAAAAATTCCGGGCACAAATAAGTCTTCCTGATATTCGTATCCTCTGTTGCGTTCTTTCAGATATTCAAAGTTTTTCCACCAATGTGGAGATGGATAAAACATTGATTTTATATTGGTTTGGATATAAACAGCCGGAAGTCCCGGATATGGGTCAAATTTGAATCCGTTTTTTTCAAAAAATGTACGTGGCGAAATGTCCAGATTTTCTTTAGATAAACTATTGATTTCGCGGAACGACATCAGGGGGGTTGCTTTGAAAAGAATTGGTTTTTCACTTTTTACAACATCATATCGAATAAGAACTGTATCGGATTGATAGGGCATTAAAACAGTTTTTACTATTTCTGTATCACCTATTCTGTATTTTGTAACAGGAAACAAATCATATTCAAAGCTTTCGACATACTTGTGTCCGGTAGGGTTGTAAACTCCGGGAAATTTATTGGTTGACAAGTTAAAGTCTTTGCCTTCAATTACTGCATTTACTTCAATTTTTGATATAAAACTGAATGTCATTTCGAGTGACTCAACAGGTAAAACCAGCATTCCATGATATTTGCGGGTATGACAATCGTGTATGGTGCTTGAGCAATAGCCACCTTTGCCGTTTGTCAGCAGATATTCTTTTTTCATGCTGATTTGCAGATCCAGTAATTCATTCCTGTCTAATCTGATTTTCATAGATAATTTTTTTATTGCTTGATAAAACGAAGAGTATGGGTTTCGTTTGACTGATAAATATTCACAAAATACAAACCTGAGGGTAAGTTTTGAATATCAATACTTTGGATATTGTTATCCATCTGATTGCTGTTGAGTAGTGTATTGCTGATAATTTTACCTTCAGAGTTCAGTATATTTATTTTAATGTCGGATGAAATGTCGTTTGTCATTAGATACAAATTTGATGAAGCCGGGTTCGGGAAAATATTGAATTTGTTTTTAATAAGATTTTCATAAGGCAAGCCTACACCTTTATAGAAAAACAATATATCATCTACCAGTAATTGATTGCCTATTCCACCCGGACCGAAAATTAAAGCGCTTGATGCAAGTACCATGTTACAGGTATCAGGAACAGGGCTTGATGAATTGAATTTTACGGTTGTTTTTTTCCATTGATACGAACCGGGTAAAAGTGCAAATGCTGAATCAATTACTTCAGATTTGTTTTTTGTTGAATTATATTTTTTAAATTCCGCATATACAGCAGCCATATCGGTAACCATTGCTGAATTATTATATTTATACCAGAAAGTCATGGAGTCGGGCTTTGCATTGAGTGGAAAACCACCACTGTAGCCACTCATTGAAACTTTTCCTGTTGTTGCAATACCTACTGTATCTAAAGATGCACCAAATAAAGTAAACGCTGCTGTTTTTACAGAAATGGAAGAATTGCCGCTGTGAGCATCACTTGATTTTGTAACTGTGGGTTGTTTACTATTGAGTAAATAATACAAATTGAAGGAATTCCATCCGAGCGGTTCTTCATTCTGATAAGTATTCCATGTTTCAAAGTCATTGTTTGGCATTTGCAGATTGGTGCCTATAAAAAATACACTATCAACCATTACCCAGTTGCCTGGATGGTATTGCTCTGTAAAAGGATTGCAGGTGGCAATACCAAAAATGACCGAATCTGGTTGAGTTAACATAGGGTCAATAGCAAAAGATGTATCTGTCCACTTTGTTTGCTTACCCATTATTGAAAAAATTTGATTTGTCAGTGGCAAACCGTTTTTCTTAAAAAGTAATACTACTACAATATCTGCCGTTCCGGGTGTATGATATTTAATTTTCATTTTAATTGAATCCGGACGGTCGGTGTAGGGTATTCCTCCAGTTAGATTATTACCAGCTTTTCCATAAATAAAATATCCAAAGGCAGTATCGTTTCCCACTTTTTCGCTTTTCATGTGTATAGAATACTTTCCGACAGCTGCATCTGTTGATTTTGTCACAAGAGCAGGTCCGCCATACATCATCATTTCAATATTACTTGTTGACATTAATGCAGGGTCTTCAAAAAATATTTTGTTACTCCAGCTTTCAAAATTTCCATTTATTACTCCCTGAGAAAAACTTTTGAAACAAATTATGAAAACAAACAGAATAAATGTACTTAACAGTTTCATAAGACTTTAATTTTTAAATGATTAAACCATATTTTTTTCATAATACCGATAAACATTACTTTTATCTTTCTTTAAAAAAAATGAAAGCAATTATATCTGAAATATTATCGTTTAAAAATTCGACTGTAAAGATAATAAAAATTTTTAAATTTCGCTGCCTTTTTCAAAAACTATTCCAAGTAGCAGGAAACTTAAATTAATTTTCAGTTAACAATACTGATGGTTTAAAAGAGATACTTAGCCAGAACCATTGTGGAAAAGCACTGACAGAATTACTTAATCCCTGCAGGTCGCTCATAGAATCTGTTATTAAATAAAATGAGTAGCCACATTTTAAATTTGCAGTTTTACTAATGTTTAATGTATAGTATAAATCAGTTTCAAGCCCAAGCTCTTTCTGCAGAATTTCAGTATTTGCAATGTTGTAAACATTATTTTGAAGAAAGAAATAATGTACATCAGCACTAATGTCATGTTTTTTATTTTTTGAATATCCGATTTTCAGGTAAGTATCTATCAATCCACCTTTTCGGGTTCCTTTATCAAGATTTGAAAAATAATCAAGGTGTCCGTAATATCTGTGACGGTTTCCGTACAATAAATCGAAAAGATGCTCGGTATTGACATAGCTTGCTGAGGTGTTTTGAGCATCATTTCCGGATAAATAGTCTATTCCAGCTCCGAATTTAAAATTTCCTAAAGAATTACTCAGTGATGCAGTTGCACACCAGGCTGAAACATTTTTATTTTCACTGCTTTTCCCGAATTGATAATAAAACGACAGTTCAGTCAATAAATTCTTTGATTTATAACTAAAAAAAGTACCTGCAGTTTCTTTTAACAATAATCCTTTTGGTGAACCGGTTTTTTGCCAGCCCGACAAAACAAATATCCCTGAAATATTTATTTTAGCACTTAATTCAGATTTAAAATGCAGGAAATTCAATGTTTGAATTTTTCCCGGAACTTCTTTCATCTGGGTTTTGATAGTCATTGTATTGGTGTCGAACAAGTAAGAGGTTGTAAAATAGCGATAATCGTTGCCAAAAACATTTTCATCTTTATTATTCCACGACAATGCAGTTGTAGTTTGAAATTTCTTGAGTTTGTAATTCAATAATAAACCGTCATAGCTTAAGCCGGTGGTAGGCCAATCGCGTTTAGAAAACAATCTCTCATCATCAACTACCCATTCCTGTCTGCCAATTTTCATACTTACCGATTGATTCAGATCAATATTCAGCCATCCTTCCTTCAGGTCAATGCTTGCAAGGTCTCCGCTTAATGAGGTACTGCTGTATATGCTTTGATCACCCCAAACTCTTGCATCCTGAACTATTACCTGCATCTCAAATTGCTCTTTTTTGTAGTTAAAACCAAAGCGTGTTCGTTGTGTTACAAAAAATGCAGGATCTTTCGAAGTATCTGGTATACTCCTGTAGCCATAGCGGGCTTCTGCTCGGCTGCGAAATTCACTTTTAAAAGTTAACTGGGCAATTGAATCGCTGACAGACAGTATAATAAAAGCTGAAAGCAGTAATAATTTGATAAGATTTTTCATGACATTAAAAATTTAATTAAAAGCTCCTCTAATATATGATTTTGTCCATTCGTGCTGAGGATTGTTAAAAACCTCCTGAGCATTACCATGTTCAATTACTTCCCCTAAATACATTAGCACAACATAATCGGCCATACGTCTGGCTTGTCGTAAAATATGGGTTACCATCACTATAGTGTATCTTTGTTTGAGTTTGATAAACTCTTCCTCTATGGCCTGACTTGAAATAGGGTCAAGTGCTGAGGTAGGTTCATCAGCCAGAATAATTTCAGGGTCAACAGAAAGACCTCGTGCCAAACATAAGCGTTGTTGCTGACCAATAGATAGTTTTACTGCCGGATCTTTGAGTCTGCCTTTTACTTCCTCCCATAGGTTTGCCTGAGTCAAATAGTATTCTACTCTTTTATCCATGATTTTTTTATTCTTACGGCCACTGATTCTCAGAGCATAAGCGATGTTGTTATAAATACTCATGGGTAGGGGATAGGGGCGTTGCGATAATAATCCCATCCGTCTTCTGATTTCGGTAATATCTTTATGGGTGTTTAAAATATCTTCTCCTGAAATTGCGATATTCCCTGTTGTTTTTACATTCGGATATAAATCAATAAGCCGGTTAAAGCTTTTTAAAAGAGTGGTTTTACCACAACCTGACGGGCCAAGAATGACAGTGATTTTTTTCTCCGGAATTTTTATGTTAATATTTTTTAATACTTCGGTTTTGCCAAACGATAAACTGAAATCTTTAACTTCAATTTTTGATACTTCATTCATATGTCAGAAATTTATTTTATGTTTTTCGTATTTTTTACTTAGTAACCGGGCTGATAAACTGATGATTAGTATAATACAGGTTAAAATGAATGCACTTGCATAAGCTCTTGCCTGAACTTCGGGTACCGGTGAGCCCAACTGAAAAAATATGGCAAGGGGTAATGTAGCTACCTGATCGTTGAGGGAATGAGGAATGTAATCGGTAAATCCACATGTAAATAGTACTGAAGCAGCATCACCTATTGCTCGTCCAAACGATAGTAATATTGCTGTTAATATGCCTGGAACACATTGTCTGAACATTATTTTAAGTGCGGTTTCGGAGTGTGTTGAGCCTAAAGAATAACTTGCCTCAAGCAAATTGTGAGGTATTTCTTTAAGTACTTCATCCATAGCCCTAACCATAATGGGGATTATAAATAATGTTACTGTAATAATCCCCGCCAATAATGAAGTTTTGAGTCCGAAATAAATCATTATACTAAATCCAAATGCACCATAAACAATTGAAGGAACACCCCACATTATATCCAGAAAAAATCGGATGATGTTAATTATTGCCTTTTGCTTGATGTAGTGTAAATTTATCAGAAATGCTACCGGTGCCCCTATAATAAAAGCAAATAAAGTTGCACCTGTAGCAACATAAAAAGAACCCGTGATGGCATTGAGGATGCCTCCTTCTTTTCCGAAATAAAAACCTCCCTTGGGTGTTTTACTGATCATGTCCCAACTGAGTGCAGGAAAAGCTTTAACAGCTACAGATATTATAATTAAACTTAGTACGGCTATGATTGAAATCGTTGCCGTAATCATCAATACCCTGAATACTGTTTCTTCAGTTTTTTTAGACATAACTTGTTGATTTTTCAGTTTGAACAATTAGTACACGGGAGAAAATATTGAAAACAATAACAACAAAAAACAATATCAGGGCTGCAAACATTAAAGCTGAGTCATATAAGGGTATTGATAGCATTTCTCCGTAATTATTTGCTATAAGTGCAGGCAAAGGATAAGATGAATCAAAGATGTTTTGAGGGATTTTAACAACATTTCCTGCAACCATCAGTACTGCCATTGTTTCTCCGAATGCTCTCGATATGCCAAGCCCGACTGCCGATATTATTCCTGGTAAAGCTTTTTTCAATATTACCCTTTTGATTGTCATCCATTTGCCGGCTCCTAATGCAAGCGAAGCCTCTGTTAGCTCAGCAGGAATGATTCTGATTATTTCAATCAGAATATTCAGGATAAAGGGAATAATCATCACAGCAAGTACCAGCGAAGCTGCCAGTAAACTATAACCACTGCTTTCGAAACCAAAAATTGGCGACAGAGTGTTTTTGACAAAAGGAACAACAATTAAAACCCCCCATACTCCATAAACCACACTGGGAATGCCGGCAAGTATATCAATAACGGGTTGCATAATGCGCAAAAGCCATGGCTTTGCATATTGTGTGAGTTCGATTGCTGTAAGTATACACACCGGGGTTGCCAATAAAACAGCCAGAATGGTTACATAAACTGAACTTAAAATAAATGGTAGAAAGCCGAAATGTTTGCTTAATGGTCGCCAGTTGCTTGAAAATAATAGTTCCTGTAAAGAACTGTGTCCTAAAATTTCACTTGATTTCCATAAAAGACCTATTAATAATAATATTGGGATAATACAGGTGAATAGTACTGTCAATTTCATCCAGTTGAGATGCAATTGCGACCTGAAAAATCTTTTTTTGAAATTTTTACCCAATACCATATCGAAATAATTATTGCAGCTTTGTTAATTCAGCATCAATTTGCTTTTGAGTCAGATTCACATATCCTGCTTGTTCAACCATGGCCTGACCTGATGTTAGAATCCATTTAATAAATTCTATTACTAATTGATTGGAAGGTTTACCATTGGTAATAAAATAAAGGTCGCGTGCAGGAGGACTTGGATATTTGTTTAATGTAATGGCTTTCATAATACTATCCATTGATTGATAGAAGTTTTCATCGCTATCAATTTTGCCGTTTTCATTTAAATCGAGAGGTATGATTTCCAAACCCTGATATGGTTTTCTGGTTTTAGAGTCGTAAACATATATGACATTATTATACCCGATTCCATTGATGTCTTTTTTAACTGCTTCGGCAATACCCGGATCTCCGAAAACTCCTGTTCCAATAAGGCTTTCCTGATCTTTGCCCAGATATTTTCCCCACATTTCGGCAGCTCCGCAGGCATCTGAACGTGTATAAACTATAACTTTATTATTGTTGTTAACTTTGCACAATTCTCCCCAGGTTTCGGTTTTATTGTCAAGAAAAATATTAATGAAATCCTGCTTTTTCAACCCTTGTTCTAATAACTGTTTTAGAACGGGATTATTGGCACTTACTACCGGCAATACCGCATCGCGTGTAACTGCTACATGAAATGCCCCTTTAGCTTTTTCTTCATCTGAAATGCCTCGTGAAAACATACCAATATCAACAAGTCCTGTTAAAGCATCGGTCATACCTTTGCCTGCTCCTCCTGCTGAAATATTAATTCTGACATCAGGATTTAATTTCATAAATGAATCGGCCCATGCTACCGTCATCGGGTACAGAGCAAATGCTCCCGAGATATTAATTGTTCCTGAAAGTGCATTTTCATCAATGCTTTTTTTCTCTTGTTTTCCACAAGAAGAAATAACCAATGCTATTGCAATTAAACAAAGTGCAGCAAGGTTTCTGATTTTTCTGATTTCCATCGCTTAAATTTTTAAAGATTCAAAAAATAAAATTTCCGACAAAAATATGTAAAGTCTATCGAATAAGTAGAACTAATTTTAAAAAAACTTTTTTACGTCTTCAAAAGTTCATCTTCTTTTTCAATAAGTTTCCGTAGAGTGATGTTTTTCAGCATATTAACGGTTTCATCACGTATTTCTTTGATAAAAAATTTCACGCTGCATCTTGCTTCATCTTTACATTGAGTACAGGGTTCGTAGTAACGGAAAGTAGCACAGGAAATCAAAGCAATTGCTCCATCAAAAAGTCTGACTACATCGGCAAGATTAATTGAATCAGGATCTTTTAAAAGATAATAACCACCTCCTTTGCCCATTTTACTGCCAACAAATCCATTTCTTTTTAAATCGAGCAGAATATTTTCCAGAAATTTTTTAGGAATTTTTTCTGATTCTGAAATCTCTTGGGTAATAACAGGTCCTTTTTCGTATTCCCTTGTCAGATACTTCAGGGCATAAATAGCATATTGGGCTTTTTTGGTTAACATTAAGTTTGAAAAATTTATTCAAAAGTAGAGTATTTTTATCGAATTTAAAGAGGTTTATTAACAGAAATAAATAAAATTGTTAATAAACACAATTACAATGTTTTAAATAAATGTCAATCTTTGAAACCGAATTTTAGTTTTGAACTAATATTATTTTTCTGTAAAATAAAAAATATTGACATTTTGCGATGTATTGGTATAAAAATTGAAATTCAGGAAAATATATTATGAGTAATAAACAGGTAAATATTAGTGAAAGTTTGAAAAATTTAGATGAATTAACTGATGAAATCTTAGCTCATCCCGTAAAGAAAGCTATTTTGGAATTTTTACATGAAACGAATGGTAGTTTTTTTGGTGACATTGTTGAAAAACTTCCGTTTACTTATTCCGAGATTCTTCAAAATCTGATTGAGCTGAAACAATTAGGAATTATCAGTAAACGTTCTAAACCTTCTCACTTTGTTATCAATTAACTATGGTCTGAATTTTCAAACTTTAAAAGTGTAATCTGATTTTTCAGAGACTAGTATATTGCTTATTGCTACAAACCCAAAACGCTCAAACCCTGCTCAAAAACAATATCAACAGGAATATTCATTTCAGTTAATTTTAACATATCCTGTTGTAAGCGATCTTTAATAATTGCTTCACTGTTTACCCAATCGGCAGCTTTCTGATAATCGCCATCTCCCTGAATAACAATAATTTTGGCAGATAGTTTACTGATAGCAATTTTCATTTTGTCGAAATTAATCTTATAGGTGCCATTTTCGTTACGGATTAATGCTCCTTCACTAAGGAAGAAATTAAATCTCATCATATTTGCTTTTCCATGAGCACTCGAACTGCCAAACCTGATTGAACGAAAAATGCTGGCAATAAAAGTAGTGTAATACGATTGAATATCTACTTCCTGCAATTCGCCTTTATTGTAAAGATAATCTACCATATAAAGCCCTAAAATGTCAGCTTTTGCTTCTTCTATTGCACTGTAGTGGTCTTTTAATGCAGTTTTAACTTCAATATTTTTATTTTTAATAAGATATTTAATTCCTAAACCATGAGCCACTTCATGAAACATGGTATTGGTGAAAAATGCTTCAAAACTGATAAGATTTCTTTGAGATTCATCGAGCATAACATTGGCAATTGGTACCAGAATATTGTCGTATTTGGCGCGCATTGAATTTTTTAACTGTAATCGTCTTGTACCTTTAAGCAATTGAACTTTTGGATCGTTGGGCAGATTGATAGCAATTGTTTTACTTCCTGAATTGCAATCTCCGGCATAAAAAATTGCATCGTAAGCATTTAAGTCACCATCCACGCCAGGTTTTTCCGATTTGTAGGCAGGCATTACCGGCAAGGATAATTGTAATTCTGGAAGATATTTGTTGAACTGAGCCAGTTTTGAACTCCATATTTTGTCTTTCACCAGTATAAATGATTCATAAGCTGTCTTTTTTTCAAAAAGTCCGTCATCATAATGCTCAATTGGACCAACTACAAAATCAATAGTGTTGTTTTTCATTTCCAGCCAGGCAATATCACTTTCATAATACTGATCGTTAAGCAATGCTTTAGCTCTTAGCTGAAGGTATTTTTTTAAGCCGGCATCATCAGCATATTCAGCAGCTTTCAAAATTAATTCAGATGCTTTTTTCAGATACGATTCATACTCAACATGATAAGGAACAACAATCAATTCATTTTTATCATTACGCTTAATCAGGGTGAATTCACTGTTCTTTGTTTCATCTTTAAGGTTCTCAAACTCTTCAACAGTCATATCAGGCGGATAAAAATTTGCTCCTTTGGGCATTTCCGGAAAACCCTGAATAAAAGGAAACATATTGTCGAGCCTGTCGTAGGGTCCATAATTGATTTCAGCGAACTGGCGTGTATTTTCATCTTTAATTTTACTTGTAAAAGATGCTTGATCGCCAAAAGACTGGAGCCAATAAATATCATCCATGATTTTAGCTGCTTCGAATAAAAAAGGAAGCATCTTCTTTTCGTTTTCAGTTAACACACTTATATCAGTTGATAGTTTGACTTTAACATATTTTGACAATCGCTTGTCTGAATCAATACCTGTATATACAATTTCTTCCTCGCTGGCTGGTTTTGGCGATTTTTGATTACATGAAGTGGAAACTATGATCATAACGACACTTATTAAAAATACTATCTTTTTCATAAACATAAATTTTAAGCTTACAAAAATACAATCAAACATGATTCTGAAAAATAATTATTGAATTTAACCCTAAATTTGATATTGTATTTATGTGTCTGATATTCATTAACTAATAAATAAAATTTCTGAAGGATTGGTGTAAATTCTGTTGAAGTACAACTTATGTGGTTTTTTTTTCGTCAATTTGGTTTGTAATTTGAATTGTTTTTGAATCAATCAGAAAAGTAATGAACAAGTATTTAATTATTGTTTTATTGACAGTTACCTCATTGACTGCAAAAAGTCAGGCCGATAGTCAGGCTATTAAAAACCTGATGGCTACAGGCACCATAGAATTTATTTCCGACAAAATAAAGGCTGCAGAAGTATTTACCAAAGTCATTGAAATTGCACCTCAGCATGCTATGGCTTATTACATGCGGGCACAATGTTATTATGGATTACAACAAATTGATGAAGCTTTTCAGGATCTGGAAAAAATGATGGATTTAGTTCCTAAAGATGCAAGACCGTATGCTTTAAGAGGAGTGATTTATGTTGACATTCAGGATTATTACCAGGCTGTAATTGATTATACCAAAGCAATAGAACTCAATCCGATAAACGGAAGTTACTATTATTCAAGAGGTTTTATTCAGGTTAAATTGAAAAATGCATGGTATGCAATTAAAGATTTTGAACAGGCAATTGAATTTAAATATACAGATAAGGACCTTTATTTCTGGATGGGATATGCTTATTTATTGTTGAATGACTTTTCAAAAGCAGTTTCTAACATTGATTATTCTATTGAGAAGGGTAAAAGAGATGCTGACGCATATTACCATCTAGGTCACTCAAAAATGTTGTTGAAAATGTATGATGCAGCTTTGAAAGATTTTGCTCTGGCATTGTTGTATGATGAAAAATACGGACCGGTTTATTTCGATCAGGGCTATGTTTATATTCAGCTGAGTGAATATCAAAATGCCATTAATTCACTAACTAAAGGTATTGAACTGGTACCAAATCTCGCCATGGGTTATGTCAACAGAGGTATAGCTTATAAAGCAATTTTAAAATATGAAGAAGCAATTGCTGATTTTTCAAAAGCTATTGAACTGGAATTAACTTATCCTGACCCTTATTTTCACCGTTGTTTAGTTTATGATGAATTAAAAGAATACGAAAAAGCATTAAAAGATATTATTACATATACCCAATTGTATCCGGGAGATGGCAATGCTATTTACCAAAGAGGCAGACTTCACGTTTACACCAATAACCTTGAAAATGCATGCCGCGATTTACGCGAAGCTGCTATGCTAGGTAATCAAACAGCAATCGAAACGGTTGATGAAGTATGCAAATTGCTCGAAAAACATCAATCGGAAATGCAGGAACAGGAAAATAAAAGCAAGTAATCACTGATTAGTATTTACTTTCTCTCTCAACTGCTTTTTTATCCCATTGCGGTAAAATTTCCTTGACAAAAACTGCTTTTTCAGCTTTTAATTTTTCCATATCAAGTCCAATAAATGCCTGAGCTTTTTCTTTAGTTGAAATGTCGGGATATTTAACTTCTTTGATGTTGTATTTTGCATGAACTTTTGATAACATAATTCTGGCTTCCTGTACTTTAGCAATGGCATTGGCAAGCAGGCGTGCTGTTTCAACCGGAGCATGAAAAGCATTTCCATGACCTGCAACTGCAAAATCCCATCTCCACTGTGCATGACGTAACAGTTGAAGAATATCTTTCATTTCAGGTTCAGTTGCTCCTGCATCCCATGCCACTTTTGCTTCATAATGAGCCTTAACAAGCATTTCTTCAACCTGAGTTCTCAGCTCAAGAATCTTTAACTGCCTGTCGTACACATTTTTCAGCAAGGTTTCTTCACTTTCGCGATGGCATACCTGACAACTGGCATTAATGTTATTTAAAGGACTTTGAATATGATGATTAGTGTATTTTTGTCCTCCTTCGCTCACAAAAGGCATATGGCAATCGGCACAGGCAACTCCTCTTTCGGCATGAATTCCCATCATAAATACTTCATAATCGGGATGCTGAGCTTTAAGCATTGGTGCTTTACTCAATGTGTGTTCCCAATCTTTAAACTGATAGGTATCGTAATATTCTTCCATGTTTTCGACAGTTATACCTTTGTCCCACGGAAAAGTCAGATATTTGCCATCGCCTTTGAAATAATATTCAACATGGCATTGAGCACACACTAGCGACCTCATTTCGTTGTGGCTTGCTTTGGTAATATCTTTTCCCATTCTTTCGAAAGCCTCTTTCAGTGCAGGGCGCGATATTGCTAAATTCATGGTTTTCGGGTCGTGGCAATCGGCACATCCTATTGGATTTACAACTTCGTGGCCGGTTGAAGCCCATTTCATTTTATAAAATTCAGCAATACCCACCTGATTCATCATTCTGGGAACATCAGGGCTTTTGCATGCCCAGCAAGTTGAAGGCTGCGGGCCATCATCCGGTTTTAAGGGAGCTGCTGTACGCAAAGTATTTCTGACATCATAAACTGCATAATAATGTCCTCGTGGCTGATTGTAATCCTTAGAAAATGCATAACCTGCCCATAAAACTACCATTCTGGGATTTTCATGTAAGGCATCAACAAAGGCATTGCCATTGAACATACTTCTGAATGTAGTATCAGCGGTTTTCATATAACTTTGATACTCTTTAGGATAATTTTCGCCCCATACTGCATTTCTGGGCTCAAAATCATTGATTTTTACCTTGGGAGTTTTAACCATTTTTGCTTCCGTTCTTCGCTGTGTTATCGAATTGGCAAGCATTCCCAATAAGAATACCACTATAATGGTTGAAAAAAGAATCAACCAATTAACCCAATTTTTTTTAGTTTTAGTTTCCATAGCTTCTTTGATTTATTTTTTATTATCTTTATTTTTAAATTTTATTTCTTCCGGCATAGGAGCAAAGCTGTGTCGCAGGCTCGATAAACTATTTACCCTGCCATGTGGTGTTTCTCTGTGGCAACTCCAGCATACTTTATCTTCACCTTTCAGGTATTTTTCGCCTGTTAATGAACTCAGATTGGTTTCCCCGTTGATTCGTTCATGACATCGTTTACAGTTTTCCTGAACAACTTTTAATCCTGCATCTTTTATGTAAATGACTTGTGGTTCTTTTCGCAATGTAAAAATGGTGGCATGTCGCATTCCGTCTTTAGCTTTAAAGAAATACTTATTAATAACATTGTTGTGCGGAACATGACAATCGTTGCAGTTTGCAGTTTCGCGATGTGAACTGTGAAACCAGGTAGCATATTGTGGTGACATTATATGACAATTAACACAGGTTTTGGGATCGTCTGAAAGATATGATACCGCATTTGAAACAATAAACATATAAATCAGGATACCGATTATGGCTCCTGATATGATGATTGCCGGAAGCTTCCACTTTCCTTCAGGCTTTAAAATGGATATTATTTTTTTCAGCATTACAGTATCAAAATTTAAGAATAAAAGTACCTAATTCCTGCAACAAAAATAATGACTATTTATTAACTGAGAAATGATATTGTTTTTTAGATTTTGTCTAAGTAAGTTGTAACTTTGCATTGCAATAAAATACTTGAAAATGATAAATTTTGAACATTCAGTTCCTACAAAAATCATCTTTGGTAAAGGTAGTATTCAAAAAATTGGAAAAGAAACTATCAAATACGGCCAAAGGGTGTTACTTGTTTATGGCCAGAACAGCATAAAAAAACTGGGAATTTATGATGAAGTTATCAGGATTTTCAATTCTTCAGGAATAAGTGTTTTTGAATTACCGGGAATAAAACCAAATCCAATAGTTACGGATGTCAGAAAAGGTATTGAAATGTGTCGTCAGCATCAGGTTGACATCATTATTGGCATTGGAGGAGGCAGTGTTATTGACAGCATCAAAGCTATTTCGGCAGGTGTGTTTTACGATGGCGATGTCTGGGATTTTTACATCGGAAAAGCAAAACCGAAAAAAGCCTTACCCTTGGCTTCTGTACTGACACTTTCTGCTACCGGCTCGGAAGCCAATGCCGGAAGTGTTATAAGCAATGAAGAAACTGAAGAAAAGTTAGCTTTCGGAGTTCCGATGTTAAAACCGGTATTTTCGATACTTGACCCTGAATATACCTGTAGTTTGCCACCTTATCAAACAGCTGCCGGAATTGCTGACATCATGAGTCATTGCATAGAGCAGTATTTCTGTGAAACAAAAGATACATTTGTTCAGGATCGTTTAACAGAAGCTATTTTAAAAACCTGCATTCATTACGGACCAATAGCACTTAAAGAGCCCGACAATTATGATGCGCGAGCCAACATTATGTGGGCAAGTACATTGGCACTGAACGGGACAATAGGTTCAGGTAAAGAAGGTGATTGGGCAACACATCTTATTGAGCACAAAGTAAGCGCAATCAGTGATTTAACGCATGGAATTGGCCTGGCTATAATCACCCCGCACTGGATGAATGAAGTTTTTGACGAGAACAATATGGATAAATTCATTTCATTTGCAAGCAATGTTTTTAATCTGAATCAGCCAAACGATAAAATGCAATTGGCAAAAGAAGGCATCAATAAATTGTATGAGTTTTTCAGGTCAATAAATATTCCTTCACGATTATCTGAAACTGGATTTACAGCCGATGATAATCTTTTTAAGAAAATGGTTGATGATATTTTAAAATATGGTAGTATCGGTAAATTTAAAAAGTTAGATGCTGCTGCCATCATCAGGATTTTAAAAGCTGCTTATTAATTTTGTATTAGAATTTTATTTATTCATTAAAAAAACGCGTAATTTGCTGTCAAATTAAACATTAATTATCATGAAAAAATATTTGTTTTTACCACTATTTATTCTACTTGTTAGTTCTTCAGTTTTTGCTCAAAACAAATTGCTGAGTCTTGAAGAAAACAATGGTCCCGATGCTTATAAATTTTACCCTGAATATGTCAGAGTTTCTATTGATATGCCTCAGCTTCAGTGGAAGGCAATCTCAGATGTTTATACTTACGTAAAAAATGATGTGTTATTTGAGGGTTATACCAAAAAAGGTGCTGATAAACAAATTCTTGATTTAATTACTATGAATAAAAATCTGGTAAAGGCAGGACTTCCCGAACTGGGGCGTTTTCCTGTAATTACCTGGAAAGACGATAACAATTTCTGGTACAAGGAAGATGGAGCTATTTTTCTTTACGACATGAAAAAAGGCGGTGTTAAGAAAGTAACCTGCTGCAATGCAAATGCTGAAAATGCGACTGTTGAGCCCAATACCTTAGCTATTGCATTTACTAAAGAAAACAATTTATTTGTAACTGTCGGGAATGAAGAGAGTATTGCAGTTACAGGCGATGCTGATAAAAACATAGTGAACGGACAAAGCGTATCGAGGCACGAATTCGGTATTGATAATGGTATTTTCTGGTCGCCAAAAGGTAATTTGCTGGCATATTATAAAAAAGATGAAAGTCAGGTAAGCGAATACCCCTTGATTGATATAACAAGAATACCTGCTGCTGTAAAAATGATTAAATACCCTATGGCTGGTGGTAAAAGTGAGTTTGTTAATGTTTGTGTTTTTAATATGCAAACACGTAAAAGTATTACCCTTAAATCAGGTGATAAAATCGAGCAATACTTAACAAATGTTTGCTGGTCGGCTGACGAAAAGTATATTTTTATAACAATACTCAACAGGCAACAAAATCATCTCAAACTAAACCAGTACGATGCAGTCAGCGGGGAGTTGATAAAAACAATTTTTGAAGAAAAATCGCAGAAATACCTTGAACCGGAAAACAGACCTGTTTTCTTTAAAACAAAACCTGATCAGTTTTTATGGTTTAGCGAAAAAAATGGGTTTAAACATCTGTATCATTACACTACAGACGGTGAACTGATTGAGCAAATTACGGATGGTAAATTTGATGTTTTAAGTGTTATCTCTTTTGACCCGACCGAGCAATTGGTTTATTATATTGCCATTGATGAAGATTATCCGCTTCAGCAGAGCATTTATTCAATAAATATCCAGACTAAAGAAATTGTCAAATTATCAACCAGCGATGGTGTACACGAAGCAATGGTAAGTCCAAGCTCAAAGTTCTTTTTTGATATGTTCAGCAGCAATAAAGTTCCTCATCAGATACAATTAATTGATGCTACCGGATTAGTGATTAAAACCATTTACAATGCACCAAATCCGCTTGCTGATTATAAAATTGCGGAAATCATTACAGGTACAATAGCAGCCGATGATAAAACAGAATTGTATTATCGCTTGATTAAACCGCTTGATTTCGATCCTGCCAAAAAATATCCGGTGATTGTTTATGTTTACGGAGGTCCTCATGCACAAATGATTTCCAATGTATGGCTTTACGGAGCAAGTATGTGGCAAATGTATATGGCACAGCAAGGTTTTGTTGTTTTTACCTTAGACAACAGAGGTTCTGCCAATAGAGGTCTTAAGTTTGAACAAGCTATTCATAAAAACATCAGCACTGTTGAAATAAAAGACCAGATGGCAGGAATTGAATTCTTAAAAAATCAATCATATGTTGACCTCAACCGCATTGGTGTTCACGGATGGAGTTATGGAGGCTATATGACTACTGCTCTGATGCTTAAACAACCCGAAACTTTCAAAGTCGGTGTTTCAGGTGCTCCGGTAATTGACTGGGCTTTGTACGAAGTGATGTATGGCGAAAGGTATATGAGCACACCTGCTGATAATCCGGAAGGTTATAAGAATGCAAATTTGCTTAGTCATGTTACAAATCTGAAAGGAAAGCTTTTACTGATACATGGTACCAGTGACGATACCGTTGTATTGCAACATACTTTAAAATTTATTAATGAATGCAATATCAACAATGTTCAGGTTGATTATTACCAGTATCCGGGTCATAGTCATTCAGTAAGAGGAAAATCAAGATTGCATCTCGAAACTAAAATTTCAAAGTATTTTATAGATAATTTGTAGAAATTATTAGTCAGGGCAATATCTATAATTTGAATACATAAGCATTTATGGCCTGATCCCAACTAAGATTCTGTTAGTTTGATTTTGAGATGATGGGATTTTGCAGTTACAAGTTGTAAGTTTCAGGTTACATCGGAGGAGTCATTGCGAATTTTTTTCCTTTAAAAATAATTAATAGTAAAAAATGAAGCAATCTGCTTTTTGAGTAATCAGTAATGAGTAATCAGTAATCAGTGTCGGGTTGTTGGTTACGTTCCTTTTAACTTTTTACTTTTAACCTGAAAGGGTGTTGTTTGTCGGGTATCGGGTGAATTATTGTTACTTTTTACTTTTAACTTGAAAGGTTGTCGGGTTGCTCTATAGCCGTCATTTTATTTTAAACACTGCTCAGGCAGTTTTTTATCAAAATTTATTCGGCTTTCAGATTGGAGCAGGATTTTTACTGTTTTGATAATTTGAACATAATCCATCTGAAATGACAAAATTCTCAGTTTTGGCTGAAGCATTATAAATAACGTATTTTCAAAATATTGTTGAATAATTCAGATGAAGTATTACTATTTTAGAAATAGTCTTAATTTTGCACTTTCAATAAAATATATAATCAGGTTATGAAACAGATAAATGTCGCTATAAATGGCTTTGGACGTATAGGAAGATCAACATTCAGAGTAATGTACAACCGTCCTGAAATTAATATTGTTGCAATAAACGATTTGGTAGATCCTCATACTATCGCATATTTATTAAAGTATGATTCAATATTCGGGATTTTTGCAGACGAAATTAAATATGATAACGAGTATCTTGTTGTTCACGGAAAGAAAATAAAGGTTTTATCGGAAACTGATAATTCAAAACTGCCATGGAAAGAATTAGGGATTGACCTTGTTCTTGAATCAACAGGAAAATTTACCAATACCGAAAAGCTATCCAACCATTTGATAGCAGGAGCCAAAAAAGTGGTATTATCGGCACCACCTAAAGACAGTGGTATTAAAACCATTGTAATTGGAATTAATGACAATGAACTCAAAGCTGAAGATGCTATCATCAGCAATGCATCATGTACGACCAATTGTCTGGCACCAATGGTAAAAATATTGGATGAGCTTGCAGGAATAGAACGCGGTTTTGCCACCACTGTGCATGCTTATACTTCTGACCAGCGTCTGGTAGATGCCCCGCACAAGGATTTAAGAAGAGCTAGGGCTGCAGGTATCAACATTATTCCAACCTCAACAGGAGCTGCAAAAGCAACGGCCTTAATATTTCCGCATCTGAAAGGTAAATTGAACGGTAGTGCTTACCGTGTTCCTGTAATTGACGGTTCAGTGGTTGATTTTATTGTTACTGTAAAGAATAATGTAACTAAAGATCAGATCAATGAAGCATTCAGAAAAGCATCTGAAAATGAGTTGAAAGGTATTCTGGAGTATTGTGATGAAGAAATAGTATCATCCGATATTATCAGAAGTGCATACAGTACTATTTTTGATTCACAGCTGACCGATGTAAACGAAAATCTGGTAAAAATTGTTGGCTGGTACGACAATGAATCAGGTTATTCGTATCGTCTTGCCGATTTGATAGTAAAAATGGGAAAGCTGATTAAGTAAAGCTTTTTAATAATACTAAAATGCTGTTGATAGTAAAAATATCAGCAGCATTTTTATTTATAAAGAATAGAACCAGTATTTAGGAAATACTTACCTTTGCAGCAAGGCATAATAGCCTGTTGCTCTTTAACATTTTGTAAAGGGAGGAAAGTCCGGACAACACAGAGCACAACACTTCCTAACGGGAAGGAATGACAATTGTAAAATTGTTATTACGGAAAGTGCAACAGAAAAAATACCGTCCCGGTTTTGCCGGGGTAAGGGTGAAAAGGCGAGGTAAGAGCTCACCGGTAAACGGGCAACCGTTTAGCCTGGCAAACCCTGTTGGTTGAAAGGCCATGTAAACCCAAGTGTTTTTCCGATTTTTCGGAACATGAAGACTGCTCGTCTGAATCTTGGGAGGGTAGGCCGATAGATTCAATTGGCGACAATTGAACCAGATAAATAACAGGCATTCCCGACAAGTCGGGATTACAGAATCCGGCTTATTTTATGTCATACCGGGGGTTCGTCCTCCGGTTTTTCTCTTAAAAATTTTATTATGTTTACTGCAGACGAAGAAAAATATTATCTGAAAAAAACCAATGAACTGCTTCAATTAATTAATAAAGTAGTTTTAAATTATCAAATTGCTGAAACGATTATAGATTCTTTACGAAAAACAATTATTTTTCACGAGCATAAGTATTATGTTCAAAATCAACCACTTATTGAAGATATTGATTTTGATAAACTCGAAAAATTTCTCCGCGATATAGAAAATAATTTTCCGGAATTAAAAAGTCAGGATTCACCCACCGATAGGGTAGGAGCTGATATTTCTGAAGGATTTAAACAGGTAAAACACCGGCATTTTATGCTTTCACTGTCGAATACTTATTCTGTACAAGAGCTTTATGAATTTGATAATCGCCTGAAAAAAATACTATCAGAATATTTCAGTTATATATGTGAATTAAAGTTTGATGGTACTGCTATATCGGTAACTTATCAGGATGGTGTTTTTGTGAGGGCAGTAACCCGTGGCGATGGGGTTCAGGGCGATGATGTCAGCAACAATGTAAAAACAATCAGAAGTATTCCTCTAAAATTGAAAGGAAAAGATTATCCAGCAGAGTTTGAAATCAGGGGTGAAATTTTTATGAGCAGGGAAGGTTTCAGAAAACTCAATGAGGAACGCAGAGAAAATGATGAAGCAGAATTTGCCAATCCTCGAAATTCTGCAGCCGGTACTTTAAAAATATTAGACCATCGAATTGTCGCTAAACGGCCATTAGATTGTTATTTTTATTATCTCATAGCTGATAATCCGCCATCTGACTCACATTACCACAATTTGCTTACTGCAAAAAACTGGGGTTTTAAAATATCGGAACATATCAGGCAATGTGCTGATATAAATGAAGTTGCCGAATATCTGAATTACTGGGACGAAGAGAGAAAAAAACTGCCATTTGATACAGATGGGGTAGTTATTAAAATTGACTCTTACCGTCAGCAACAGATGGCCGGATTTACGGCAAAATCGCCACGATGGGCAACAGCATTTAAATTCAAAACCGAAAGAGTGGCAACCCGACTGCTTTCAGTTTCATATCAGGTAGGGAGAACAGGTAGTATTACACCTGTAGCAAACTTAGAAGCAGTTTTGTTGGGAGGAACTACAGTCAAACGTGCTTCTTTACATAATGCTGACCAGATTTTGTTGCTGGATATACATGAAAATGATATTATTTTTGTTGAAAAAGGGGGTGAAATAATACCCAAAATTGTAGGTGTTGATTACGATAAACGAACATCAGGTTCAAAAGCTGTGGCGTTTATTGAATATTGTCCGGAGTGTAATAGTGTTTTAGAGAGAAAAGAAGGTGAAGCCAACCATTACTGTCCGAATGAGGATAGTTGTCCACCTCAGATTAAAGGGAAAATTCTTCATTTTATTGGCCGTAAGGCAATGAATATTGGTTTTGCCGAGGCTACTGTTGATTTGCTGTTTGAAAAGAAATTACTTCAGACAGTAGCCGATATTTATTTATTGAAAAAAGAAGACATTTCCATTCTGGAAAGATTTGGTGAAAAATCGGCTGATAATATTATTAAAAGCATTAATGAATCAAAATCAATAGCTTTTGAACAGCTTTTATATGCACTTGGAATCCGATATGCAGGCGAAACAGTAGCAAAAACACTGGCCCGGCACTTTAAAAACATTGAGAGTATTGCAAGCGCAACAAGAGAGCAATTAATTGAGGTTGAAGAAATTGGCGACAGGATAGCAGAAAGTGTTTTTAACTGGTTCAGAAATGAGAAGAATATTGAGATTCTTTCCTGTTTAAAAGAGGCAGGATTGCAGTTTTCGATTAATGAAGATGAGGCAAATGTCAGCAACAAACTGTCTGGTAAAAGTTTTGTTGTGAGTGGGGTTTTCAGTATTTCAAGAGATGAATTAAAGCGATTGATTGAAATAAATGGTGGAAAAAATCTGAGTTCTGTAACAGCCAATACCAATTATTTATTAGCAGGCGATAAAATGGGACCAGCCAAGCTTGAAACAGCTCAGAAACTGGGAGTTAACATTATTGGTGAAGATGAATTTTTTCAAATGCTAAGCTGAAATGACTGTTAGCTTTGACCATACTGCCAAAAAGTATAGTTTGCTGTATATTGCTTTGATATTTATTTTTGTTTTTCCCTTTAATCTGTTGTCAAAAAACCTCTATGTTGATGTTTTGAAAGGAAATGATTCATGGGATGGGTTATTTTCAACATTTCAAAGCGGAAATTCAGGGCCGCTGAAAAGTATTCAGAAAGCTATTGATTTAAGCTCAATCAACGACAAAATCATTATTGCCGAAGGGGTTTATCGGGAAAATATACTTATTAGTCATCAACTGATTCTAAGCGGAAAAGGTTCAGGAAAAGACAGTACTCAAAATACCATTATTCAAAGCAAAAACTATCTTGTTGGTATGGGAATTAATATCTCATACAGTGCTGGAAATCCATTATTGGCCACACATATCAGCAATTTAAGAATAACAGGATTTGAAACCGGTTTTGTTCTTGCCCGCGACATTATTCTCAAGAATATTGAGGTTACCGACAATAAATATGGATTTCAGAACGGTTCCAATAATTTCCTACGCGATTTAACCATGACAAAATGCAAGGCAAGTTTCAATCAGATTGCTGCCTTACAAATTAATCATAGTTGTAATGTTATCGCTTTTATTGTCGACAGTTGTGAATTCAGCGATAATTTTGGTGGAATTTACACCTATTGCAACAATCCGGCAAACTCAAATGTGATTGATTTTCTGTTAAAAAATTCAAGTTTTAAGCGTAACAGACAAAAAGCCATTTATGCCGAAAAATTGGATAACTCAATTTTTGAAAACCTTTTTTTTGATAGTTGTGGTATTGATACGAATTATAGTTTTAATGCGGCAATTGATATTAATCTGAAATTTAACAATTACTCAAATATATTCATCAAAAACTCAGAGTTTACCCATTGTGGAATTGGAAAGAAAAACAATTTTGGCTGTGCTGTTATTGTTAAGGCCAGAGATGATGGAAGTGTTTATGGTTTAAATAAAGCAACTTTAGAAAATGTCAGGTTATTTAATCTCATCATTAAAAACTGTAATAATGGAATTATTGCTGGTGAGCCGGGGAAAAACAATGCCGGTCCATTTAATATTAACATCAGTGAATGTTATTTGATTAGCAGTTATTTATACAACCTAACTTCTCATATTTTGTCCGACATTAGCTGTCATAACAATGCATGGCTCAGCACTTACGGGCCTTCAGCCAGTGATACCCAAAAAAACAGTTCAGGTGAAATTTTAATTTATACATGGATAAAAAATAACATTGACCGCAAAAGTTGGATTGGCTTTCAGTCGGATAGTATTGTTTGGTTTGATAAAAATTCCGGTTCACTTCAAAAAGCTTTTGATGTTACCATTTATGACTGGACATTATTTATTCAGGATAAATACTATTCAGGAAATTATTCTGTTGCTTCGAAAATCAATTTGTGGCCTGAAAATATTGTTCAGCTCAATGTGCTTCATTTGAAAAATCTGGCAGATATTACTTTACTTAAAAATGATTTATACATCAGCGATAGTATTATTATGCATCAGGGAGCTATGTTTTTTACAGGGAAAAGCCTGCAATTGGAACTTTCTGACAGTTGTATAATTCAGGAAGCTGACAACTATGTCATTCAGGGAAAAGTCAGGACATACAGAAATATTAAAAGCAATAAAACTGAAAATTTTGGTGGAATGGGTGTAAAAATAACTTCTGCTGTAAATTCTTCATTCCCTGACAATAATGTGGTGATTATCCGTACTACGGGTATATTAACTGAAATTTCTAAGAAACAAGTATTGCGTACTTATCAAATCATTACCCACAAAAGTTGCGGCTGGCTTGCTGATGTGGAGTTCGGTTACGACAACCAGGAATTGATTAATGTGAAAAATGATTACAATATCCAATTGATGAGGTCGTACAACAATGGCCAAAACTGGATTTTAAGCGGAGGCACCACCGACACATCGGCAAATATAATTCAACTATCGGATGCCGATGTTTTATACGGTTTGTGGAGTTTTTCCGATTCTAATGGAGTTTCATTTCCGGCAGGTCTTGTAGCCAATCCTTCAATAACGCATATCAGATGTTTTGCCGATAGCAATGGAGCTGTAAAAATTAAACCTGATGGTGGTTTTCCACCTTATAATATATTATGGTCAACAGGTGAAAAATCTTTAAAAATTGAATCGCTGAAAGCAGGTGTTTATTCTGTTACTATTACGGATACTGCCGGTTGTATGCTAAAAGATACTTATGAAATAAAGGAACCTGATGAAATTAGAACCTCTTTTAAAGTTAAAAATCTGTTGTGCTTTGGCGATAGCAATGGTAGTGCTGAGGTGAAAATTACTGGTGGAATACCTCCTTACATCATCAGTTGGCAGGATGGAGGAAAAACTTCTCTGATTAAAAACAAAAAGGCCGGTGTTTATCATCTGTTAATCAACGATAGTAACAAATGTTCAAAATCAGATAGTGTACAGATTTTTCAGAATACTAAAATTGACTTTGGACTTCAGGTGACAAATATAAGTTGTAAAGGTAAAAATGATGGACAGATAAAACTGAGTTTAAGCGGTGCCACACCACCTTATCTTGTTTTCTGGTCAAACGGTCAAAGTGGATTGTCTGTAAAGAATTTAAAGCCAGGAAAATATGATTTTACAGTTTTTGATAGTTTTTTCTGTTCAACTTCTGATACTGTGATGATTTATGAACCTGATGTTTTGAAATTAGGCCTTACAAAAAGCAATCTGAAGTGTTTTAACGATAATAGTGGCGAAATTGTCAGTCAGGTTTCAGGAGGCACTAAACCTTATAAATATATCTGGAATACTCTTGACACTACTCCTGATTTGAAAAATTGCAGTTCAAAGCTATATAAATTAACAGTTGCTGACTCGAACTTTTGCTCAGCCAGAGATTCTGTATATCTTTCGCAACCTCAAAAAATTACTTTTAACATCAGCATACTTCCAGATACTAATTTTAAGTGTAAAGGGAGGGCTATTTCAAAGGTCAGCGGAGGCAGTAAACCATATCTTTACGAATGGAATGACCCTTTAAAACAAAATTCGGCTGTTGCCACCGGTTTGTGCAGCGGGTTTTACAAGCTATTGCTAACCGATTCAGCCCTTTGTAAAGCAGATACTGTTATAGAAATTAAAAATGTTATCAATCAGTCTGCTTATAATTCTGAAATTCTTCTGATTAATGTTTACCCTAATCCTTTTAATACCTACCTGATAATAGAGAATTTTGAAGGTTTTCCGGTGGAGATTATCATTTCAGATGTTTTAGGTAAAACGCTTTATTATTCAGCAGGTGAGGCTTCTGTAAAAATAGACACATCCTTAATGCCTTCGGGTGTTTACTTAATTCAAATTAAAATCAACAATCAGATTAAAGCTTTTAGGGTCATCAAAGAATAGCAACTATTCTCCACCATCGTCTTCTTCTTCAACTTCCTGCTTTTCTTTTTCTTTCTGGATATTTTCTTTTTCTCTTTCTTCCTTAGCTTTTTGAGGAGCCTTCAATTCGTTTAATCTCTGATATTCTTCTAGTTTTGGTAAATCATCTTCAGAATAAACATAATCGGTACGAATAATCCGGAAAGTTGTACGTCTGTTTTGCTGATGTTGTTCTTCAGTACATTGTAAGCCGGGGCCTTCAGTTCCTTCACATGAACAACCGTTTGCAATCTGACTTTCGCCATAACCAATTGGCTGCATACGGTCTTTAGGAATTCCTCTGTATTCGAGATAATCGGTTACTGATTTAGCCCTGTTTTCAGATAAAACCTGATTGTACTGAACTGATGCCCTGCAGTCGGTATGTGAACCGAGTTCGATAACAATATAAGGGTGTTTCATCATTATATGGTACAATGAATCGAGAACAACCATTGATTCAGGACGTAAGGTATAAGCATCAAGATCGTAATAGATACCTTCCAGTTCAACATCAACCGGTAAAAACGGGTCTAAGTAGAGGTCGCGTACAAAATCTTCTGAAAACTCGAGACCAACTGTAGAAACATATTTGATTTCTGAATCGAAATAATATTTTTTAAAAGCATCAACCGAATATTCGTTTTCGGGGTCTAACTTATATTTATAACCACCTGAAGCATCAGTTTTTACTGCAATTCTGAAAGTGTCGTTAACGTTTAAGGTAACAGTAGCATCAGGAATAACTTCTTTGGTTTTGAGGTTAAATACAGTACCACTCAGAGTGTATTCCAAAGGAGTCATATAAAAATAATAAATATCGTCTCCTTTACTACCCGGACGATTTGAGGAAAAATATCCACGATAACCTTTGGCAACTGTACCACCTTTTTCAACAATAACAGCAAAGTCGTCACCACCACTGTTGACCGGTGATTTCATATTAACCGGTTTTCCCCATAATTCATCTGTTTTATCGGAATAAAAAATATCAAGACCACCCATTCCCGGGTGTCCGTCTGATGAAAAATAGAGCCTTTCGTTGGTGTAAGAAAAGGGAAACATATCATTGCCTGGAGTATTGATAGTACTGCCCAAATTTACAGGGTCTCCCCATGTTTTTCCTCTTTTAACATAGGTTGATACATAAATATCTTGCCCGCCAATACCATCTTCCATATCGCTGACAAAGTAAAGTTTTCTGCCATCAGGACTTAAAGTAGGGTGTGCATACATGGTGAAAGAGTCTTTGCAGAAAGGAAGTACATCGGGTTCGCCCCATACTTTTCCTTTTCTGCGAATGACAAAAATCCGGCAGTTGTGTCCTTTTCCATTGGCGTCATTACACTGTGTATAATACATAGTATTAAAACGACTGTCAAAAGTAGCAACACCTTCATTGAATTTCGTGTTTACAATATTATCCTGATCAATAGGAAGTGGTTTAGTGAATTTGGTAGTGCTTTTTCCTTCAGGTTCAATAAAGTAAATATCTGTATGTTTTTGCATTGTCCAGTTGTATAAGTTACCACCGTTGGATTCTTCTCTGTCGGAGGTAAACACAAAGCCTTTTTTATAATACATTAAAGCAAAATCATTACTTTTACCATTAACCATTTTAAATGGTTCAACAACATAGCGTGTTTTGTCATTTTTCCATTTAATAGCATCTTCACACGAAGTTTTGGAAATCGTCCCCAGAGGGTCGGAGGGCACTTCCCTGATGTAGTCGTTGTATGAGATAATGGCATCTTCGTATTTCTGCTGTCTTTTTAACATTTCACCCAAATAATAATGAGCTATCGGGTCAATATTAGGCATCTTGATATACTTACGGTAATAGTTTTCGGCTTTACTGTATTCGTTCATTTGCCTGTATGCATGTCCGATTTTTAATGTAAGCTCTGCCTTAACCCTTTTATCTTTCTCTTTAGTGACTATTTTTTTATACATTTCAGCCGCTGTATTGAACTGATAAAGGTCGTATGCATCATTAGCTTTTTCAATAGAACCGGTCGGACTGCATCCGCTTAAGCCTGCAAGGATACTTGCAACTAGTGCTATCAGCAACAATTTGTTATTGTGTATCATAGTGTATTAACTGTTTAGGTCAATAATTTCATTCTGCAAATAAAACGATTTCCTATGATATAACATTGCGTTTTTGAAAAAAATTGTTTTTTATTTTAATTATCAATAAGAAAGTTTTTTCTGCTCAACAAAAAGGCTTATCAGGAATGGAAATATTTGGCATTTAAAAGCTGATTTCAGTTTCTTACTGTAATTTTTTAAAATAACGTTTAATGATGATAGGGGTGGTTTTTAATAATAGTTAATGCCCTGTAGTATTGTTCCAGAAAAATTATTCTGATTAGTTCGTGAGTAAAAGTCATTTTTGAAAATGATATTTTTTTTGCTGCTTTTTTATAAATATTCTCTGAGAAACCATAAGCCCCACCAGCCAGAAAAATTATCCTACCCTGAAGATTAAGAGAGTTTAAAAATGAAGCAAAAGAAGTTGAAGAAAATGCTTCACCCTGCTCATCCAGCAAAATCAGAAAATCGTTGCTCTTCAATAGTTTACTTATTGCTTCTTCTTCTGCAATGAGCAATTCCTGTGATGAATTTGTTTTTTTTATTTCAAGCTCATGGTATATAAAACCTTTAGGATTAGCGATTCGTTTCAGATAAAAATCAACAGCCTCTTTGACAAAAGCATGTTTGGTTTTTCCGCAAGCCCAAAATTCTGTTTTCATCAGGTGATGCTATATTCATTGTCTATGTCAGTGAGTACCTCATGTCCGGTACTGGTAATCAATATGGTGTGTTCAAACTGTGCAGAAAGTTTACGGTCAATAGTCCTGACTGTCCATTTATCTTCTTTATCAACAAATGTACGTGCTTTACCCAGGTTTATCATTGGTTCGACAGTAAAAATCATTCCCGGAGTCATTTTTACACCACTGTTTTTATCGGCAGTATGTAAAATTTCAGGGGGTTCATGAAACCTTAAACCTACTCCATGACCACAATATTCAAAAACAACACTACAACCGTGAGTACGTGCAAAACGGTTTATTTCAAAACCTATATTACCTGTCATATTGCCCGGATAGCAAATATAAATACCTGTATTTAATGACTTTTTAGCTACATCAATCAGGTGTTTTGCTTTGTCTGAAATTTCTCCAATGGTAAACATAGTGCTTGTGTCGCCAAAATAACCATTAAGTATTGTCGTAACATCAATGTTGACTATATCACCTTCCCTTAAAACAATTTTATCTGAAGGAATACCATGACATACAATTTCATTAGGCGAAATACAGCATGAGCGTGGAAAGCCATTGTAATTCAATGTAGCCGGAACAGCGCCATTGTCGCGAATAAATTCATCAATTATTTTATCGAGCCAGGCAGTATTCACTCCTTCTTTTACAAAAGCAGCTATGTGTTTCAGGCAAAGTGCAGCAAGTTTACTGCTTTTTCGAATGCCTTCAATTTGTTCAGCATTTTTTATTATTATCGGATCTTTTGCCATTTATAGTAAAATGATAGAAATCAATACTCTCTTTTTTCAAAATCTTCTTTGTCTTTGTCTTTCAATCGCTTGTAAATCAAATAAATAAGTATTCCTACCAGAATTACCGGTATGGCAACCGACAATATCGACATGATAAAACCACCTATAAACATTTTCTTAGCTTAATTTAACTGCAGTTCCGTAGGCTAAAATTTCAGCACTGCCAGCCATCAGCATGGAGGTAGTAAACCTGACATTCACAACAGCATCGGCACCCAGTCGGGTAGCATCTTTTATCATGCGTTGCAAAGCTTCTTCTCTTGCATCAGCTATCAATTTAGTGTATTCTGAAATTTCACCACCAACAATGTTTTTTAGTCCGGCTATAATATCTCTTCCTACATTACGTGCTCTGACTGTATTTCCTCTGGCAATGCCTAAAACTTCTTTGATTTCTCTGCCCGGAAAACCGGGTACACTTGTTACTAACATGATTTTAAAGTTTAATGGTTTCTGAATCAGGATTTATTTTATTGATTAATCCGCATAATACATTACCTGGTCCGCATTCAATAAATGCATTAGCGCCATCATTAACCATATATTCAACACTTTGAGCCCACTTTACCGGAGCAGTCAACTGATCAATCAGGTTCTTTTTAATCATATCGGGATCGTCAGAACCCATTGCAGTGGCGTTTTGATATATTTTGCAAACAGGTTTATTAAAATGAGTATTTTCAATGGCTTGCGCTAATTTTATTCTTGCAGGCTCCATGAGTGGTGAATGAAAAGCACCTCCCACTTTCAGAGGAAGTGCGCGTTTTGCACCTGCTCCTTTTAAAGCTTCACATGCCTGATTTACACCTTCATTCGAACCGGAAATAACGATTTGCCCGGGTGAATTGTAATTTGCCGGAACAACCACTTCGTTGATGGCAGCACATATTTTTTCAACACTTTCATTGTCTAATCCCAAAACAGCAGCCATAGTAGATGGTTGAGCTTCGCAGGCTTCCTGCATGGCATTGGCACGTGCACTTACCAGTTTTAATCCATCTTCAAAACTCAGAGCACCAGCAGCAACCAAGGCTGAAAACTCACCCAAAGAATGACCAGCTACCATATCAGGCTTTTCGTCTGTTTTCTTAAACAGGTAAGTAATTACTGAATGAATAAAAATGGATGGCTGAGTAATTTTTGTTTGCCTGAGATCTTCGTCAGTGCCTGCAAACATTAAATCGCTGATACGAAATCCAAGAATTTCGTTGGCTTTTTCAAATAAGATTTTTGCATCTTCAATTTCAAGATAAAGGTCTTTACCCATTCCAACAAACTGTGCCCCTTGACCGGGAAAAACATAAGCTTTCATAATTAATAATTTTATTTTCGACTGCAAAGGTCTGTAATATTATCTGAATTTGGAAATGTGAAAACAGGGGAGGGGATTGTTGTTTGGTTGATTAGGGATTTAGTGGTCAAGATACAGGTTACAAGTTACAAGTTACATGTTGCATTTGTCCATGCCTGATTTTTGTGAAATTTTGTGTTTTCGTGCTTTTGTGGCAGAGACATAGTAGGCAGTTTGCAGTAGGCAATCAATCCGATATCCACAATTCGGCTAAACTGAAAGCTTGTGAACAATCCGCAATTAAAGTTGGCAGCTGGCAATCAATTCGAAATCCAATCACAAGTAGTAGGATACGAGTTGCTGGTTTCGTGTAGCAAGTTACATGTTGCAAGTTACATGTTTCAAGTTACAGGTTCTATATGAGGAGTCATTGCGAAGTTTTTTGTGATTTTTTTGAAATTTGTTTTTTGATTATTGAATTTTTTTTGGATTTTGTTTTTTGATTTTTTGAATTTTTTTTTGAATTTGTTATTTGCTTTTTGGAGCTTAGCATTTGTTCATTGGAATTTATCACCATTTGTTTTTAACCATCACAAACAAAATGTCAAAGCCGATATTTTACTGTTTCAACATTATACAGATTATTAACTTAATTTTGACAACTCAAGTTAAATGTTCATTTCAACTCCAAATGATAATATTAGGTGAAATTAACCAGCTAAAAGTACTTCGTGAAACAAGTATTGGACTGTATCTAGGCGATGATTCAGGTCAAAGTGTTTTGTTACCTCAAAAATATGTACCTGATAATCTGAAGATTGATGATTTTATCAATGTTTTTGTATATCTTGACGGTGATGAAAGAATGATTGCCACCACTCTAAAGCCTAAAGTAAGGCTTAAGCAATTTGCTTTTTTGCGTGTAGTACAGGTAAATAATGCAGGTGCATTTTTAGACTGGGGTCTCGAAAAACACTTATTGGCTCCTTTCAGGGAACAGGCTATCCGCATGGAAGAACAAAAATCTTATATTGTTTATCTATATTTAGACGATCAAAGTCAGCGACTTGCTGCTTCTTCGCGTGTTAATGATTTTCTATCAAACCAAAACTTGTCGGTAAAAGAAAAGGATGAGGTGGAGGTAATGATCTGGAAAAGGAGCGATTTAGGCACAAATGTTATTGTCAATCATAAACATAGAGGTCTGATTTATGACAGTAATTTATTTAAAAAGGTAAAGCCTGGAGATGTATTTAAAGCTTATGTACAAAAAATCAGGGAAGACAATAAGTTAGACATTGTTTTAGAAAAGCCTGGATATGCTACTGTTGAAAATCAGGCAGAAAAACTACTTCAGATGCTTGAAAAATCAGGCGGATTTTTACCCTTAAACGACAAATCCGACCCTAACGAAATTGCAGATAAATTGGAAATGAGCAAAAAAGCTTTTAAAAAGGCAAGCGGAATGCTTTATAAACAGAAAAAAATTGAGCTGAATGAAAGTGGAATTTATTTGAAAAGACAATAAGCTAACTGAAAAATTGAAAAGGAATTTCCGGATAAAAAGTATTGACAGTACACTTCCTGAATATCAAAAACTGAGGCAGGGAAGCTTAACAACATTTGACCTGACTGCATTGGGAATTGCAGCTATTGTAGGAGGGGGTATTTTCAGTGCTATTGGAGAAGTTGCTTCAAAAGGAGGCCCTGCAGTCAGTATTTTATTTTTATTTACTGCCATTGCCTGTGCATTTTCAGGTTTATGTTATGCTGTTTTTGCTTCACGTATCCCTGTCAGCGGAAGTGCTTATACTTATGCTTATGCCAGTTTCGGAGAGTTTATTGCCTGGGTAATAGGCTGGGATTTAATTCTCGAATATGCAATCGGCAATATCGCTGTGGCTATTTCATGGTCAGATTATTTTACAGCTATGCTCAATAATACCTACTTGCAAATACCTGCATATTTGTCAACAGACTTTTGGACTGCAGCACACAGCAGCCAAGGGGAAGCTTTTTTGGCCTGGCAAACTGCTCCTGAATTGTTTGGTATTAAGCTAATAGCCGATATTCCTGCATTTGCTATTGTATTTTTAATTAGTGTATTAGTATTTGTCGGAATCAGAGAATCAAAAATTGCAGGGAACATAATGGTGTTGTTCAAACTGATAATTTTAATAATGGTGATAGGTGTAGGGGCATTTTTTGTTAATCCCGAAAACTGGAAACCTTTTAATCCGGCTGGTATTGGAGGTGTATTAAAAGGAGTAGGGGGTGTGTTTTTTGCCTACATTGGTTTTGATGCCATAACTACCACTGCCGAAGAATGTAAAAACCCGAAAAGAGACCTGCCAAGAGCCATGATAGCTTCACTTGTCATCAGTACGGTTTTGTATATTGTGATTGCTTTGGTTTTGACCGGAATAGTGCATTACACAGAATTAGCTGGCGGTGATCCGTTGGCGAAGGTTTTCAGGCTGATAAACAAACCCCATTTTTCATATTTTATAGCTGCCGGAGCCATAGTAGCGATGGCAAGTGTTCTGTTGGTTTTTCAGGTGGGTCAACCACGAATCTGGATGGCCATGAGCCGCGATGGATTGCTTCCTGCACGGTTCAGTAAAATACATAAAAAATTTAAAACGCCTTCATTTGCTACTGTTGTTGCCGGAATACTGGTTGCAGTGCCTGCTCTATTTTTAAATATCAGTGAAGTTACCGATTTAACCAGTATAGGAACTCTATTTGCTTTTATCCTGGTTTGTACAGGTGTAATGGTTCTTGAAAACAGAGGTGAATTAGATAAAAATCGCTATCCTGATGCATTTCATTTGCCGAAAATCAATAGCCGCTGGATATTGCCGATTGTTTGGATTGGTATTGTTGCTTTTTTCATACAGAAAGGAAATGTTTCTGAGTTTTTAAGTTTTCATGAAAATGAATTATTTGCTTCTCAAATAATTTCAAAAATACTGACTGTTGTTTTTATACTGATTTCATTTTTGATTTCCGTTTTTGCAATTATAAAAAATCTGTCTGCCATACCTGTTCTCGGGTTAATTATTAATTTTTTCCTGATGACAGAATTAACACCTGCCACATGGGTCAGGTTTCTGATATGGCTGACTATAGGGCTTATCATTTATTTTACTTACGGCAGAAAACACAGTTTATTTAATTTAAAGCTTCATGATGGAAACAAACAGAAAAATTAAACCGATTGCAGTCCCCGGAATACATCCTGTTTTTTTAAAGTTTTTTGAGAAAAACACTAAACCGAAAAGCAAAGTTTTGGATGCTGGTACAGGTCATGGTGCTATAGCTGAAGCACTTTATCAGCTGGGATATGACGTGATAGCATCCGACCTTAACCAAACAATTTATCATTGCAAAAATGTTCCTTTTGTATTTTCAGATATTACTAAATCATTGCCTTTTGGTGATGAACAGTTTGATGCTGTTGCAGCAGTAGAAGTGATGGAACATATCAGCGACCATGAAGTATTTTTTTCTGAAGTTGCCAGAGTACTCAAACAAAATGGTAAACTGTTTATCAGCACACCCAATATCTTAAGCTTAAAATCGAGATGGAAATTTTTGTTTTCAGGCTATTTTTACAGTTTTGGCAAATTAGACTATAAAACCAGAGACGGTCTTCAGCATATTTCATCGCTTACTATTGACCAATATGCGTTTATAGCCGATAATTATGGTTTGAGTTTGAAAACCTGGAGTATTGACAAAAAACAAAATTCATCACGTTGGTTGATGATCATTTACCCATTGCTGAAAGTATATGGTAAGTTAAAATCAACAGGGAATTATCATAATCAGATTAATTTGCTTTTAGGAAGGGTTTTATTGCTGATGTTTGAAAAGGAAAGTGTTTAGGCTTACTTAATCAACATTTTTTTCAATTCACTGAAATTGCCGTTAAAAACGTTTAAATCAACATTATGCCCAATTCCATCAATTTGTCCTTTATTGGTAAACTGCCAGATTTTATAACTAAAGGTAAAAGGTGCTTTAGAATTGGTATAATTGGCAATCCATAGGGGATAATCTTTAAAATCAGCAGTATTTAAATGGCTCTGAAAATATTTTTCACTGGTATAAATTATTGGTTTTACTCCGTAATGTTCTTCAATTTTGTCTAACCATCTTTTCAGTCCGGTTTTTAACGATTCCATTGATTGAATCACGGATGTTTCTTCAATGTCAAGAATGGGAGGGAAATCACCAGGATTAAGTTCAACATGTTTGATATAATTATTTGCCTGCTTAATAGAGTTTTCATTGGGCCTGTAATAATGATAAGCACCTTTGATTATTTTTTTTTCTCCCGTTTTTTCCCAATTGTGTTTATACTGATTATCAAATTTATTGACTCCTGCTGTTGCTCTTATGAATATAAAAGAAATGGGATAGGTTTCATAGAGATTGTTTAAGAGGTCAAAATCTATCGTGCCTTGATAATGTGAGATGTCAATTCCTATCGGTTTAGTCTTGTTTTTCTCTAAAATCTGTATAATGCGTTCTTTTTGAGAAACTGAAACCTGACGTTCATGGTTATATTTTTTAAAATATTTATACAAATATCTGAAGGCATTGTTTTGAATATCGAAACGAAAATAATAGACAACTGCACTTGCAGAAATCAACAGTACTATTATGATGATTATTCGTTTCATTAGAAAAAAAATAATTCCTGCAAAAATAACGTGCAGGAATTATTCTTATTACCTGAGCTTTCCACAAAGAGATACCCAGCTATTGAAATTAAGAATTATTTTGTCAGAATAGGTTTTACCACTTTAAGAACATCTTTAAAAGCCTGTTCCAGGGTGTTTTTAGGCAGTGCACCCATAGCCATTTGCGGTTGTCCGTCAAGCGGAATAAAAAGTAAAGAAGGAATACTTCTAATACCGAAAATTCCTGATAATTCCGATTCCTGTTCGGTATCAACTTTATAAATATCCATAACACCGGCATATTCATTACTGAGTTGTTCAAGCACAGGTGCAATGGCTTTGCAGGGTCCACACCAATCGGCATAAAAATCAATTAATGCTGGTTTGCTTCCTTTATAACTCCATTCAGTATTGCTTTCAAAATCAAATACTTTGTCAATAAAACTTTGTTTGGTTAAATGCTCCATTTTATCAGATTTAAAAATTTTAATATGATTCGTTTTAACCAAGTTTGATACCATAAAATTGACTGTCAGTGTGGCAAAAAACAATGACTATTTGTTCAAAAAAAGTACAATATTTCAGTTAATGGTACAATTTTTTCGAAGTATGGAGGTTAATTAATACATTTGTTAGTAATAAAAATCATTCGTATCGCGTATTTATGACCGTTTTTACAAAATCGGTAAAAAATATTATTCCATTTTTAATAATGGTTATTTTGTCACTTTCTGCTTTTGCTCAAGGTGTTCAAACCGATTTTGGAAAATCAAAAGTTCAATATGGTAAGTTTGAATGGTATTTTTATAAAACTTCAGCTTTTGAAGTATATTTTTACGGAGGTGGTAAAAACTTAGCTCAGTATGTTTTAACACATGGAAAAACATTTCTTCAGCAGGTCGAAAAAACATTGGACTACAAAGCCTCAGGACGAATAACGATTATTATTTACAATACACTTAGCGATTTCAAACAATCGAATTTAACCTTGGTTGATGATAAATACAACAACGGTGGCCTCACACCCGTGGTTGACAATATTGCCTTTGTATATTTTGATGGTAATCATGAAAACTTTAACAAAAGAATCAAGCAATCTGTAGCTGAGGTGCTGCTTAACGAATTGCTTTACGGAACAAGCATACAGGAACGAATACAAAATATGGCGCTTATCAGTATGCCTGAATGGTTTTATAAAGGTTTGATATCGTATATCGGTGGCAACTTACCCCCTTTAACCCGTGAGTATTTTGAAAGTGGTATTGAAAATGAAAAATTTATCCGTTTCGGACGATTAAAACCGGACGATAAGATCTTAATCGGTCATTATTTCTGGGAGTATATCAATACAGCTTATGGCAAAAATGCTGTCGGGAACATTCTTTACCTCACTCATATCAATAAAAACATCGAAAGCGGATTTGACTTTGTAGTTGGTAAAACATTTAATTTTATTTACAGCGAATGGTATAAGTTTTACCGCTATCAAGTGTTATCGAAAGAACCCGCAAAATATGAAGAGATAAAATATGCCATTGAACTGAAAAAGTTTGCTGACAAAGGGGTAATAGTTCAGGCCAAATTATCGCCAGATGCCACTAAAATAGCTTATTCTTTAGCAAAAAATGGCAAAAACAGTGTTTGGATTTACGACATCAACCTGCAAAAAAGGAAAAGAATTTACCAAACCGGATTCAGAGTATTCTCGGGCGATTTTGACAAAACACATCCTTTAATTGAATGGCATCCGCTCAAAGATATTTTAAGTATTGTAGCTGAAAAAAAATCTAATCCGTATCTGCTCGATTATGACCTTGAGAAAAAGAAAATGATCAGCGAAAAGGCATTGGAAAGACTAAATAAAGTTTTGGATTTCAGTTATAATTCAAGGGGAACTTCTATTGTGTTGTCTGGTATAAAAGATGGAAACAGCGACATTTACATCTACGAAATCAGGTCGTTCAGATTGTTTCCTCTGACAAGCGATATATTTGATGATTTAAATCCAAGATTTGTTAATAAAGACAATGGAGTTGTTTTTTCATCCAATCGTACAGCAACCTTGCTAGACAGGAGATTAACGGATCCTGAAACTGAATTTCAAAATAATTTTGACCTTTTTTATCTGAATACTGCCGAAAAGTCGAAAAGCCTGATACGTATTTCATACAATACCCCTGCTGATGAACTTAATGCCGATTATTACGATTCCAACAGCATCAGTTATCTGACTAACGAAAATGGCATCATCAATCGCAATGCAGTGTATCTCGACAGCATTTTCCATTGTATCATGGTCAAGGTAAATTATACCGATACAGCAGCTTTCAAACCCGATACTTTCCGTTTTTGGCAAAACAATCCTGAGCTGGTAAATATCAATGTTTCTGATTTAAAAGACAGCAATATCATCTCATTTGATACGAGTGTGATTTACAACGATACTGCCTATCATTTCACCCTCAGCAATTATCTGAGGAATATTCATCACTACAACATTGTCAGAAAAGAACAAAGCATTTTCGAGCTTTTTCGTGATCACAATAAATATCTAATTTCATTAACACCTATGCCCGACAATGTTCAAAAAAACTTTGTTAAAAGGCAGTCGGCAGTAGTCATTCCTGAACTCTATAAAAGCTATCGTAAAAAGGATTATTACGAAAAGGAAATACAAGAAAATGAAGTACTTGAGGAGCCTGTTAAGGAAGAAAAAGCAGTTGATACCTTCCGGTTTCATTTTATTAATGAATTTGACATAAAAATAATTGACACTTCGGGGATAGAAAAGCTAGTTATTAAACCTGATGATATTGTTGAACCCGATGTGAAAACAGATACAGCAGTTGTTAAAAAACCTACCCGTTTTGGTTCATCAAGTTCCTATTTCATTTCTTTTACACCAGATTATCTTGTCAGTCAGTTTGATAACAGTTTTCTTACATCAAGTTACCTGGTTTATGATAAAACAGCAACACCAGTGGCAATCAACAAAACACCAAACGCCTTTTTTATGCTGGGTGTCAACGATTTGTTTAAAGATTACCGCATTGCAGGTGGTTTCCGTTTAAAAGGAAACCTGACAGGTGCTGAATACATTATGGCCTTTGAAAACCTGAAAACCCGTATTGATAAAAAGTTTATTTTTTATCGTAAAGGCGAAACCAGTGATGGTTTATATGTTCGTTACCGTCAGTTAAGTCATGAGGGAAGGGTGCAGTTAAATTATCCTTTTAAAGAGGTTTCTGCTCTGCGATTTGATGTATTTTACAGAGAAGATAGAAAAATTACACTTTCTTCAGAGCATGGCAGCCTAACCACACCCGATTTGATTAATTCTTTTACCGGTTTAAAACTTGAATATATTTTTGACAATACTCTAAAAATTGATGAAAACATATTAATTGGTACCCGAGCCAAGTTTTATTTTGAAAATTTCAGAAACTTCAACAAATTAGCCAATGCATTTACTGTTGCCGGTTTTGATTTCCGAAACTATTTGCCCATCAGCAAAGAACTGATATGGGCAAACCGGATTGTGTTTGCAACATCATTTGGTCAATCAAAGGTGGTTTATTTATTGGGAGGTATTGATAACTGGCTTTTACCAAAATACAACGAAAACATCATGATTGACCCTGAAGTAAATTATGTTTATAAAGCTTTGGGTGTTCAGATGAGGGGTTTTACCCAAAATATCCGTAATGGTAATTCTTATGCTTTGATAAACAGTGAAATTCGTTTTCCATTGTTTAAATATTTTTCGGTTTTCCCAATGAAATCCCGTTTTTTTGAAACCTTTCAGTTAACTGCTTTTACAGATATTGGCACTGCCTGGACAGGTTTTAGTCCTTATTCAGATGCCAATACCCTCAATAAACGCATTATTAACAATAATCCTTTAAAAATAACTGTCATTACTGTTGGAGAGCCTATTGTTGGCGGATTTGGTATTGGAATGAGGGCTATGCTTTTTGGTTATTATATAAAGCTCGATCATGCATGGGGAATGGAAGGAGGAAAAATTTTCCAGAACATTACTTATATAAGTCTGGGTGTTGATTTTTAATCTGTCAGCAATAATTATAATTTTGAGGATTACAAACGTGGAAATCATCGCTATCTGTCATTAATTCAGCTGAAAATTCCTGAATACAGTAAGTTTACTATTTTTGCTGAAAAAAATAAATTGGTATTATGATAGTCATTACTGGTGCGGCAGGATTTATTGGCAGTTGTCTGGTGCAAAAACTCAATGAAGAATTTTATAATGACCTGATTGTGGTTGATGATTTTTCAAATCCTACGAAGAACCTTAATCTTAAAGGGAAAAAATATTCTTCAAGAGTTGACAGAAATAAGTTTTTTAACTGGCTCGACAACAACCATAAACTGGTGCAATTTATTTTTCATATAGGAGCACGTACAGATACCACCGAATTCGATTTGAATATACTGAATCAGTTAAACCTTGATTATACAAAAAAGGTTTGGGAAAAATGTTGCCTTTATGGGTTGCCTTTGATATATGCCTCTTCAGCAGCAACTTATGGAGATGGAAGCCTTGGTTACAACGATGCACATGAACTTTCTGAAAAACTACAACCTTTGAATCCATATGGAATTTCGAAAAATGAATTCGATAAGTGGGCATTAATTCAGGAACAAAAGCCATATTTCTGGACGGGTTTAAAGTTTTTTAATGTTTACGGACCCAATGAATTTCATAAAGGACGAATGGCATCAGTAGTGTTTCATGCTTTTAATCAGATACAAAAGGATGGACAAATGAAATTGTTCAAATCGCACAGGCCCGATTTTGCTGATGGTGAGCAAAAACGTGATTTTATTTATGTAAAAGATGTGGTAAATGTGTTGTTTTATTTGCTGCACAAGCGAAAATCAGAATACAACGGTATTTACAATCTAGGAACCGGCAAAGCTGGTAGCTTTAATCATTTAGCTCACGCAATTTTTGACGCACTTGAGATTGAACCCCAAATTGAATATATTGATACACCTGCCGACATCAGAGATAAGTATCAGTATTTTACAGAGGCAAAAATGGAGAAACTGAGAAGTATAGGTTACGATTTACCTTTCAACGATTTGACAGATGGGGTAAAGGATTACGTCAGGAATTATCTGGCTGAAGGAAAATATTTTTAGCGTAGAGCCTTAGTTATAAAATAATATCCTGCTAAATCCTGATATAAATGTATAATCATTCTGATTATTTAATAATCACCTCAAAATCAACAATTTGATTTACTTCATTGGGCTCCCAGCTTCGCCAGTATTTGAGTGATATTTTAGTATTTCCCGGTTTTAATCCTTTGTAGGTGTAGTATTGCCATCCTCCGCTTCCGGTACGCACCGGTTTGTCGGATTGATAGTCAGAATTTGTCAATTCGAGCATTTCCGCATCGGTTTTAATATTTTCGGCCCACTGATATCCGGTGGTTGGGTTGGCTTTCAACTTCACTGAAAAGAAATGGCCTGTTTTCACTACTATTTTTGTATCTTCAATTGAATAAGTTTTCGGGACAACAGAACACGAAAAGGCAGTAAGACCTGCCAGTATCCAAACACAGGATTTAATTAATAATCTTTTCATTCGATAATAATTTTAAAATTGACCATTTTGTCGGGAGGTAAGTCTTCAAATGGCTGAACATATTTTAGTTTAACAACTGTTTCACCCTTATTAAGTGCTTTAAAATGCCAGTATTCATAGCCACCACCTCCATCTGTATTTTTATTGTTTATTATATAATCAACTAATTTCAATTGTAAAAATTGAGTATCAATGGTGGTCTCTTCCATCCATTTATACCCGGTTGAATGATTTGAAATGATTTTTAAGATAAATTCATCCCCGGTTTTAACACTTACCCGATTTTGGTCAACTGTAAACACATTCTTTTTATCTTTGCAAGAACAAAGAATTAGAAATACTAAAACCATTAAAACAGCAATTCTTTTTACCATAACATTGTTTTTAAGTTGACGAAAGATACGATAAGATAATGAAATGAGATTTTTTTCAGGTATTTTTTAAGACAATATCAGATTAAATAATCAAAACTCAAGGATTTTTGATTGAATGTTTGAATTTTACTTTGTTTAAAATAGTTTTATTTCACATTCATTATACTCTTTTTCAGATTAGTATCATTATTCTTCATAAATAATTACAACAGTAAAGGATTTAGAAAGGATGTTGCTGCTATTGGAGGCATTATTGGTAATGGTTACATCTGAACTCCCATATTGAACATCATATTCATAGCCCGAAGAAGAAGTGAAACCGGGAATAATACCAACGCCACTGGAATAATTAACAATTGCTTGAATTCCTATTATTTTTGTGCTGGTTAATCCATGTGAAACTGTGGCTGTTCCTCCTTGTGAATTGGATGTTGTCCCGCTTAGTTTTTTCATTTTTATTTTTGGGGCATCACTACCTAATTGAGTATAGCCGTTAACATCGAGCGCAACATCGGCTGATGCAGCACCAACGGCTAAACGTCCGGCAAGGGTTGCAGAAGTACCTGAATTTGCAGGATCAAGATAATATGAGGTATTACCTGCATCATATAAAGCATTTACTCTGAATTCATTAGTAATAGAGGTTGATGCAGGATCAATGTAATATGAGGTGTTATCAGCATCATAAAATACACTTGCTCTGACATCATTCATTATAGAAGTTGCAGCTGGATCAATATAATAACCGGTGTTGTTTTGGTCATAAAGAATAGGGGAATATAAAGCATAATACGCTCTTACATAATTGTCTCCATCACCTACAGAAAATATTTGAGTAGCCATATCACTGTTGTTGTAAAATCGTGTTCCACCATATGAATAATTTGCACCAATTTTTATTCCTGTGTGAAATGCGATTCTGAGATCAGGATATGGACTTGACCATGCGCCTGATTCTCTGAATATACCATAATCAGTTCCTGACTGCCATAAAATCCCCTGATTACTGCTTGATGAAACATCCCCCCCAATTGTAAGATTGTACAAATTGCTGTTTGAAGCCGGGTCAACATAATAATTTGTATTGCTTCTGTCATAGAAAATACTTGCCCTGGCATCATTCAACACAGTCGTTGATGCTGGATCAACATAATAACTTGTGTTTCCTGCATCATAAAAAATATTTGCCCTAACATCATTCATAATGGATGTTGATGAAGGATATACATAATAGCTTGTATTGGATCTATCATAATAAATATTTGCCCTAACATCATTCAAGTATGAAGCTGAAGCGGGATCTACATAAAAATTAACGTCATTTTTATCATAAAAAATCATTGTTGTCCGATAAAAAAAATAATAGAACAAAAATAAGCAATTAAATAAAAATAACGCACAAAATATTTAAAACAAAAAAAGTAAGCCCACTCAGAAAAGAGATAACTGAATAATATTGTTCTTATCTTTTAACCAATCTTTATCAGGGTTCTCGAG
>Ga0209835_1000053_pt1 | contig 77088 bp, 87 predicted proteins | sample LakKivwa52mmetaG_FD_184138 | JGI IMG/M metagenome (GOLD analysis project Ga0209835, IMG submission 184138) | Anoxic lake water microbial communities from Lake Kivu, Rwanda to study Microbial Dark Matter (Phase II) - Lake Kivu water 52m metaG... | ecosystem: Environmental > Aquatic > Freshwater >...
AAAGAAAATCTTTATAAGTCATCAAGATTTGTTATAGGTGTTATGGTTGGGTATAAATTAAACAACACAAAAACTATTAACAAAGAAACAATAATTAAATACTGTGAATGGAAAGAAAAAATATTTAACCTTAATAACGGAGGAATAAAATGAAAGACTTAAAAGTATTTATTGTTGTATGTCATGGCACAGATAAAGATGGCGATTCTTATGATGAGACTATTGATCGTGTGTTCGTTACGGAGGACCAAGCATGTGAACATCTGATGAAGATGAAGCGTGATTGGTTAGAAGAGAACAAGTGCACTGCACCTGTGATGTTGACTGACAAGTTTAACGAGTTCAGTCTTTATATAAATCCAGACGATCCCCTTGAGTATGCAGGTCATGTTAAAGAAATTTCTTTAGTAGGCTTGGATAAGCTAAGTGATAAAGAAAGATTCAACTTTGCTAGTGTTTTATTTCAGGATCCTTTTGATGGTGCACGTTATGCTATTCGGTTAGAGCTTGATGTTTTTATACCTGAACGTGAGGATGTTTTAACAGATAAGCAGATTGATCAGCTCGTTAGTATAGGTATTGAGTTATATAAACAATACGATTATGCTACACCTACAGGTGTTGGTTGTGCAATTGCTCAGTATCTTATGAGTAAATACTCTAAGGATAAGCCACTCAATTATGATGCTATTACTTATGAGGATTTATCTTATGCTTATGAAGTATCAGATTGGAGATAACTATGCCAGAACGTAAAGTATATCTAAGTGGTGTTCGTATATCTGCCAGTGAAAAAGTTCCTGGATATTTTTATTATGCTGTCCGTCATACGGATAGTGGTTCTCTTCCATGGAGAGGTTATACCTTAGAACCTAAGGTAATTGTTAACCATTATTGTGATGTAGTTACTAACTTTGAGGTGACAGAGATTACATTAGGTAATCCTAATGCTAAAGATTCTATGTCTATGAGTAGATTCTTCAACAAGTATCAACCTAAAGAGCTAGATAGATTGGAGGAAATGTATGGCTAAAATATTTGTAGGTTACTCAGGTGTAGGTAAGACTACATATTGTCATTCGAAGAATCTTTCCATCGACTTAGAGTCAAGTCATTTCTTTAAGTCAGATGGATGGGAGCTAGGTTATGTATCACTAGCCATTCATCTTCAACGTGCAGGTTACAATGTGTTTGTGTCAGCACATGATGTTGTTCGTAAAGCATTAAGAGATCTGAATGTGGACTACATTATTATTGCACCTTCTATTGAGCTTAAAGCTATGTGGATATCTAGATTGCAAGCAAGATATAAATTGTCTCAAGACAAGAAAGATCTTCGTGCTCTAGATTTCACAGAGAAAAACTTTGAATCATCTGTGTTAGGTTTGATGGAAGATGCACGATCAATCATATGGTTAACACCTGATGTTCCATATCTTAATGCACATCCAGAGTTTAAGAAAGGAGGTGAATTATAATGAAGTTTAAAAAGGTTGAACATGAGACAGTTAATATTGTTTCTTTCTATGTAGTCATAGGTAATATGACTAAAGTGTTTGGTGTATGGGCAAACTATCAAGAAAGAGTTGAGGCTAAGCTTGATGAATTACATACGATATCTGAACTTGATAGTTTTTTAACAAGCTTAGGTATTACTTTATATCTTAGAGACTTAGAGATGTCAAAATGTATTGAGTGTGGTAAGCCTATCAATCCTATGACTGATTCACATTATCATGGTGATGTAGATTACTGTGAGGAATGTGGTGAAGCTGTGCTCACTAAGTTTGTCAATGGGGATAACTTGTATATCCACGAAGACCAAGACACCGGAGCTGAAGTGTATCTTGATGATGCTTACTCAGATCTAGAGTTCTTTGAGTATATTAAAGGAGAATAATATGCCATCATTTAGATTATTTCCTAATGGATATGCACAGGATATTCCTAGTGCTATCATTTCTGTGGATGATAGTCAAGCTACGGAGGCAAGGTCAGTTATTCTGACCGCCTCTGCTTACTATGATCATATGATGAAAGAGCCTGATGGAAAAGTTGAGTACATCAAGGCTCAGTTAGATAATGGCGGTATTCTTTATGTTGACCTGTTGGAACAGGGCGAACAGATTTATTTATAAGGAGGATGTAAATGATTCCATTAGAGTTAAGATTAAAGTTGCGTTATGAATTGCTGGAAGTATTTAAAATGAATGAGCAGTATGCTCTTCAGGTGCATTGCTTTTCTAATGTGGCATTAGATGAGTTTATTAATGCATGGTGGACTAATCATAAAACTTTAATTGAAGTTATGTCTACTACACCTGAGTGGGATTGGGAGCATCTTGCTATTGTTAAGCATAAGAATCTAGCAGGTGAAGTTGATTTTGTTAAAGCGTTTCATTTATTTAGAGGCATGGTATATCGTGCACATGATGCTGTTGCATTAGGAACAAAGACAGATGGTCCTAGAGTAACGCAATGTGGTGTTACCATTGCACCTTTAAGAAACTTAATGATTGAATTGTTTGAGGAGCTCATCTTAGATGGGCTTCCTCTTACTAAGTGCAAGGCTGGCAGTAAAAATAACAAACCTTTTATTTCTGCTGCTGCCTCTGGTGTTTATAAAGATTTCTTATCTAAAGAAGAGAATCGTCCTTCTTATAAGAAAGATGACGGTCAGTATGTAGATAGATTTGAGGAGGTCTTTGGGTTTAAGTTTGGTAGATATCCTGAGGCTATCTTTACTGAGCTACTAGCTTTGGCTGATCTGGATAAACCTAATCGTCGTAACGCATTAAAGTCTAATCTTGTTTCTTTATTAGATAACAAAGATAATTTATTCCTTTTTAAAACTTCCTTCCTACGCTACTTGGCAGTTGATAAGGTAAGTAATAAGACAGGTGAGGGTGTTGATAAGACTACAGTTATTAATAAGATGCTTGATTATTATTTTAAATTAACTAGTGTGTTAACAATTAACAATCGCATGTATTCTAAGGAGGGCTCTAGTAATCCTATAGCTCATAAAACTATAGATGAATTTATGTTTGGGACTGACACTTACAATGGTGTCATGTCTACTATATGGTTTCAGTTACCTAAGGATATTACTGTAAAGAACAGAGACTCTAGAGGTAGATTTGTTTTAGAGAATAAAGCTTCCTATACTCAAACATTAAATCTGATAACTCAGTCTGTTCATGCTGCTTTTATTGATGAGACCTATGTGTTGTCTGTACATCCATGTGATATAATCAATGGTTCATTAGGATCTACATGGGGTTCATGTCATGCTTTCTCAAACGTTTACCCTTCTAATGGTATTGCGTATCATCGTTATGGTGAGGGTGGATATCATGGAGGTAACTTTGGATTTGCTGCAGGTAATGGATTGATTTATTATATTCCTCAAAAGATATATAAAGACATTCCTCTATGGCAGACTCCCCGTATTCAGAGACAATGGATATGGGTTAACAGTGACCTTACTGCGATACGCCAGAACTATTTCTATCCTGGTAGACCTAACGATAAAGAGTCTGCACGTAGAGCACAAGAGCTTCGTGTTTATCTACAGAATTTATTCTCTGCTGTTAATGGTACAACAGGTACAGCTGATTGGCGTATAGGTAAGGATATTGACGACGTACCTTTTCAAGATGTTACTGAGGGTGGTCCTTCACTAGCTTATGGTGATCCTATTATGAGCCGTGTTTATGTGGCTAAAGATAAGGTACCTAAGATTAAGAATATTATATATAGTAAGAACACATCTTACTTCAATCATCCAGGACAGCTATGGCGAAGTCGTAACACTCATCGTGTTATTCAGGATAATCTTTATGAACGATACTGTAAGATTAGTGGTGAGCTTTTAGATCGTAACGCAGGTAACAATTCAATGTCTGAGAAATGTAGAGCAGAAAGAATACCTTGTTCTGTTACGGGAACATTACATCATCCTTCAGAGATGATTAAAGTTGGTAGTAACTATTACACATACTTAGCTTTTAAAAAAGTTAAGGATAACTTTAAATACTGTGAAGATACTAAACAACTTGAAGAGGTTTATGTTGCTGTCACTAATTCATTAAAGCAAACGCTTTACTATCATGATGCATCACATCAAGATATCGGACAATGTAAAGTATGTCATGCTTACTTTACTGAAGATGTTTTAATTGATGGCTATTGTCCTGATCATTTACCTTCAGACAATATCTCTATTGAATCTATTGAGTCTAAGTTTCGAACTGGTACTATTGCTTTATCCTTTGAGGATGTAGAGCAAGCTCGTAATATCCTAGTAGCATTAGGTAAGGTGAGTGAGTTGAAGTGGAAGTCAGGTCGTGCTCTTCAAGATTTCATTCCGCCTACTAATGCTGTTGTTTTATTTGTTCATAAGGATGCTGTTATTACAGTCAACAAGAATCGTTATGAAGGTATGACTTTAGATATATCAACAATCACACTTTAGGAGGTGTAATAAATGGACATTAAATTATTAGAGCAAATTACACGCTATGAAGTATTACCTTTAATGGAGTTTCTCGGAGGAGAACTCAGTAAGTATTATAAAACTGTAGAGATATCACGGGATGCTAAACACGGTTTCTTGTTTGCACCTGGAACTATTCCTGTTGCAGTTGTTGCTCATTTGGATACAGTACATCGTGTTCCTGTTCAAAAAGTTAAAGTAAGTAAAGCACTCCACATGTCTTCATCCGAGGGTATTGGAGGTGATGACAGATGTGGTGTCTTTATTATTCTTTCTTTATTAATGAAAGGATTAAGACCTACAGTAATCTTCACTACAGGGGAAGAGATTGGAGGCTTAGGTGCTCGTGCATTTACTTCAGTCTATGCTACCTTAGACAATGTTAATTGGATGATTGAGTTTGACAGAGCAGGTTATGATGAAGTAGTTAATTATAGTGATCAGAATCCTGATTTGATTGATGAGATAGTTAAGTTTGGTTTTCAAAAAGCACGTGGATCTTTCACAGATATAAGTATTCTTGCTCCTCACTTTAAACGTAGTGCTGTTAATGTGTCTAGTGCTTATTATAATCCTCATCAAACAAAAGAATACATTGATCTTTATCAGTTAGATACTATCATTAAGAAAGCTGAACGCATCCTTACTTCTAGTCTTGTTAAGAAAGAGTTTATTTATAAAGAAGCGAAGAGCTACTACTCAAGTTACAAAGAGTCTGAGCGTAGAGATAACTACTTTAAAGAAGGTTGGCTTCCTGGTAAGACTCTGTTTGATTCACCTCAACGTTCAGCTAAGAGAGATTATGTAGATAATCTAGTTGGTCAGTGTGCTATGTGTGGTAAGAATGGCAAGGTTGTAGATACTTATGAGGGTTACATGTGTGCTTCTTGTGCTAAGGAATCTATTAAGCACGGAGGCATTCAATGTGACGTTTGCGGAACCATTCATGAAGTCAGTGCTTATGACAGAGACAAAGGCTACGTGGAATGTTTAGTTTGTGGTAACAAATTGTTTTTAAATTAGGAGGTGGCTTATGCCAGACATTAAAATTATTGCTGATAAGAAAAAGATTTTACCTAAGGACACTACAGTTGTAGCTGTTGCTGAATCTCTGCTCACTAAGACAGCAGAGGAGTTTGTTAATGCTGACATAGTTGATACTATCAATGATATCACTGTGTTACGGTCTGCTAAAGCGATTGTCCAGTCAGAGCTTGATGTACTTCAACCTCAGATTGAAGCAATTGAAACTCAGATAGATACCTTAGTTGCTCAGATAGACACTCTTATAGGTGAAAGACCTGTTAAGATTAAGTCTTATGAGACTAAGATTAAAGAGATTCTATCTGCTGTTGCTGTTGAAGATAAGGTTGGTGTTGATCCATCAGATCTTGCACCTAATGCTTCACGATTCCTTATCGTAAACAGATCTTCTGTTGAGTATCTTCCTGGCCCACGTTTTGATATCGCTGAAGTGTTAAGAGTATTCCCTTATCTTAAACAGTTTGCAACTTTAGCTATACCTAAAAAGATAAACGCAGATTTAGAGGGTGTTCTTAATCTTGCTGTTGAACAGACTTACATGGTTCGTTCTGTTACTCAGCAATCTTCTTTGACGGACACAGATATTGCTGTTCGTAAGTTTAATTGGGACGAGTCTATCGTTGTTGAATAAGGAGATGATATAATGATATTACCAGACGCTAAGTTTCATGTTGCTGCAGCTACAATCATTCGCCATTACAGTGCCGTACCTAATGGTCCTGTTCAGGTAGGTGATTGTAAGCCTGCTACAGTTGATACAGTTGAGGATAACCGTACTGACTTTACATTGAAGGTGGTTTATAATAACACCTTACTTGGTTATGTGGCTTTTAGAATGACTGCGTTTGCTAAGGTTAATACCTTTGACGTTCTTAGTAACGTTAAGATTCATTCAAGGAATTATGAGTCTATTTTAAGAGAGTTCCCTGCCCGTGATTTTGATTCGGGTGAGGCACTAGGTCAAGCAATTATTAGGGCTATCAATAGTCTAATATAGGAGGAACTATGGCATATAATTGGGACTTAAATGAAAAGAAATTGATGGATGCTATTGACATCGAGGGGCATATTGCTAAACATATTAATGTTAATCGTCACGAAGCAACATGTCCTTTTCATGATGATCATAATCCATCACTAAAGATTAGTTCTAAAAAACAAGTGGCAAAATGTTTTGCTTGTGGATGGTCAGGTAATGTTGTTAAGTTTCATATGAATTACAATGGTATGAATAAGCAGAAGGCTATGGAACAACTTGCTGAAATGTATGGAGTATCTATCGAACCATTTACAGATAGCGGACCTACTATAGATTACTCATGGACAAAACATTATGATGAGGCATCTAAGTTCTTTAACTTTTACCTTATGAATACAGAGCCTGCTGTTAATTATTTAAGTGAACGTGGCATTAGCGATAAGACTATTGAAGCTTATCGTTTAGGTATATGCCCGAAGAATAAATCCTTAGAGGCTATGCTTAGAGACAAGTATCCTGATGATAACATTCTTGATAGTGATTTGTTTTACCCTAAGTCAGGTGATCCTAAATATGGTAGTCGTATTGTCTTTCCTTTAATGAATCATTATGGTACAGCTGTGATTGGATGGGCTGGGCGTTATGTGTCTCCTGTTATTGAAGATAAAAAGCTTGTAGCTTTTACTAGCAACATACCTAATGATTCTATATCTAAATATCTTAATACAATGGATGATCATTCACATCAAGGTGGATACTTAAAAGATTATTACCTTTATGGTTATCATATTGCTAAAGATTATACTACAGTGTATGTTGTTGAAGGATATATGGATGTTGTATCTATGTATCAAGCAGGCTATCAGAATACTGTAGCCGTTGGTGGTACAAGTTTAACTCCTAATCAATTCAACAAGATATCTAATAAAGGTATTGTCCTTTCTTTTGATGCTGATGATGCAGGTGTTAAGGCCGCTCTTCAGATTACAATTAAGTATTGGTATAAAGATTTTAGATATGGGGTTTATCCTATTGGTGCTAAGGATGCGAATGACGCTCTTCAAAAAGGTGATGGCACTATCACTATGCGTATCTTAAACCTTGTTGATTACATTCAGTATGTCTGTGAAGAGCTCAAGATTTTTGATGGATTATCTACAGATGATAGAATCAAATGGTATAAAGCTATTCTTATGACAGCTGAGGCTATCGATCCATCGTCAGATCAAGGATACATCCTTAAGGCTATGATTAAGAAGTATTTATTATGGTACATGGGGCTTCAAGAACCTATGCTTACAAGTTTTGTTACAGATGCATTAGCTAAACTAGGAGGTAAGCTATGAATCCTTGGGCTTTATTGTATATTATACCTATTTATTTTGGATCAAAATTATTAGCTAGTCATCTTAAGTATCATGACCTTTATCATCTTAAGATTGATAATGACAAGCAGTTAGTTTTTTCTGGGCGGGGGTTATTAACTCCCGTCCGGTTTCGTGTTATTCAAACGCTTACTAATGATAAGCCATTGAAGAAAGTGTTTGGAACATTTGATGAAGCAGTAATCTATTCTTTAGATTGTGCAGTTAGTTATTCATCGCCTATTAGAGACAGCCTTAATAAGATGCTTTATAATGGAAGAAAAACTTTAGGAGGAAAGAAATGAAACGTGTAGAATTGTATGATCATGCAATTAAATTCTATGGACCTGATGCTCAGGTTAAAATGTTGTTGGAAGAGATGGCTGAACTTCAGGTTGTCGTCCTTAAATCAATGCGTGATACTCAGGCTGACAGTCCTGAGAACAAAGCTAAAGTTCTTGATGAGCTTGTTGATGTATCTATCATGGTAGAGCAGATGAAAGTTCTTTATGGTATAGAACCTAAGCAGTTTAACACTCACAAGAGATTCAAGAAACGCAGACTGGCTAAACGTATGGCGTTTACTGGACCTATGTCGTCGTTTGGATTGACTCCAGATGAGTTAACTAATCCCCATGATCTTAGAACAAACGGTGGACGTAAAGATGGAGGGACTATCTAATGTTTGAATTGTTTTTAGCAGATTTGCTACCGGAAAAACGTAAGGAATTTTTAGAAGCTCACGGGTGTTGGGACGCTGATGTAGAAGATCCTTCTACATGGCCTAATAATTGGAATGTGTTTCCTATTATGGTGTTTGATCCAGATGATAGAGATGATGAGGAGGTAGAATAATGACAGGTTTAGTTACACACGGCATACGTAAGAAGTATGCTGAGTTAGTAGAGTCTGGCTATATCCAACCTTACAAATTATCTAATGGCTTTTTACATACAGGTCATGCAGTTAAGTGTTGGTTCTGTGGTGGGACCGCTGTTAAACGCAGCGGTTCTATCTTTAGTGATTCATCCATAGAAGAAGCTACGTGCGAAGAGTGTGGCAAGAGACTTTCTTTTCATGAGTACGGTAACTATGAGTATAATTTCTTGGAAGTTTATCCTTCTAAGTGGGTGAAGTTGGAGACAGGTTCAGTCATTAATACGATAGCTGCTCCTAAGAATACTTATTATGTTATACGTGAAGGTTATCTTTTTAATTATCCTAAACATCAGCAAAGTCATATGACATTACAGTATGTTAAGGTAGGTAAAATTCTTAAGGAAGCAGAGACACTGAAGGAGTTGAAACTATGAAGTGTAAGTTTTGTGGTCACGATGCACCCTCTAATATGCAGGGGTATTGTCAAGTATGCTATAGATATTTTATAATAGAAGGGAAGGATGTTCATCCTATTCCTCCCTATGGTGAGATAGCTTACGCAGATAATGGCGACTGCATCTGTCCTTTGTGTGGCAAGGCGTTTCGTAAATTAGGTAGACATTTTAATCTTGCTCATGGTTTAACATCGAAGCAAGCTCACGAGAAAGTTGGTTGGGATCATAACGCTAAGGCTAGTAATGAAACTTATAGAGAGCTTATGAGGGCTAGACTTCAACCAAAGTGTGTTACTGAGAATTTAATTAAGGCTGGTCAAGAGACCAGATATGTGCCTAACCATCCTGGTAGACCTAGGGATAAGGTTAGTGCTATGACATTAAAGAGACTGAAGCAACAGTCCTTTATTAAGGAGACATTGAAATGAACGAAAAAACAATAAAATTGCTGTTACAAGAACGCAAGTTCCGGTGTGGCTTGTTAGGGTTAAGGAGTTATTATGAGCGTAGTTACACTAAATAAAAAAGCATTGCTTGATGCTATGCCTACGCTTAAAGATGATATAGGTTTTCAGACAGCCTTACTTCTTAAGGTATGTGATCAGTTACCTACTAACTACCTTAATGTAGTTCTTACTAAGCTCTTCTATACACGTGTATGGGATAAGCCCTACTATGTGATGAAGAAAGGTAATGAACTTGAGACTTATTTTCAGACAGAACAAGATGTTGTTAAATGGTTTATGGATGGAGATAACTATCCTAAGGTTATATCTGAGATGTTAGTTAAAAGATTTATTAACGGTACATCTAAGATAGAAGATTATACTATAGAAAAAAAGGGTGAGTCATTATGACTTGCCCTCTTATTCTTTTCCAATCAAAGTGTAAGCTCTCAGGTACTGGGATGCAACCGACGCTGCATTTTTTAAAGCAGAGTCTACGCTTGTATAACTGTCTACTATCCCAAGCTCTACTAGATTACCGAATTCATTTGCTTTTACATCGACGCCGAATTCCACGTTAGTAGGATGTTTCTTATCCTCTTTACGGATTACGCTGATGTGTTGTTTCAACCCAGCGTTTTCTAGTATAGTAATGAGCGGTGCTTCGAGTGCTCTTCTAATATTTTTATTTCTGTATGACTGTGCTAAGATAAACAGTGGTTTACCTGAGCCAGCTACAAGGCCATCTCGAATAGCACATTTCACGGCACCGATTGCATCATCTAGCTTTAGTCTGATTGTTTGATACTCAGTTACAGTAGCAGCAACCAGCTTAATCTTAGTAACACCTTTCTCAAGAGCACCAAGTCTTCTCATCAATGCGTTATAGCGAACGACGCCGATGGTATACTGGTCTTTCTTGAGTTCTTTTTTATAAGCTTTGATTCTATCCGAAGCATCTCCTGATGTTCCTGTAATAATGGTTTGGTCTTTAGAGATAACAATCTTCTTAGCGTAACCACAATCACCGTACTTGTATTCAAGAGAGTTGAGTGCAGCATCCTGAATCTTTCCTCCCGTCTTAGCAGCTAAGTCCAGGAACAATTCATCTTCGAACTCTTCGTTGAGGAACACAAATTGAAACTGGAATTTATTTTCTACTAGGATTTGAAGGAGGTACTGCAGTGACTCCGGATTAAACTTAGGGGTGATGATGAAGACGAAGGGTAAACCCATACCTTCTGATGGGATGGACTCAAAGAATTTTTGAATGTTCATCTGAGATAAGAACCCTGCAGATAACATGACGATGGTTGCGTCTTCGAAGACAGTCTTTCCATTGCCATCATTGGTGAAGCTTCTCATTACCTCAGAGAAGTAACCGGATTCAAGAACCATACCGTCTACGTGTTCAACTAAAGTCTTGGTCCCTTCACGATCATGTTCGATGATCACATTCATGTCATCACCTGCAGCTTTGTGAGCTTCATATACAATGTCTCCGATGACGGGGATCTTTGTAGAGATGGTAGCAAGGGACTTAAGAAGTTCCTCTGTTGGTTCGATCTTGAAATTCTGTAGTTCTTTGCGTGTATCCTCTATTAAATTCTGCACATAATCTGCAGCTTGTTGGGGATGTATTCCTTGTTTGATAGTACTGAGCCCAAACTTGTAGAGTTCATTGACCATGAGGATGGTAAGTGTAGTGCCATCATAAGCCTCCCGTTCAGTGGTGGCTGCAGCTTCGATGACGGATACTGCGATGGAACGTTTGATCCCCTTCATATTAAAACATTCTCTGGCTACCGTGACACCATCATCTGTTAAGGTCGGACGGTCCATATCTTTATGGATCATGGCCAGTCGTCCCTTAGCTCCCATCGTTGGTGTAACCAGATCAGAGACTTCCTGGAAAGTTTCCTTAATCAGTTTGATATCTTCACGGATCATATTAGTTCACCTGCTCAGGCTTAGGTACTTCTTCTTCCTTAGCATCAGTCACTGGTTCATCTGGTTTAGGATCTTGTGGTTTGCGAATCCAGATATTCTCCCAAGCTAATGGTGTTCCACAATTACTGCAGAACTTAGCCCCGATTCTTTCTGGACCGGTGTGACATTCAGGACATTCAAGTCTGAGTAAAGGTGCTGGTCCAGTGAAATCTGCGATGGTTAACACTTGCTTGCCTGGCTTAGCAGGCTTCTTAAAATCTTGTGGTAATTTTTTTTCCATATCAATTCTCCTCTTTCTTTATTTCGATTATTAAATAACCTAAATATTCTAATTCATCAATTAAATCATCAAAAACTTTATTATCAATATCTTCAAATTCTTGCGGGTGTTCTTCTTTTGTTATTGTATTGACAATAATGAAACTCCCATTTACTCTCATTTTACTCTCCTTTTTTACAAATGGTTTTAACTAAAAGATTGTATCTTATGGATCTTGCTTGTTTTATCATTTGTTCTATTTTTCTTTCTCCTTATATATTTTAGCCAGCCCTATTAACATACAGTAATAGGTGCTGATAGTGCCCGTTGATAATTAACTCTTTCATTCGAAGAGTACCAGGTCTTTTGCATTAACCAGATGCATGACCTCCCCTTCGACGAGTGTTAGTACAGCTGCATATAGAGGGTAGTGGACGGTGGTCCCCTTGAAACATAGGATAGGATCAATGCTAACGAAGGGATATTGTTCCTTAAGTGCTGGATCTTCTGCTAAGACAATACCTTTAACTAACATTCTCTTATCCTTTACCTTCTCCATGGTGATGTTGTTAGATGTTTTAATCTTTTCTTCGATGAGACGGATCAATAAGTGTCCATTCAGTGGACAAAGTAACATGGTAATCAACTCCTTTATCCTAATTATAGCACAAAAAAAGGGTAGTGATTACCCTTTCTGTGTCACATCGTGGACAAATTTAGTTCCCTTGTTTAACCCAAGTGGATCCGTTCCATTCTAAGTCAACCCATTTTTGTCCAACTGTAGGATTTGAAGGAGGTTTTCCGTAGCTGTATCCTGATTGGGCTGCGGAAGTAATTACATTACTTGCCACTTGATCAGAGTTATCTCCTTTAAACATTTTGTAGAAGGTTGAGGTATAGAATCCTCCTTTAGTTAATTCTTTATAGTTTGAGTTGTTAATGACAATTTGAGATTTAGTGTTAGCTGCAATGTTATCTCCTGTAACCTTATAGAATTCTTTATTAATGTAAACGTAGTAAGAAGGATCTCCTTTACCATAGTTCATATTAATGATGGAGTATTCTGGTAAGGCACCTGTTCTTGCCATGGTAAGAATTTCATTAACATAAGTCTCTTGACCGGAACCAGCCTTATTATTATCTTTAAAGGATCCAAAGTCAGATGACTTAGTTCCAGTAGATAAAGAAATTTTTTGTCCATGGCCTAATGCATCTATAATGGTTGATAGAAAAGCGGTGGACTCATTTACATATGTCTGACTTGAACCGGTTCCACCATCAGTGCTAAATCCATGTCTGTATACGGTATAGTTAGGTACAGAGTTTAATGTACTACCTATAATATTTACGTTACTAGTGTTTGCTGGTAGTGTTGCATCATAAAGATTGCCGTTGTAGTACCATAAATATTTAGCGTCCCCCTTACCATAGTTGACATTGATATAAGTATCATCTGGAATTAAACCCATACTGATAGCTGTTTGGATTCCATTATTCAAAGCTGTTTGATCAGCTCCTTGTTTAAAGGAGGCACTTAAATTATCCATGGTTTCTTTAAAGTTAAGTGCATCTTTATTAGTGAAGGCTGTAGAGTTAACCAAATTTGGATTATTATAGACAGCTTCCACCTGTTCCTTGCTCCATTGATTAGTGAGGAATTCTAACCAGGCTCCGTTCTTATCTTTAAGATAAATTATGGATTCAGTTTCTTGCATATATCCTAATGGTGCATCAGTTATAGGTTCTCCAGTCGATTCGTCGATTAACTGACCATCCACAATTTTAAATCCTGTACCTGTACCTATAATAGGTGGTTTATAAGCAGCACCCATTGGATCTATATAGTCAGGAAGAATTCCTTCGGTGTCTAGTGCAGCGTACTTATTAATAAATTCAAGTACTTTATCTACACCCCCATCTTCAATGTGAGCTGCTAACCATTCATCGTATGACATGTCCTTAGCTTCAGCCCAAGCAATTTGCTGGTTAGCTAAAGAGTCTAACACTTCTTCATAGTATGCTGGATTATTTTTAAAGTAATCATAAACTTTGGCCATGTCCTCAGAGTTTGAGCTGTTAGGATTAATACCTACTAGAGTCATGACACCTTTACCGGGTTCTCCTCCTGACCATACTTCTACTGGAATCTTATAGTCATCAAGGATTTCACGACGAGCTTCTTCTGTAGCGGTGATGCGTTCCCATTGGTATTGTTCCAGCTGTGCTTCGTTCATTTCATATTGTTGTTCGTTACGAGTAAGGTTTGCAATACGGATTAAACCCTGGACGCCTTCAGTATCTAAACCTTCAGCTCTATACCACGCCTCGATCTGATCTACAATATGGCGTGCTCTATTGTCTGCTGGGTTTGCTAACACTGCAGCTTGAGCAGCTTGGTATTGAGTGATCATCTCACGATTCTCCGGAGATATATATTCACCAACGAGTTGAGCTCTCTGAATCTCTAGGTTCTGAGCATCCATATAGTACTGATGAGCCAGCTGATTCATGTTGAGTTCATAATTTAAACGAGCAATAGAAAGTTGAGACTCGTATCCCATCTTCTGTAGCTCTAGTTGGCCATACATATCAGCTTGAATCTGAGCTTTTAAGAATTCCATCTGCATGTTAGAGTCTAATGCATATCCTCCGGTCCAACCCATGCGTTCTTGTGCCTGGTTAGCTGAGTATTTACCTAGCATCGCTTGAGTTTGTCCAAGGTTAGCATTCTTCTCAATGTTTTGACGAGAGGCTAAAGCGTTCTGCTCTGCAGTAGCGATGTCAATTTGTTGCATAATAGATGCACCTTCAACAGCTTTCTTATCCCAAGAAAAACTATCTGTTGCTGGTGTAAGATCACCCACTGGTGGCTGAGCTGCTGCTCCTCCGGCTACAACAACTCCTCCAGCATCATTAGCTGGTGGTGGGGTAGGATTAGGGTATCTCACTTCAGGGAAGATTCCATTTTCAATAACACTAGTAGATGTTGGATCATCAGTTAGTGCTTGTATTTCTTTAGTGGCTGCCATCTTACATTCCTCCTCCCATCATAGCTTGAATCATAGCTGGATCCACAGCCTCTTCTTCTTCTGGTTCTTCAGGAGTTTCTTCAACTGGTGGACGTTTAGGTTTCTTAACCATAGGGTTATCTTCTTCCATCCCCATCTCAGCTGCTTGATCAGGTAGCACCTTAGCGTTTCTGGGATCAGTTAAACGTTTAATAACCTTCCGGTTACGGGGGTTCTGTTCGTTTAGAATTTTTTCTTTTTCCTCTTCGATGTTAGGACGATCAAACTCTCCGGTCTCTGGGTTAAACCCTTTGGCCATAGCAGACTTAACAGTCATACGTCCACGAGGAGTCATGATAGTGTATTCACCTGGGTGTTTTTTAACATCATCAACTAGGGTTTCTTTATACTTACCCTTAGGTTCGATGACTTTGCCAACGTTGATCTTGATCACGTCAGCTGTGTTTGTAAATTCTGGTTCTTTTTTACCTACTAACTTACCTTCTGAAAATTCTCCTCCAGCAAGTAGGGTAGCTAATTCTTTTTGATCTAATTCCACAGGCATGATTAGGCCTCCTTTAAGATATTTAGATCTTTGTCTAAGTATCCTTCTTTAATCGCTCGCTGTGCTTTCACACGGTGCTGATAATACTCAGGTCTGTAGTCACCACGTTGGATGATACGTTGGATGTACCTAGTATTCTCTAGCATTTTTTCTTTAGGAGTAAGCTTACGACGTGGATAATCTCGTCTGCCTTTTCTTACGTTTATGCCCAGGATTCTATTTAGTATATTCATAGCACCACTCCTTGGCATCATTATACCATGTAGACAAAAAATATGTCAATGTGATATAATGATATGAGAGGGGTGAGCCCATGAGTGATAGAGTATTTCAACCCATGATCCTGCAAACGAAGCAAGAAATTGAGAAAGCAATTAAATCAGGTAAGATAAAGAACACTAAGTATCATCTACTAGATAAAGAACAGAAGATGTTTGTGGAGTTGATCTGCTTTGCAGACTATACTCCTGAGCAAGCAATGCGTGTAATGAAACCCCGAGTAGGGAATGCACGTGTCGCTGCGAATCGAATGCTTGCTGTTCCCGAAGTTACAGAGACGATCAATGATCTGACAGTAACGAAGGATAAAGCATTTGAAGCAGAACTTTCTAGCTCAAGTCAGATGGCCTTAGCTAAAGCCAAGTATATCATGACCACTACACAGGATGAAGCTATAGCATTAGCAGCAGCAAAAGTTATATTAGATCTATCGAAGAATACGAAGAAGAAGAATGAGAAAGCAGATGTCGAAGTTAATAACATTACATACAAGATTGAAGTGGCCACCCTTCACGACAAACCTGTAACGGACTTCGAACCGAAAGATAAAGTTGTTATCGATGTGGAGCCAGAAGCTACGCTGGATGCGGATATCAATCCTGATACCGGGATGCCTTATGTACTCCACTATGAGGGAGTTAATCTATATAAAAAAGAATAAAATGTGTTGACATTTTGTCCGTTATATAGTATAATATAAGTAGATGAGGAGACCTTTTGTCTCCGAGTTGTAGGCCCAGAACCAACGTACACATCCCCCCCAGTGCGTTGGTTTTTTATTTATACCTATAAAGAAAAAGAACCGGAGTGACAAGTTCCGATTCTCTTTCCGAAAGGAAGGTGTGCATGGGCCAAGAGCTCAATCCCTTGATAGGAGGCCTTCAGCTTACGGCGGCAGCCTCTCCATTGTAGTTGATAGGGGGGATAAGTGGCAGTACCCCTTTACCGTAATTATGTGAGGTGCTTGGGGACACCTCTACCCATGCTAGGTTATGGAAACTGGCCTAATCTTTAGGAGATCCGGAATGCCAGCCGGTTCTGAGCTTTGGCCAGAAGCTCATACAATGTCTGCTCGTAGTGCGATACGTTCCTTTTCGTTGATAACGATCTTGAAATTGTTCATAAAGTCTTCTTCAAACTTAGTAACTCTGACATGCTTGAAGGAGTTCTTATCGCACCACTCTTGGTACTCATAGTATAGGTTACGTAGTTCCTTACCTACAATCTTATTAACATCGTTCTTATAAGAGTCATAGAACCATGATAGGATGGAGCTATTATCTGTCTTATATTTTTGAACCATATCTTTGACTGCTTGAGGAATCGTAAACTCTTTAGTAACTTCTAATACTCTGTTAATTGCAATCACTGCTTTGTATGCGATGTAATCAAGGGCTTTTTGACTGAGCAGTTCACGTTTGAACGATGCCCCATCAACACGGCTTACCTTTGACAAGTCTGCAGTGAATGGTATGATAGGAAATCTACGGTAGAATCCGTCGCTTGTATCCGGAGTTCTTGGTAACACGTTTGCTGAGAAGAACATTGTGGCAAACAATGACTTATCATAGGCATCTTTGTATTTACGTTCTACCATGATTTCTTCGCCGGCAATAATTGATTTAACCATGTCGGAATCCGAGATAGGTGTGCTACTTATATCCCCTGCCAACGATGCTAACTTACCATCCAAAGCACTTGCTCTGAAGTTGTTCGCTAGATCTTTAAACGATATACTTGTGGTATTTTGTTTACCTAAGATGTTACGAATAACTTCAAGGTATGTCGACTTACCATTACGCCCTGTCCCTACCATGATGAATGCACTCTGGAGTTCACTCGTCTTAAGCATGGAGTAGCCAATGGCTTCGTATAGTAGTTCTTCTATATCGGCATCCCCTTGTGTAGCTGTATGGAAGAATTCATCTGCTGTTTTTTGGTACGCATGAGGGTTGTAGTTAACATTAAGTTTGATAGTTTCCATATGGGTTTCATCCATAGGGTTAAACTCCATTGTTAACACATCAAGTATACCATTTTTAAATACGATTGAGTATGGATCCTGGTCAAATTCTACAGGTTCCATGACTAAGAAATTATCAATGTATTTTAAAGCTTCGGTCTTTTGATAATCTTTTAGTATAGGTACAAGTCTGGTCATATATCCTAGTAAGTATTCTGGTCTGTGTTCATATATCTTTTCTTGTTCATTGTAGTGGTACAGTAAATTTGTTTTCTTATCTCTTTTTATATTACACTTATTGATCATGTATTCTCCGAGCACGTTATGAAGGAATGTATTACCATCAAAGAATATTTTGTTATTGATGTAGGCTGCATTCTTTAATACTGCTTGTAGTTCATCGTCTGTTAATGGACTTTGCATAAAATATTTATTTATAATCTTCGCTACTTCTTCACGGGTTACAACATTGAATTGATTTATCTTTTTAATTAAAGGTTCGAAGGATGTGTAAGGCGGAACTAATGCATCCGTTGTGTCAGGTCTAGATTGTTTATGGATGGGCTCTAACCAATCAGGTAGGAAGCCTATCTTTTCGCCTGCATAAACAAGAGTGTAAGATTCTAAGAACTTTGATGTGCAATGCTTTGTCTTGAAAGGTAGAGTTATAATTGTTTTAGTTCTTGAACTACTTAAAGTATCAGCTAAGACACCACATGCTAGGGTGTTATTAACCGTGGCTTTATCAAAGAAACTTTGTGCCAGGATCTGTAACCCATTAGGTGTTTCAATTACAATTACATTCTCTTTTCTTTCTTCAATAACCTCGAGTACTCTATACTCTTTGATTTCGATAACGATATAGTTTGGTGGAATAATTAAACCCAACTCGAATAGTGGATCTGACTGTGCGATAGGTAGTAGATCTGTAATCGTACGGCCAACAAGTCTGCTGCCTACAACCTTTCCATTACGGAGAGGTGTATACCATGGCTCGTTATAGCTATTGATTGCTGAATGGAATTGTCGTAGATCCATAGAAGATAATTTTTAATTGATCAAGGTCTCGTATGACATCTGCAATACCGCCAGCTTCTCTAATCTTTTCGAGTTTAAATAATTGTAATTCTGTAGGTTGATAGGTCCCTTGCTTTAATTCAAAAGCATAGAACCTTCCATTATATACACCAACGATATCAGGTTCCCCCTCAAGTTGGAAGGCAGACGCATGGATTTTAATCCAGTGTCCACCTACCACTTTGCGAAGGAAGTAAAGCACATCTTTTTGAAACTTAGATTCTAGCTTAGGAGTATTATTCCCATGGCCAGCCATTTTCTGGTTTGTCCTTTCCTGGAATTTCTTCTTCAGTAATAGACATTGATTCGCCTATACCTTCAGATTGTTTCGCAGGTACTACATCTTCAGGCTTAGATGGAGCGGCGTCTGACACGGTTGAACCTACTGGTTCTGGATCTTTCTTTTGTGTGAAAGGTAATGTTTGTTCTTCAGCTTTTTGCTTTGCTTCAATCTCATCTTGAATAGTTTCTAGCTCTTCTTCAGTGATGTCTGATTCTTCTAAGTAATCAATTTGCTGAGCAACTTTATCAACGCCGGTAGTCTTGTCTTTGTAATCCCGTTTAGATAAATTAGCTGAGACCGCTTGGTTTAATAGTAAGCGTTCAATATCGATTGACTCTGGTTCATCCTTAGTATAAGGAACACCCGCAGCTTTACGTAGGTTTTGATATCTCCAGGCTAGTTTACTAGTTGGATCATAGTCTACATAGTCTTTAAGAATCTGACCTTTATACTTACCAGTCATTATTTGAAATGATACAATAATACTTCCTGAGTTCTTTGGGTTCAACTCAAGTTTAATGATTTTCATCACAACATTCTCATCTATTAAGATATCAAATGTAGGTTGAATTCCTTGTCTAATTTGTAGTGGCATGTTTATTCCTCTCTTTCGTTCTCTTCATACTCTACATGGACATCAAATGCGTATAATGTTTTACGCTGTCCTTTAAGTGCTTTAGTAATATAACTGCGATCAGGCTTTGCAACTCCTTCACGCTTTAGAATTTTGGTAGCATCAGCAACTGTGAGTACCTTGTACGACCTACCCTCTAGTGTCAGGTAGACCACAGGCTTATGCTCAACAATGCGTAAGAGTCTTTCAACTTCCTCTTTTCTAATTCCTAGAGGGAGTTCCTCAAACGCCCGTCTAAACTTTTGGGCTTTCTGGTCGTACATTAATTCGGTCTAATACATTAACTTTGAACTGAGGGTAAGTTAAGTTTTTAACTTTAGTAGGAATAGCAAGACTTACAGGCTTACGACATTTAGTATCAAGGAATGGATGACGGTCAATGTAAGTATAGAATTCAGATACTTCTTTAACCGCTTTAGTTTCCTTGTCAACAAGGTTAGTAAACTCTACCTTAGTATACCAAACGAATGACATCTTAGCAGCAAGTGATCTTGCAGCGTTGGTCATTAGTGCAGCGATAGTCTTGTTAAAGTCTGGATTGTTCTCATCGGTGAGGGGTTTCTCGTGTGCAATTGCAACAACGATAGCGTTAGTTGCATTGTGGATTGACTTCAACATATTGTAGAAGAAGTCTTGATCTTCACGAGCCCAGCCCCAAAGTTGTAATGTCATTCTTGATTTGCCGTCACTAGTCTTTAGATATTCTTTAATAAGAAACTCTAAACCGGTGACTGAATCGATGACAATAGTGGAATACTTTAACCAAATCTTTTGTTTGTTTGTTGGGTTAATGATAAACCCATTCATAAGATCAGAGATTACATTATCAAATTGTTCAAACGTTTCAATCTTAACAATAAAAATAAATTCTCTGTCTTTGTAGTCGATAGAACCGGTGCCATCTTCCTTAACGTCGATCCATAACATCGGTCTTTCAGCTGTCTTAGGGAATGTAGATGCAAGCACGGTCTTCCCTGAACCTGGTGCTCCGTAGATAAGGTATGTCTGGTCAGTCTTGACATCCTCAATCTTAATCATGTTTAATAATGGATTCATATTTCCTCCTATACCATATAAATCTTAAGTAGTGTCTTCAATGCTGCGTTCTCTTTTTCAAGGACAGTAATCTTTTCTTCTAAGCTAAGCTTGTTCTTTGACCAGATAACTTGTTGAATTTTAAAAGCTTCATTAGTGATAACTTCTTCACTTGCTTTGTTTGATTCGTAAACTTCGCCTATAGATTGAGCGACAACTGCCTTCTCTTTAACACCATGTTCTTTAACATATGTGTCATATGCTCTGCGTGTTTCACAGTTATTCATAAGGAACTCAATGGTGTTATAATCTGCAAGAACCGTCTTCGTTGGCTTATGTTCTCCCTTACGATACATAAGTGCACGATAGAAGCCTGCAGATGACATGCCAAAGTCCTCTAAGAACTGTGAAACTTTAACGCCTAATACATCGAGTCTTTGATGTACGTCAGTCTGTATTCGTTTCATATTTGAATGGACTCCTTTCCTATTCTATCTATAGTATACTACATACAGAACAGGATGTCAATACTTTTTGTCCATATTATGGAATGAAATGAAAAATTTCCCCACGGAATAACTTTGTAATATGTCCACACTGTGGTCTTAACACAAACCTTAATTGTACAAATAGTTTTTAGTGTTGTCCACTATGTAGACAATGTCAACTTCTTCGCTTAATAGAGCCAATTATAATTTCACGGTCTCTTTCGTCTGGAAAAAATTTATCCAGGGCACATAATTTTTTGAAAGGACAGTGATTACATTGCCATCCTGGATTACGATAAACATTTCCTTGTCTAATTGAGGACAATACTCCATTCATATCTATCAGATTTGCATTGATAATATTTCTGTCGACTACTTGATGGGCTACTCTTTTAAATAAAGGGTGTCCTCTAGATTCAAGCCAGTCTAGGGTTCTAAGATATAAAGGATCTTCTTGTAAATCCATTTCACATAGCTTATTATAATACGACTCGTGAGTTACCAAGCCTAATCGTTTGCGATCTGCTGATGGCATACCATTCTTATTCATAGGTACATCATCTAAGAATGCAAACCGAACTTCATCCAACTCTACTACGTCTACTTTAATCCCAAACTTTTGTTCAATGAATGGTATGTATAGTAGGAGTTGTTGATTTGATATTGCATCATCTAGTGTGCTACTCAAGTTGCTTGATGTTGTCTTTGTATCTCGTAGATAAATTAAGCTGCTATCTTTCTTCTCTAATAGTTTATCTAATCTCATTAAAAAATAGTCACCTTTATCTAGCTTCATTTCAATTTCTTTTTCTACGGCAATCACTCGTTCATTAATCTCTTCGTAATAATAATATTCTTCGTATAGTTCAATCATATATCTCATCAGTTCTGCAGGTTTAGTAATCTTACCTGTTGAACAGAGGAATTCATATTGTCTGAGCAGCGGAGTACGATCTGCTTTTGTAAAGATGGTCTCAATTAAAGAATGAAATATCTTACCAAGTAACAAAGGCTCACTGTCCTCTGGTTCAATGAGCTGTTTGTATTCATAGTCTTCTTTTTTTGGGCAGATCTGATGGGTTTTGAATCGGCTATAGCTATATCGTTTCGGATCCTTTTGACTCATCTTTAATCTCCTTTGCATCTTCGTGTATTTTTAGTATATCACGTATCTCTTTGAGTTGTTCATTAGATAATACAGTTGTCCATCCGTCGACAGTTTTTTTCTTGATGCTAATCTTATCCCAGTCTGCGTTAAGGTTGGCTTGCTTAAACATATTTTCTAATAAAAATACAAATCCTTCGTCGAGTCTCATAAATTATTCTCCTTTACATATTGTTCATAAGGTATACCCATACCCCATGGGCCTATTTCAATATCTACCTTGAGCTCAACATCTAACTCAAAGTCTTTAATTAAAAATTCTTTTACAAGCTTAGGATGTTCCATGATAGCCTGTGCTTGTTTAACTAAGTGAAGGGAATCTTTTCTGACCTCAGCAATGATGGAGTCATGGACTGTGGCACAGATTCTGAACTTATCGTTTGGTAATGTTTCAACCACTTCGATGATGCCACAGAGAACGATATCATTAGCCGGGCTTTGAACAGTAGCGTTTGTGCCACTACGTAGATATTCTCCACGTTCTCTCTTTGAATAATACTTAGAAGTTAACCTATAGTATCTATTCATGATAGTCTTAAGCTCAAACTTGCTATAGAGTTCGTCTTCTGTTCTTCTATAATAAGCAGGCAGCTCGTTAAAGAGTTTAAAGAAGTCATCACGAATCATACGTGCTTGAGCTAGTGTTAGATCTACACCATAGTTGATCTTAGCATAGCTTACGAATGTGTCAGCACTCATGCCATAAAGGTATCCGAAGTTGGCAGCCTTAGCTGATGTTCTATCTTCTTTAGTGATCTCAGATTTTTCTTTACCTGTAATAATCATAGCCATCTTTGTGTGAAGATCTTCACCACGTTTATAAGCTTCTTTCATTTCTTTAACATTAGCTACCATAGCTGCGACACGTAACTCAAGTTGACTATAGTCTAGTTGAACCATCACCCACTCAGGATCAGTGCTTCTGAAGACTGACTTGATTGTTTTGTTACGTGGAATCTGTTGAAGATTAGGTTCACTGCAGCTGGTGCGTCCACTAACTGTGTTAACTAGATTGAATGTCCCGTAGAGTCTACCGTTGATATGTCTTTCTTCCCAATCTTTAAGGAAGGCATAAGCTTTATAAGCTTTACGATATTCAAGTAGTAGATCTACTACCTTGTGTTGTCCTTTAAGAAAGACTAGCGATTCTTTATCAGCAGATGGGTTTCCTTTGTTACTTTTCTTCAGCATAGGTAGCTCTAAGTCACTATAAAGAAGCTCTGCTAGTTGCTTCGAAGACCTGTAGTTAATGTTAGCATGCTTTTTAAGTTCCTCTTCTAATCTATACTGTTCTTTTTCGTACACTTTTTTCGCTTCTGCCAGCATTTTAAGATCAATAGGTATTCCATTAAGCTCTATGTATTTAAAAGCGTTCAGTGCCTTTAAAATTAATTTATAGGTACCAAAATGTTTTGGATCCAAATGAGTTCTAAAGAATTCAATTAGGTCATGGGACATATCTAAATCTTTCTCTAGGTACGGGATGAGCTCGTGCTCATAGAATAAAGATTTTTTATTATCTAAGTCTATGTCCCAGTCTTCTACACCTAGTAGTCTGACAGCCATCTTCTTTAGGTTTAACCATTTCTTTTTCTTGTTCTCCTTGAGTTCATTAGCTGTACTATAAAGATAGCCGAGCACTAATGAATCGTGATGAATAGGTAGATCTACACCGATAGATCTTAATATTCTTACTGTATCAAACTTACCCCCGTGATAGCCAAACTTTTCTCCCAAGCTTAAAAGGGAGTTAAGATATACTACACACTCATCCTTTTGCTCAGGGAATCTAAAGATCTTCTTAGTCTTTTTATTTCCTACCCCGATATAGTTGATGCGTGTATGTAGATCTAACCCCTCAGTTTCTATATCAACTATGTACATGCAAGTCCATATGCTCTTGCTTCATCATTTCAATGACGTCCCATGCGGGAAGCTCAAGAGCTTTTGAGATTTCAGTAATGGTTGCTATCTGCGGATTTGCGTCGGTGTTATTTAATACAGCATAAAGATTTGTTCTGGAGACATTTACTTTAGTAGTCTCAAAGAAGTTGTTAACACTGCCATACTTATTCAGAATGTGGAATTTCAATCGGTTCATTTTCTAATACTCCTTTAAATTTTTTGAATGTTGCTGTTGTAAATGATTTCTTTTGTTTAAGAACACGGTAGATCTTAGTGTCTACAGTTCCTGCATTGATTGCAAAATAGTAATTGCACGGCTGAGTCTGACCATATCTTCTGGTTCTTGATTTGCATTGATGAAGTACAATGTAGGAGAGTGGAATTCCATAGAAGAACGTTTCATGAACCATCCATAGATCGAGCCCGGCGTTTCCAGAAGTTGACTGTATGATAAGGTAGTTGTAATATCCTGCTTTGAATTCTTCAATTGCTGGTCCACTATCCTTAGCTTTAGTTTTGCCTGTAACGATGGTGTATGTATGATCGCTGGGCATAACAGATAGGACTTTCGTGATGTCGGCGTCGAATTCTGTGAAGACGATTCCTCGATCATGGTCTTTAAAGAACTTTGATAACGCTTCTGTCTTGCCTGTTTCAAGTAGGATCGTGTTGCCTTGATCTGTAATGATGTGCCCGTTAGAGATCTGACGAAGTTTGTTAAGCAGCTTGCCTGCAGAGTCAGCGACGATTGTCTGACCGTCTTCAAGTACGACAACTTTCTTTTTAAATAGTATGTCATAAAGCGGATCTCTTTTTTTGATTTTAATTTCATGATCTACCTCCGGTGGTAGGTCTAAGACATCATCTGTCTCAGCTGCTATGATAATATCTCCTATTAAATAGGTTAATTCTAGTGGTCTTAGCTCTGCGATGGGGCTATAGTATTGATCTACTTCAAAGTATCTCTTCAAGAAGTTTGTTTTACCTGGAAGAAATCTCCAGTCCAGTACAGCTAATTGAGATAGTATTTCGAATCTGTTCTTATCTAAAGGTGTCCCAGTAAATAAGTAGATCTCTTTAAATTCTATACTAAGTCTACGTAATGTTTCATTAGTTAAACTTGTGAAGTCTTTAGCTTTGTGTGATTCATCCAGGATCAGTAAGTCTAAATCATTTAACCCTATTAAGTGATGCAATGATTCGTAGTTGATCACAAGAGTGCTATACTCATTTTGTAATACTTTAATTTGATCACTAACCTCATAGTCCGTATACTTTTTAATTTGACTCATGTATTGAGTAAGGACACGAAGAGGTGTGACAATAACAACTCTCTTAGGTTTCGTTGATAGCATGTAAGAGATTGTGATAATTGTTTTACCGGTTCCTGTTCCAAAGTATATGCCTGCTCTATCATGCTCAAGCATGTGTTGTACTGCTTTAACTTGGAAGTCTTCTAATTCTATCCCTATAGGTTGAACAATTTCATGAGTAACAGGACGCTTGTGTGAAAGATCTATAGTTCCTAGATACTTGATGTCTTCCATGTCATACTCGAACTCAGATATTCTTGGCCATACATCCCGTCTGAAGAGTGCCTTAGTGTAAATATTAGGGTGGAAGAAGTATTTAGTTTCGCTATACTCTGTCAGCCATTTTAGTGTATCAGTGAATTCATTTTTTTCTACAATCATGAACCCATTCTGTAAATAAATTCTACTCATGAGGCTTCATATAGACTTTATGATCAGTGTTGTCAGGCCATGGGATTTCTTTATGTGTTCCATCCTCAAATTCTACTTCAAAATAATATTCTAACTTATGTGTAGCCATAGTATCACCTCGTATCCTATTTATAGTATACATTCTAATGTATAAAAAAGCAACCGGTTAGGGCTGCTTGATTGTATTTGTCCACAGTTAGACTGACTCTTTAGGAATGATATCCATTACACCTAGATTATCTATTTGTTTAATGATAGGTACCCCGTATGAATCAGTGCCTACTTTAACATAGATACCAGATGCTTTATAGATCTTATCATTATGAACCAGATAGAGTGTTGGATTCTTCTCGGCTAATTGTTTAATGTCTGCACTTGTATACATTGTGTATCCAGTAAAGACATAAAGCTTAGTGAGTAGCACATACTTCCCTGGATCAAGATTATTAAATGTGATTACTTCTTTAGGTCCACTAATCATTCGTGTATCTGTGCGTTTAGTTTGACCTAAAGCATCCAGGAGGTTAGTTACTACATGAAAGTCATCGTTATAATAGTTGAAGTCTTGATCAGAATACCAAGCAAAGGCATGCTTAACTGTTAACGTTCCAGCTTTATACTTATCTTCAGTTACTACAGTAGGTGTATTGATAGGTTGAGATACAAGTTTAATGTCTGAGCTTTCCCAGATCAAAGTCTTTACATCCGTTACATTATAGATTCTGATACGTACAATTTTAGCCAAGGCACGGCTATCTAATAAGTATCCACCAAACAAGTTAACCCTTAAGTTAAAACTTATGGATTTATTAACACTGATATGGTAAACCTCATCTTGTAATACACCGTCAGGAACAACATCTATCCAGTAGAACTGGCTGTCCATGTATTCTCTTCCTTGATAGACATAAGCAACTTGAAAAGATTCAGGAGGATCCTGATCTAAGTTATTCTCGATGGTGCACTTGATGTAGGCAAGATAATTTTTGTAGACAGTGCCGTGAATCTTAAACACTGCATCAATTTCTTGACCATATTGGTTCTTTAGATTAGTCATCTGATGGTACCTGAACGTAGAATGTGCCGTCTTCCTTTCCTGTTAGTGCTGTGATAGGATCTGTTGTGCCATATAAAAGCTTACCTTCTAAGACAAGTGTAGCTTTTTGTTCTGCAATCTCTTCTGCTTGCGATTGAGTCACAAGTTCTTCAGATGAACCCAAGATGTTATCTGGATCTGTATATATTTTAGGGTTGTTTCTAAAGTAAGATTGATTGCTTACATAAAGTTGGAACACTCTAGCGTTGTCTTCAATCGTTGCATTAACTAGGATAGCTCTACCAATGAGAGGTTGTAATCTAAAGATACATAACTTGTTAGGAACTATAGCTTGAGCCTGAATAGGTTTAGTTGTTCCATCGGAAGCTTCATAGTAGATATTATAAATGATTGCTGAATTTGTTCCGTGAATAATTCTTAGCTCATTCATCTGGCTTATAACATTCTTGCTTGATTTAACAGGAACATAATAAAGAAGTGTAGTTGGCTTCTCTCTTGTAGAAGGAACAAACACATTAAAAATTCTATCTGGATCAGATATGATTTGTGTATATACATATGGAATGTATTTATAAAACTCAGCGATTGAATCATTGATAGGTAGCAAGGCTTGTTCCATTTGCAATACCTTAATTTCTAATTCTTCAAGCGTCACTGTCGTCGCCTCCTTGAGGGTTTAAACCCTGTGATTTTAGTTCACGTTTAACATAGTTACGATACTCTTTAACCATGCCATCTTGGAACATAATGTCGGTTAGTGTTACCGTTTGATTCCATTCTTCTTTAAACCTGATAGCAATAAATATATTCCATGCCATGGACATAATTTTAATTCCGGTGTTAGCCCAGAAGGTTACACCGAATTCGAACTGAAGTATCATTGAGGATACAAACATGAAGATACCTGTAATTAAAACAATTATAGGAATACGTGATCTGAATAATTTCCATCCTTTACCTTTGGTTACGAACTCATTAACTTGTCTTACTTTGTTAGAGTTCTTAGGAAACGATCCACTAACTACTACATTAATATCAATTTCATCATAAGTAACTTTGATATGTTTGATATTTGCTCTTAGCCATTTCTCGTTAGATCTGTCTTCAAGATACTTACGTTTCATGCAATATGGGTTCGTAAGTTTTTTATCTTGATCTTCTTCTCTTGTGCTATCGTATAATATTAAGTCTTCTTCTTTAGCTTTAAATTCTAAGTTATGAAGCTGCACTCTCAGGACTTCTTGATATTGATTGATCTTACGTATAGGGTTGATGTAGTTTTTAAACTTGGTCCATACGGTAGGTCTGTACTCTAATTTAATAAACTTTTTAATATCTTCTTCAGCTGCTTTATACTCTTCATTAGTTCTCTTGTATTCATCAATGCCTAAGAAGATAACAGCAAATGTAATCATCACAAGAGAGATAACTGCAAAGAGATTCTCCATGAACCATGCCATAGTTCGATCTCTAAGTGAAGGAGATACATTAAATACTGCGGAGGATATAATCATGATTGCTATACCAGATAGCATCAGTAATCCCCACATAATCTTTTTAACTAAGTTCATACTTGAATAACCCCGGCTTTCTTCATCGCACTGATGACTGCGTCTTCACGCTCTTCCTTAAGGAGGATGTAATCGTAGTGCATTAGGATAGGGTAGATACCACCCCATGCTACTGATTCACATATAGCTATAACCATAGTTACATAACTAAAGGCTGCAAAGTATAAGTGGACACCATAGACTAATCCAAATAGAACCCATGCTCCTATAATAGCGGGTGCTACAGTAAAGAATACTTTCCAGAATCCGTATCTCAGTGCCTTTATTCTTGCCTTCACAAATTTTCTGAATACAAATAGTAGCACAATAGAGATTGTGATTACTAATCCAGATACTTTCCATACTGTATCTCTTTCAAAGTCCCACAGTTTAGGATACTTAAATGAAAAGATAACGATAGGCAAGACAATTGCGATAACGATAAAGGCAATCGTGTATAACGACTGCTTTAATTTTGTGCTCATGTTAGCTCGTCAACTTGTGGGATATCAGTCTGAAGGGTTAATCCGGTAATAAGGTTATCTGCTTTTTCCTGTGCTTTAAGAAGCAGCTCTGCAGCTTGTTTAGCTATAGCATCTTTACCCAGGTTGAGTGCGATGTCAATAGCTTTAGCTGCTTCTGACTTAACGTCTGTGATCATAGTCTTAGCAAGTCTTGCAATTTCCATCTTAACTGGTGCAGTTAATCCTTTAGATTCTACAAAGGCAAGGGTGAACATCTGCCCTAGCTTTTCAATTGTATCTGTTAAACGCAGAACAAGTCCACTGAGTTCAGATATCTGGCCATCTTTAGCAGCGATGATAGCTGCTTTAGATCTTAGCTTAGCGATGATAATTGAAAGTAATGCAGTACCTAATGCTGGAAGTGACGCAAGGATCCAGGATCCTGCTTGTGTTCCTGCAAATTCTTGAAATGAATATAGAACTGTAAACATATTTTATCCTCCTATATAACGTCTCGGTTTTCTTCCTGGAGAATTTTAGCTTCCAGTTCACCGAGGCTTTTCGCTATCTTAGTGAGTGCTTCTTGAATTTTTTTATCGTTCTCAGCACTTTGTCTAACTACAGTTAATAGATCTTTCATGACATCTGCTACGGACTTATCTCCAGCATACGGGATATCCTTAGCAGATAAAGAAAGCTTCTGATCGTTTGCCTTTACTCCATTAACTTCTTTAATGACATCATAGAAGGGAAACATAAATGCTGCGTTACCTTCATCATCGATTGTCATTAAGACCATACCTTTCTTAACATACTCTTTGTTGTATGGAGGAAGGTTAGGTTTAACAAATCCTTTGGCATATGAATCTAATCTAAATCTAAGTTCAGTTATATCTAAACCTATTAACTTCATAATGTCCTGCTCACGATTGGTTCTTTGAATAGATCTAAGATCAACAGCGATGTTCAATTTTGGTCCATGTACCCATTCATTTGCATTAAAGACTGCAATATGAATATCAACTCTTTGTTCACTAAAACTATTAGGAAATTTAAAAGTGACTTCACGAACATTGGGTTGTGTTTGATTCAGTGGCAGGCTTACTTTAAAGCTCTCAGTTTCTACAATGGCTAGTAACTGAATAGTTTCTGGTAGATCTGTTTCTACTGTAAGCATTCCATTAAATGTCTTGTGTCCCTGAGGAAGTAGTCTAAGATCTTCAATTAGTTTGTAGCTCATAGTATCAGCTCCTCAGGTTGATTGTTTGGTTTAATAAATGCATTGTATTCTTCTTCTGTGATGACAATAAAGTCAGGATGTAAAATAGCATTGTCATCTTTGATAGCTCTTACTGATTTAGTAGAACCATCTAAATATATTTCTTTAACATAGATCATATGTTACACCGCCTTCTTTACTCTATAGATAACAACTAAACTTTGTGGTTTAGTTCCTGAGTATCCTGTTTCATCATAAACAATCGTGACTTGTTCAGCTGACATTGTGATACTAACTGTAACAAATTGATAGTTACCACTACCACCATTAGTGATGTTAAATGTTTTGTTACCATAAATCCATTTAGATGTAGTCTTTGCATTGACATAGTCGTAGAAGTCTAGTTGAACTGCAAAGCCATCTACACTGACAGTGGAGTCAGATGATAGCGGAGCTCCTGTTGTTGAGCCTAAGCCTTCACCGGCGGGACCTTGAGATCCGGTAGGTCCAATATTTCCTGTATCCCCTTTGTCTCCTTTGTCTCCTTTAGCTCCTGGATTACCTTGGATACCTTGGATACCTTGAATACCTTGGATACCTTGGATACCTTGGCCGCCCGTGTCGCCCGTGTCACCCTTGTCACCCTTGTCACCCTTGTCACCCTTGTCACCCTTAGGTCCTAAGACGTTACCTGTATCTACCCAATTGTATACATTAGGATTTGTTGATATAAGCGAAGCAACAAAGAAATGTTGATGGGCTGGGTTTGATTCATTGATTAAAATATAGGCATGGCTTAATATTAAAGCTGTAGCTGTAGGTAATTCTGATTCATCAGTGATACTACCTTTAAGAATGAATGGTGTGCCAGGATCACCTTTGTCTCCTTTTTCGCCAGGGAGTCCTTGTTGCCCCGGAGCACCTGTATGACCTGTATCACCTTTTAAACCTGGAATACCTTGAGGCCCTTCAGGTCCTTGAGGTCCACGTATGTTTGTACCTTGAGGTAGCGTCAGTCCATGGTCAAAGACTTGAGTACCTGTCTTATCTACAACTATCCAGCTGATTTCGAAATCTTCAATAACAGGTATCAATGTATATCCTGGTTCACCATCAGCACCTGGATCTCCGTCAGATCCTTGTGCACCTGGTGTGCCTTGTGCTAAGACGTTAGTGTTAACACCGTCAATATACCAGTACCCATCAATGATTGAGAATGTTTGTATAACCTCAACAATTTCTTGTGGAGGAATTGAGCCAGTAAAATTTTGCAAGATGTCTAAAATGTTAGGCGTTTCTCTAATGATCTCTTCATAGCTGGAGACGAACTGTTCAATCACTGCATTGTGTGAGGCCTCAGCGGTTTCAATCTGCCCTTTATAATTTTTCATCTCTGTGTAGAGTGTGATAAAAGCATTCACACTTTTGATGATTGTATTAAGTTCTGCAGTTGTAATCTCTTGACCTTGTCTGAAATAGGGAATCTTATTCACTTAAGTCATCTCCTTTTGACTTTATTATATCATTACGTTTCTTATTAATAAATAGTTTCTTTTGAATCCATAAAGCAATTGCAAATGTAATAGGCTTTTCTATGGTGAATGGAAGCCATAAGATGACAGCCCATGTTGATCCTGCCACTGTCATCCAGTTCCATCCTAAGATAGGCCCTAAAGCTATAAATATATAACACCACCCGTTAGTGATTATCCATGCTATACCAAATGAGATAAACATTTTTGGTGTGAGGTAAGGCTTTATCTTATTATAAAGCGACGAATACCGAGACATAATCTGATGGGCCTTTCCCTGAAGCTTGTGCGAATGCATAAATAGTACCATCACCTGCAAATCCACCTAAGTCCTGTGTAATTAATGATGATGTTATTCCACTGTTAAGAACTGTTTCAAATAAATCAGGTGCTGAGTCATTAAACTCTGACGTTATTGTTGCTTGAGCAGGATCGTTATTAGTGACTTTCCATTCGCAGTAGTAATTTCCTGAGCTGTTGTATATTCTACCATCGAGTATACTTGGTGCTATTGTGTCAGGGTATAACTTTAATGATGACGTACCATTAAATTTAATTGAAGATGTTCCATTGAAAGATATTCTACTCAAGTGGAACCACCTCCCACGAATCTATGGTAATGATGTGTGTAGTATCTCCAGGTGTATGTCCAATAAGCTCACTATTAAAATTGTCTCTGATGATAGTATAAGTTCTATCTCGAGAAACAAGCCATATCTTAGTCCCTTTACGTCCATCATTAAGATGCTCTGTGGTCTTAAGTTTCATTGTGTCTGTTACATTTGCTAGTATAAAATTTAATAACTCTTGTTTCATATAGTCCTCCTATATATCAATGTATGCAGATATTACATTGGATATTGTGTTACATTACTAGCTGCTTGTGCTTGTGCAAGTAATGCTCCTGTCATTATACTCATTAACATTATGCTTGCACCGCCCATACTGCGATCACTTCAGCTTCAGTTGTACTAAAGGATGTAAGTGTTAAGATACCACGTTTACTTGCTGCAATGTTTGCTGGCTTAGTTCCCATGAACACCCACCCTGAAGGGAATGTTAATGTTCTTAAGGTTGCACCATTAATAATTCTGATGGTAATTGTTCTGCCTGCTGCATAGTTTGATGCAGTGAATGTAATGTTACCTGTCAAAGCAGCCATGGTTCTATAGTTAGCACCAGCAAAGTCAATGTTAATTGTGCCAGTTGTCCCTAACGTAGTAGGTGTAAACTGAACTTGCCCTGTGAATGTCTTATTACCAGCGACTGTCTGAGTTGTTGAATCAGTTCTAACCTGTGCTGCATTCTCTACGTTACCTAACCCAACATCAGTTGCTGTTGGCTTGTTACCAGCATGATAAATAAGGTTTGTACCAATGTAACCTTGACCTGATGTGTTTACTTTAAATCTCACAGTCTCAGAACCTGCTGCACCTGAAGATATGATGAATTCTGTTGCGTTGTTATTAAGCAACCATTGCTGTGCTGCACTACCAAGATTCAATGTGTTGCCTACGGTTGCAAGACTTGTAGATCCAGCCCATGTTGACAACGCCGTGTTTTCAACATTTGATAAACCAACCGCAGCTTTATTAAGTGTCTGCCATGTTTTATCACCACGCCAATACTGTGCTGATGTGCCTGCACTGATCGCTGCTTCTTTACCATTCCATGTAGACTTCTCAGTATCTGTGACAAAACGATAAGATGCGTTCTGTGAAATGTTTGCTGGATTAGTTGCATCTGTGTTAGGTACATTACCTAACCCAACATCAGTTGCTGACGGCTTGTTTCCTGCATGGTAGATAAGGTTTGTCCCTATATATCCATTGCCTGATGTGTCTACTTTAAATCTTTGTGTTCCATCACCTGTACCAGAGGCAATAATGAACTCTGTTGAAGTATTTCTAATGATCCATTGTTGTGTACTGTTACCTAAGTTTAAGCTTGTAGCAGCTTGATTCAAGTTAATTGAACCAGTCCATGTAGAGACGGCTATATTCTCTACATTACCTAAACCAAGTGAAGTTCTACCTGTGGCTGCGACAAGGTTAGTAGATCCACCGTCCCATTGTAAGCGACCACTATAAGCATTATCCCAGTTAGCAATCTTAGCTGCTGTTACAGCTGCGGCATCATGTGATGTAGATAATGCACCAACATCTGCTGCAGTTAATGTGATGTTTGCTGATAAAGCTTTAGAGTTAACAGTCCTTGTTTGTGGAACTTTCGTACCAATTTCAATCATGACTGTAGTTGAGAAGTTAGGATCATCTCCGAGTGCTGCAGCTAATTCATCTAGTGTATTAAGCAGATCGGGTGAGCTTGCAATAAGATTACCTATAGCAGTCATTACGAATGCTGTGGTTGCTAACTGTGTATCACTTGTTCCTGCTGCTACAGTTACTCCAATAGGTGCTGCTCTAAAGGTGACAACGTTTGAATTATGTGGGTAATGGAATACAACTTCTTTAGCACCTGCATTCATTCGATAGAATGCAATATAATCTGCAATTTCTCCTGTTGCAAATACTGGCGTGCCATCACCGTTATAGAAGATACCACCACCAAAAGTTGTCGATTGTCCTACATATAAGTAACCAGTTCCTTGAGAGTTACCGTAGGCTTCGAAGCCTGCATTGTATCCATCTGCTGATAAGGCTCTGACAAATGTATGTGCTGCTCGTGCTGTTCCACCTACAGTTAGATCTCCTGCAATGTAACCAGTTCGTGTTGCATAAAAGTCACCGGAGTTATTCACCTTAAACTGTACAGTTCCAGTTCCAGTTCCTGATGCAATACTATATTCAGTTGCTGAGTTAGTGATGATCCATTGTTGAGTAGCATTACCTAAGTTAACAATAGATGCTAGCTGATTTATGTTTGTGGATCCTATGTAAGATGACACCGGTGTTCTAGCATCAGTTAGTCTTGCGTCATTATCAAAAATTGTTTGACGTAAATTTACAGAAAGGTTTACCTCTTTTGTCCCTGTAGGTTTTACTCCATTACTTATTGACGTGACTTTATTTACTTGCTTACCACTAAGTGCTGATATGCAATATACGTCAAAACCTTGCCAGTAAGCTTGACGAGCAAACCAAAATGTTAGATTACCTCCAACGTTTAAAGCATATATAGTAGGTATTAACCTTCCGCTAGATGTTCCTCCGTGATTGATAATAGTATTATTATAGATGTATCCTTGTATGTTTACATTAAAAGGTATTAGTTCACCATAAGAGTTACCTCTTATAATTAACAAGAAAGGATCTCCTTCAGATACACCGTAGTTGATTGAAGTTGTAATGATTGTACCATCTGCAAAATCTCTAGCAGAATGAAAAAACATTCTACTATCTATTTCAGTTTCTGTGTAATATCTATCATCATGTAGATGATTTCCTGCAGCATAATTTGTAGCACCTGTACCTATATTGGCGAATTGAGCATTCCATTCTTGATACCAGGAAGTCCAAGCTCCATTATTGATTCTATATCTATAATATTTTTTACCATCTGTTTGTTGTAATGTTTGTCTAATCCAATTAGTACTCAAATTATAATTTATATTGTCGTTTACTTCTACATGGAGCCAACCCCAAGTTGATGCATTAGCGGTTCCTGTTGAAGAAGAATCAAAATAATAGAATCCAGGTGTATATGTTGTGTCTAATGCAGATGCATAACTTCTATAGACACTTAATAATGATGAAGGATTATTCACTGAGTAAACTCTACTTGTTCCTTCATAAAGTTGAACGGCTTCAAAAGATCCATCTGCCTTTAAAGAAGCCATTAATGCATAACTTGATGTATCTTGAGCTCCTGCTGCTGTTAGGTTATATCTGTAAAATCTAAGCGGTGATCCCTCGCCTGTGCCTCTGGCAGAAATTTGCCAACCGGTTTCAACCGTATTAACAACTTTGTATAAATCTATTTCCGAAGGATTATTTGTTTTAGTTAATGCTTTTATTGTTGCTCTTGAAGTATCTCTCCAACCTGTAGGCGTTATCAAGATGGTTCCTGCGGCGGTTTCAAATTTTGCATTACCGGCAACGTCAAATAAATAACTTGGGTTTGTTAATCCAATACCTACTTTTCCATCTGCTGCTATTCTCATCTTTTCAGTATTATTGGTTTCAAAACTCATATATCCATTTTCTCTATTAATAAATAAAGAATTTAAGCTGGATTGGGCTATATTCAAACCGTCCGTTAAATTTGATCCGGTTGCGTTATTTGTGATTTGTAGATAAGTTGTTGCTACATCACTACTATGGACGGTTAATTTTGCTGCAGGGCTTGCTGTTCCTATACCAACTAATCCGCTTGAGTTGATATGCATGTATGTAGAATTTCCGGCTTGATTTCTAAAATTATGAATTGCTGCATCTACAGCTGCATAGTTTGTTCCGGCCACAAAGTTATCTGTGTGGAGAATTTTAGCCCATGTTTTCCATACGCTATTTTCTTGTGTACGAAGATACAAGTCTTTAGTTCTCCAGTCACCAGCTAATTGAACTGACCACGAATTACTGAATGACATAGTAAAAAGAGCGTGGTCTGTGCCTGCTGGCTTACTAGTAGCTCCGGCTGCTAGATAGTCTATACGTGTACCCACGTCGTCAGCACTGTCTGCGTTTGATAAAGATCTATTTGATAAGTAAGTTCCCTTAGCCCACGAGGGAACATCTGATGCAGGCATACTTGCAGGAAAATCTGTAATGTCTGCAACAAGATGTGTATGTACTGCAGGTGCACCGTTAATTTTAACTGCATAAACTACTGAACCTTGAGCCGGTGTTGGTAAAGTTGCTACTGCTGCTTGATTTTCAGTATATACGAAATATGGAGCAAATGAAGTTGTTGGTGCAAATGAAGTTGTTGCAAATGAACGACCATATCTATTTAAAACATATAACTGAAAGAATTGATTTGCTGATTTTAATTTTATATATAGTCTTAAGATTTTTTGTGATGTTGTTCTTGAATGGACATAGATTGCTAAATCTTCTGATCCAAAAGTTGTATTACCTTCAATGTCTATACTGTATGTTGGGACTAAAGAATTCCACTCAGTAGTATTTGCGTGATAGCCTAAATTAATTTTAATCCTTGCTGTAAAATCTTCTAATGATGATACTGATTTTAATCCATCGTATGATAACTCTTGAAACTTAATATCATATTGACCTGAACGACCTCTTAAATAAGAAGCATTGTAATCAAGTACGAAATAACCCATATATACCCATTGATTAGTTTTATCTGTTGTATTCGATACTGAGCCACCACCCAACATTCCATAGTTCGAGTAAGCTGTTGATGATGCATATGTTACTGCTCCAGTATTCATTACAAATCCAACCTGAGTTGTTACTTGTGCAGAACGCACATTTCCAGCTGTTGGATTTGCTGTTAAAGCTCCAGTTGCAAATACCCAGCCAGAATCTATCATAGGTGTTGCTTCAAATGTTACAGTAATTGTTTTATATTTATATATATCTAAGTATGCATTAGTTGCGTCAAATGAAACTCTTACATATAAGAATACATAACCGTTTTCAGCATTAGTCCATGCATTAAATGAGTGTGAAGTTTGAGCCCATATAGCTGTTTGTTGAGAACCAGTATTGTCTGAACGATAAGCCATATCTATAAAAACCATTGCTTCTGACACTGTTCCTAGTGCAGTATATCCTTTTACTTTAAATTGTAATTGTTTCTTAGGACTAGTTAAAGGAAGAGTAGCTAATCTATACCATGCTTCTGTAGTAGGAGTTGTTGTGGTATAGGTTGTATCTTTAGGTTTTCTTTCTCCTATTGCAGCATAAACTGAAAGGAGCTCAGATGCGAGCCCTTCCACTTCGTCTATATGAGTTGCGGGATATAGTAGATCAAAACCGGTGGCGGTCTTAATCTTTAACTTGACATACTTAGTAGCCATCGGTTCACCTCCCTACTTATTCTTCAAAGAAAATATCGTTTTCGTCTGCAGGGTAAAGAGGCAAGCTTGTATTGTTAGCTGTAGCATTTAGTGCATATCTTAAATGATTAAGCGATGGCCACCAATATAATCGAGCTTGAGTAAATCCTCCTGCAGGATAGTTAGACAATGCTCCACGATATGTCCAGGTATTGTTTGGTGAGCCTGCTGCTGTCATTTCATATATTCTAGTGTTGTCAGCAACAACTACATATTCTCCAACATTTCCTGAGATAGGCGATGCAACATCCCCTGAAGTATGGTTTAATCCTGTGGGGATGACACGTTCAACTTTTGTTGTAGCTCCTGCACCAAAGTCATAGATATCAACAAGCTCAATATTTTTAAGAACTCCTCTTAGGATTGCTTCAGTTACAACTTTGGTATTACCTCCGCCTGTGTCTAGATCAGATCGTTTTGTTTTTCCTGCAGCACTAGCTAATTGTACAATACCTGTTTTAGATGTGGATGCAGCATCATGTTGATTACTTACCAAAGCAAAGCTATAAGATACTGGCGATGCTTCATATCCAACGAGGATAATCCAGTCACCATTTTCTAGATAAGGGTTAGTAGTTTCTCCATCATCAGCACCAAGTAAAGTTGTATAAGGTTCAACACCACTAGTAGAAATTCTACCTGGTGTATTAACAATAAGGTAGTTACCTATGTCAAGATCCGGTGTAGCTTCTGTAGTAAGATAATTAAATATAGTTAACAGAGGAATGGCAGTTTCACCAGTAAGATTCACTGCAGATATAAACTTCATGTGCCCTTTAGTCCAGGATGGCCAGTATTGTGCTGGAATTTTTCCGTTAACTAGAGGGACTTTTTTATCTAACATTTGTTGAAGACTGTCTTCTTCAGCAGACTCTGGGCCGAAGTCTGCAATGATATGTGCATGTTCTTCAGGAGAAGCTCCTATAAATGCGGGATCATTCCCGTAAGTAATGTTACCGCTTGAGTCAATCTTAAAATACTTTGGAGTTGTTGAAGGTAAAGCTAATCCTAAAAAATTCTCTGCTTGAGCTGAGATATCTACTCCTTCAGAAGATCTGATTTGTTCTTTCTTTGTTTCTGGATATAGTATATCTAACCCAGCAGATGTACGTCTACGTATTTTAATATTCTTTGAGGCCATGATATACCTCCTTAGTATTCAAATAACAAGTCACCATTAAGTGCAGTAGAAGCTGCTGCTTCTGTGTCTGCATAATAAATGTCTTTCATGACTTGACGTAAGATTTTTTCATCTACAACTTTTTCAGCATTAACGCTTGAATCTAATGCTGCTCTTGTAGTTCCTGCATTATTGCTTAAACGAACGATACCAAAGTTAGCAGTGTCAGCTTTAGCATAAGTATTATTAACTACAGTGAACTTAAATGTTGAAGCTTCATAAAGCTTAAATACTAACCAGTCACCAACTTCAAGAGTGATAGGCGATGTTGAATCTCCCTCATCTCCTGGAGCATCCACTGATACACCAGCACCTAATGTAATCGTACAGCCTGATGCATGTGTAATAATAAAGTATACACCACGCTCAGTTGCTGCTGAGACTGAAGTGATTCCTTTGGAAATTAACCAAGTAGAATCAATTGTTAATGTAGTTGTTGAAATACTTTCTTTAAACTTTAAGCCACCTGTTGCATAAGAAGGAACTTGTGAAGATAAGATAACACCTCCATTAAGGTCAGCTTTAGCGGCTAATACTGCAGCTAAATCTGTAATGTCTCCTGTGTCATGAGCATGTCCTGCAGCTGCTGCTCCTAAATCAGATAACATCTGAGCAGATGTTCGGTAGTTAATTGAACCATCTGTACCTACTTGAATAAAGCTTGTTACACCTGGGTTTGCTTTCTTAAGTAAGTTTTTACCTACAGTAGTTGCGTCAGTGATTTGATCTACAATTGTTTCTGGAAATAATTGTTGCCATACACCAGCAACTTTTAACTTCATTTTAATATTAGGCATAGGTTATTCCTCCTTAACATAAACAGATTTAATTCTGTTAACTAGTTTTTTAGTAGTCTGAAGCATGAATTCATTGATCTCCATGACATCGTTTAATGTTTCAGTAATATCTACATTACCTTGGTTAGAAAACTCTAACTCCGTAGCAATCGCTACTTGTTGCTGACTAAGTTGGGCAATCTTTAGGTTGCTTACATCTGCAACTTCTTGTGCTTTATGAACAACTTTTTGTTCAGCAGCTGATAGTTGTTGAGATAAATCTGCAATGTGCTGATCTTTTTCACGAGTACCTTTTAGGAATAACCCATGCTCTCTCTTAATTTTTTCATAGTCTGATTGACTGGCAAGTGTAATATCTCGTTGCTTTATCAGTTCAATAAGTTCTTCTTTTTTTAATTTACTATAATCCATTGTTATTCTCCTTTTCTAATTCATACCATATAGATATGTCTGAGTTTGTAGGTTCTTCTTCTGATACTTGAATCACACTAAAGATTCCTAGTTGAATATTATTAATGATCTGCATCATACCAGTCATTTCATCTTTAGTAAAGAACTGATCATTAACAAAAGGTGTTTTAGTGTAGGTACTACCTATACCTATTTTAAATTTAATGCTACCATCAGGAAATACAGAGGAGATAATTTCTCCAGGCATGATTACTGGGTTGATATGTTTCCATCTATCCTCAAGGTCTACACGATTAAGAACTCTTAGGATTTTTTCAGCCATGACTTATCACCTACTTATAATCTTCATCAGCACCTCCAGCGTTAATAATTGTGATTTGATCTTCTTCAACTTTATTAACTTGGGGCATGAACGATTCTTTTGTAATCAGAATAGGTTCTCCTACCCTGATAATTTTTCTATACTGATCTGCTTGTGTGCTATCAGGTGTGTTGACTGCAGCATAATTATAAGTTAATGAACCCATAGCGAAGTCTGATTTACTATTGATATAGATTAAAGTATCAATGAGTAATGCAGGGAACTTATGCTTTGGATTAATAACTTTGGATTCAATCACAGAGCTACCTAGTCTAGCTTTAGTAATGTTCTGTCCTTCGAAGAATGCTTTATCGTCAAGGACTTGTGCACTAAGCAGTAGATATCCCGCTTCATTGTAGCATCTGATGGTAAAGTTTAATGCTTCTTTAAATCCTCTTTGATAATAGATGATCATGCTTGTAAGATACTTTGTGAACTTAGGATAGTTTAAGTCAACTGCCTTAAGTCTAATGAATGATTCAAACTCATTCCCTAAGTCATCATAGACTTGTTCATTGTATTGAACTAAAAGGTTTTGATATAAGTGTGTGCTTACGCCAGCAATTTGAAGAATAAATCCTGTATTAAAGTATCTGGATTTATCCATTAACCATGGAAAGAATACTTGATTTCCTTCGTAGTATCCATTCTTAAAGTACATCTTCATACGTATGCCTGGTCTAACAATGATTTCTTCATCATCAACGAAGTCTCTAATTTCATCCCAGATTAGTGCATAGTAATCTTGAGTAATCTCGGATACACAATTAGTATCTTCCCATGGGATGTTAACATCTTGTGTCTTGTTCTTTAACTTAGTATTAACTGTTTGAATTGAAATGATTTCATTATTTAATTCAGATCCTTCAATCATGTATACACTATCTTGATACTTAAATAGTATCACGTTCTCTGCAACTTGTACAGTATCTCCGTTATCTGTAGTAATACTATGATGAACTACCTTTCGATAATAAGGTGAATAAGAACCTGATCCATCATTATAGTCTTCGCCATCCCCCAATACGATGGAGATATTTCCGCCTGAGTATTGACTAAATGAAAAGCATACTAAGATACCTTTGAATTGAATAACTTTAAGAAGCTCCTCGTTTTTATTTGTTTTAAAATTTAATCCCCCACGATATGTAATATATCCGGGATTATCAATAACAGTCTTGAACCAATCTCCACTATTGTATGCATCACTATAAAGTAAAAACTTATTACCATCACTAATAATTTTTGTGCATGAATGTATAGTTCTCCATGTTGCTTTCTGATCTGTATTAATCATTAAAGGTGTAGTAGATCCTGCAGATCCGAACCATGCTCCGGTAATCTTATCGATTGCCCAGTCAATGTAAGATTCTGTATCAGATATCTCAACTGTTTCTGGTTCAGCTTTAAAAGCTTCGGCGAATGTGCATCGCACTTGTTTACCTTCAAGCTCTGCTGTTGTCATGGTAATAGACTGTCTACCTCTTGAGATAAAGTTAACTCCATCGTGCCCAGCTCCAAAGATAATAGGATTGTCTGGCCAACCCACAGGTTTAACAACACCGCTTTCTACAGTTTCCCATTTAAAGTGGTAGTCATTAGCGGATTTACCTGCAGCATAAGTCATGACAGCTTCGAGCAAGAACTCTCCTGTGTCTTGACCTAACTCATTAAGTATCTGAGTTACTTTAATAAAATGTATTTGAGTTTTAACAGCATCAGTTTCTGTAGTATTAACATGATATTCAGGATATGCAGCTAATAGATTCATACCTATGTTTTGATATTCAATTCCATTAGGTGCATAGGGTTGAACGATACTTGCTTTAAGTTTACCTGCTTCGAGATAAACTTCAATGAATCGAGTACCTGTTGTAAAGTATATTTTGTCTTTATAAGACACAGCTTCGATCTTTCTTTGGTTCTGAAAGATAAGATAGTCAATGTCTCCATCTTGATAGATATAACCTGTATGATCGATCTGATCAATTAAACTATCATACGTAGGTAAGCCTAGGTATCTTACGATATCTTGAAATGGTTCATCATAAACAATCTTAAGTTCTCTTAAGGTTATTTTTGATTTAGGATAGTAAAGACTATAATATAGTTTACCGTCGGCTGCTATAAAAATATAAGGCTTACCTAATGTAAAAAGGAAGACACCTTGAACTTTTTGAATGTCTTCTCCATATATCATCTCTAATAATTTTGTAGCACCTAGACGCTTTTTGGGCGTACGGTTAAAGTAATCTACATTAACTGCGTTACGTAATTCGTTAGGGAGTAAGCCTTCATTCGACGGGTTTGTATTGATACCACCATCGAACTGATTGTAAGTTACAGGCTCGTTATAAATATATAGCGGATATGTTTTTACTTGAGCAGGCATTATTCCACCACCACCTGATCGTCTTCATCATCAAAATTATCTTCCTCTGATAGTTCGTGGAGGATATCTTCGACGTAATATTTATATTGATTGAGGTGGAACTGCATACGTTCTGTATCTTTAAGCTCACGAGCATAAAAGAAGTAACATGCGTATAGCACGAGAGCATCCTCAAATTCTTTTCTGATGTTAATGTTGACTGCACTTAAATCTCCTGTGGCAGCTAGTTCACTAGCAATCAATGTAGGTGTAACAAGTCGTTTGTAAATACCTAAGACAATTTTGCTAGGAGTTCTGTCTCCAAGCCATTCAATTAAAAGATTAGATCCTTTGGTGTAATAGATAGCTCGTTTACCTAGAGCCCATAGATTACTGACAAAGATCCCCTCTTTAACAATTGACTCTAATAACTTATTTCCTATAGGAATTCTTGAAGCGATGGCCGCATCTGTTTCAAAATAAATTCTACAGTAGTTTATTTTACGAATAGAATCAGGGAGTTTAATAGCAATAAAATTCTGATTGATGACTGTAATATCACTGTCTTCAAAAGAAAGTTCTTCAAACTCTCTATATCCTCTACTAGTTAAGTCAGCAAAACAATTAGCTATTGCTGCATTGATTGCTTCTGCTGTAAGTACTTCAAGCCCTGTAGTTTCTGTAACACGTGTATATAGTTCTGATAGTTTCATAAGCGTCTCCCTAGTCCACGTTCAACCGCACGTAGTTTGGATGATACGTTATATTTTTGAACGAGTTCTTCATGCTGATCCCACATATGCTCTTGTTCTCTTCGTTGTTCCCTGAAAAGTTCTTCATTTGCAGGTAGGTTCGTAGCACGAATATCTTTAATTAAATAACCGTTAAGGTACTCATCAGGTATCATTCCATTAGAGGATTGCAGATTACCCTCATATGAATACTCAGAATGAATCTCGTAGTTACCTGTAAGCGTATTGAAAACAACCACCATATCACCGTGGGTTTCTTCTTGTATACGATTATGAATATTAAATAAGTTAACTGGCTTTAGCCATGGTTGATGTCGTAATGTTTTCATAGTTGTTAATTGAGATAAACCCCCATAAGGATGTGGCTTACGGGGGTGTTAGTCTCTTAGATTACTTAAGGTGTTACATCTTCTGCAACATTAACAAATGCTGCATGAGATTTCCAAGTTTCGATGTACATGTCAGCGTACTTAGTCATGATTGCCTCATAGATTTCAGTACCGTCACGTCTTTCAAGAATACCTTCACGACCTGAAGTTAACCAGCCAAATTCTTTGCGGAGTAACTCACCGACTGCACCAGTGTCTAACATGTAGACAGTGTTGTCGTGAGCATACTTGTCTTTGTACAATTGATAATTGTCAAATTGAATAACAGGTTTACCAAGGTTGAACCCCTTAGTTGGATCCTGGTTGATTTCATATGACTTGAATTGTAGCAAGGATTTTTCAACAGCAGAGATGACTCTGTGTGGAGCACAGACTAAACCGATCTTACGATCTTCTGGCATCGTAAGCTCAAGGTGGTCAGCCATGTCACGAAGAATTTCTTCAGTAAGGATTTCATTGCTGAGGTCTTTCTTAGGGTTCTTAAGTTGAACATAGATTGAACGATCAACACCGAAAATCTTAGTGCTATTGTCAATAAGGATGTCATGAAGACCATGGTATTCTTGAGCAACTGTACCAGTAGTTCCTGGCATAATTTGTGCAGCAAAGACTTCAACGCCAGCTTCAATGACATTAATGACTGCATCGTTGTAGCCAGTCAGTTGAACGATGAAAGTTTTGCTGTTTAATGTTGAAGTGTCTTCTTGCCAAATTCTACCTGTAGCATAAGGAATTTGAGCACCAGTTGTAACGGCTTCAATTTGATGAGTAGCATCTTTGCTCTTAAGCATGATGCCCATACCTGGTAACAATAAGTATTGGTTACTCATTGTAATCTTCCATAAGCCAGTAAGTTCTTTCGAACCAACTTGAACAGCTGGATGAGTTACACCAGGAGCAGTATCACCATCTGAACCAGTGGTGTTGAATTTTGTCGCAGTCTTAATAACAGCAACTAAACCTGTATGTGAACCATAAGTCCAACGAGATTGAGTATGCTTTAAGCCTACGTTCATACGATCAAGGGTATCCTTTAATGTATCGTATAATGATCCATCAGTAGTACCTTTCATAATGGTTTCATCAGTGATGGAGAATACACCAATCATCTTGGTTGTATCAAACTCAGCATCAACCTTGTCGCCACCCTTAATGAAATCACCAAGACCGATTTGGTACATGTCGGATGCAATGCCTAATCCGCCAAGACCACGAACGTTGTCGGTAATACCAAGAGCGAAACTCTTGTATTTCTTTTTACCAGTGATGGTATCTTTTGCTAATCTGTTGATCAATGCTTCACGTTGATTGAATTCATTGATTAACCCTGGAGTGTATTCAAGCTTAAGGAAGTCTTGAATCGCTGATTTGGCGTCTACGGACGCTTCTTGTAAGCCTGCATATCCTGTTAATTCTGTAGCCATGATTGTGGCCTCCTTATTTTAGAGTTTTATTTTAGACCACCGAGTCTACTCTTGAATGACTTCAGAGCTTCCTGAGTATTAGCTGGCTGAATGCCTGAGGCACCAGGTACTACAGGATTGACTACTCCTCTATCGTTAGGAGTTTGTGTTGGATTAGGATTTAACACAGGAGGTTTACCCATTTGTTGTAACCGTTCACTAGGAAGTGGACCTGGAGGTACTTGACCTGGAGGTATGATTTGTGCTCCTTGTTGAACTGGAGTAACTGGGTTAACTTGTGCAAGAATCTGATGAACAGCATGTTCTTTATTTGCCATAGCTTTACCATAGCATAGATAGAATGCTTCTCGAACATAAGCCTCGGTAGTATTCTCAGGCTTCATCGTCTTATCTAAGAATAGATCTAAGTCCTCTCTAATTGCACCAACAACTCCTACTGGAAATTGTGGTGTTAGTTTAGCTAAGGTACCAGCAATCGTATCCTCACGCATTTTTTTCTGCAGATACGCTTTTGTCGCTGGATCAAGAGGTTCCTTATCCGGCGTGCTAGCTTTACGATCTTGCTCTAACTTAGTGATGTAGCTATTCTGATCACTTACGTTCTTTACCAACTTGGCTTTCTCAGCCTTTTCTGCCTCCAGCTCCGCTTTAATGCGTGCGTTTTCTTCTTGTAATGCTTGAAATTCTTTTTCGTCCATGGTTTATTTTTCCTTTCTGCTGTACGTATTAGGCCTTGGCTCTAGGTTCTCCCTGAGCTGTACTCTTCATAAACGCCTTGGCACCATCATAAACATTTTGGCCTTGATTCTTTTGTACAAATTTTTGGTGATGTTGAATGTGTTCATTGATACTTTGAAGTATAAGATCATACTTCTTAGCATCTTTATCTTTGAGCACTAGTAATTCAGGAGACAGTCTGAATAGGTCATGCTCATAGATATGCTGCTCATGATTATGAAACTGTTCAACATTTGGTTTCTTAGAATCTAAGATCATAAAATGTTCTGTTTCAATAAGCTCATGGTTCGCACGTTCTTTAGGATCAAGTGTATCCTTCAGATAGTTTGCTTTGATAGCATTCAACAACTCTTTCTTACTGATATAAGATAAGTTCATCTGGGCATTGTAGAGCCCTAACTGATTTGCTTGCTGAAGTTTCTTGTCGTATATCTGGTCACTTTGCATCAGGAACTCCCTGTTTACAATTGTGAGTTGTTCTACGTCAACCTCTTCTAAGTTGTATTTTACCACGTAGGCGTCTTTCTTAGCAAGACCAAGTTTCTCTTTTATAAATTTCTGGCGAAATTTCTCTAGATATAAAATTTTTTTAAAGATCTGGATGTAAGCGTTTGATATATTATCAATTGCATTAACCAGTTTATTTTGATCTGATTCTGCTACCTTATCAACAACACCATCAGTTCTCATATTAGACTTACCTGTACCATACACAGTAAGTGGTGATAGACCAGCTGTGATTAGCATGTCTTCATCGAGCATACGCAAGTAACTAATGAATTCATTTGTTAACTGAGTTTTCTGAACTGCTTGAGGTGGACGTGCGTTACGCTTAAGTCCAATTAGTTTACCAGGTTTAGTAGAGAAGGTTGACTTATTTAATAAGGATCCCTCCCAGTAATAGAGTTGACCAATAGCAATATGGTTAACATATTCAAGGTAACGATTCTTTACTGCATTCAATGTATCCTGGATAGGAATCAACTGAGGATAAACTGACATACCAAAGATATGTCCTGGAACTGTTTGTAAGTTAACAATATCAAATGGGATATTACGTTTACCGTTAAACCCATTTTCGTATGGAAGTTTTTGATCATAAAGAATTTTATCATTAACCATGATGATGTGTCTTCCTTCAGGATATTCAATGTCTGCTCTCTTATAGTATTCATATACGAATGCATATTTCATATCCGATGGATTGTTTACTCCACGTTGTCCTGGAAGTTCTGTTCCCATGACATCTGTTATTTCCTCAGACTTAGCATCATAGCCCCAACGCTTTTTAATATAATCAAGAGAGTATGGCTTACGGTGAGCAAGTTCTTGGACCTCATCAATACTGTCAACAAATAAATTATCAACAGCTATTTCGTGTAAAGGTATAGGTTGAATAAAAGGTCTACCTTCTTTAAGAAGGAATTCTTTTTTCTCTCCGTTAACATCTACTTCTATTGTTGCAACATCTTCACCTTCAGACCAATCGACTCCAGTCTTAACCCATACAGCTGCATAGGTATCTCCTCGAGTGATGATCTTACAGTGCTTAGCTTTAAAGTCAATGTCTTGCATGAATTCTGTTATGAACGAATTACCTTTGTTCGCATCGATGACACTCTTATGGGATGATGTGCTTGGCTTAAATCCAGGGATAGGCATATTATCTGTTAAGATTGCATAGCGTGTTAAGTAGATAGGATTCATGCGGTTAAATATTTTTCTTTCTGTATATACTTTAGCATCTTCATACTGTTTAGCTTTGATGATTAGGTTCTCACCTATCTTGATGTTTTGGTTTCCTCTAATATATTCAGTATTAAAATTCCCGCTCACTACGAACGGCCGAATTTTAGTATTTGATTGATCAACAAAGTGTCTAATGTATGAAGGCATGTTACGATAATCTTTTCCCATCTACATACCTCCTATTATTCTTCTTGATAACCGTGAGGATTAAATACAGTAGTGTTTTCGTCTTTTGATTCATCGAGTATAGATTCTTTAACGGGTTGATCTAAGCTTCGAATAAATGTTTCTACTTCTTCCTGGGTTATTTTAACACTGAGCATTGCTTCTGAAGTTATCGTAAGCATACGCTTATTAACTTCGTTATGAGCAAGCATTTGTTGATAGAGCAAGAATGTGAGTGCAGCTAATGCAAGTATCAAAGCAAGTCCTAACATAACAAATAAAATGAATAGGTATAAATCCATATCTTATTCCTCCGAAGGTTTGACTTCTACTGCAACGACTGGCTCTACTACTGTAGGTGTTTCAAAACCCACATCTTCTGTCTTAATAGTTTTCTTAGATTTCTTTTCTTCATAAGGTTTAACTACAAGACCAAGTAAATCTCTTACTTCGTTAGGGTTCTCTAATAAGACTTGTCTTAACATGTTTCTGTTAAGTCTTAACTCTGAGTTAGGAACTCCTTCAACACGAATAGATATGTTAGCAATTGAATGCTTTTCTGTTCTATTCCACTTGCCTACTGGACAAGAGAATGTCATAAAATTTTTAGTTGAATCTTTTAATGCATACTTCATAGCTCTCACTCCTTTCTTTCATTTTATTACAAGTCAAAGATATTATCAAGTGCGATAGAGTAATTATCTTCCGCATCTGCTTCAAGCTCTTCTAGTTCTTTTTCTACAAGTCTAATCAATTTAGGTCTATTATCTTTAACAATAATGGTGTCAGAACCTATAGGTGCAAGTTCATCTGAGTAATAGATCAGGAATAAACCATAGTCATCTAGTGCATGATCACGACATCCTTCGGCTATCTTTAGTGGATAAAATTCGTCGTGCACAGCTTCATCAAATTCTTCTATTAGGTTGGGGCATAGCTCAGAGATTCTAAATTTATGAACATTATCTTCACCTACAATAGTTGTGGATGAATGGATTTTATCGTTACGCATCTCTACGTTTCCTTTACCAGATAAAACTGATACAGGGTTTAAACCCCAGTGTTCAAACACATCTGATTTAGTTTCGCCTATTACTTTGCCACCTTCATCACGATAGCGATCTCCTGATCTAAACATATCATGCGGTAGACAAGTAGCACTGATGTACATGCCTTCACTGCGGTTTGCTAGAACTTTAACAAAATCTTCAAAGATTAATTCTTGACCATACTGTTCTTGGAAAGTGAGTACTCGTTTGTCCTGAGTTACTATATGCCAGTGTGCTGAGTGGTATGATGGTTTGTATCCCCAGTCCACCGATATAAAGATTTCGTAATCCATGTTAGATTCTTCTATTTCTTTAAGAGCTTGTCTTGTTTGTAAAGCAGCAAGTCTTTGTTTTTCTTTAAGATCAAACATCTTACCAGCTACAACATCCCAGTTACCCCAGATGTCCATCTCCTGCATATGCTCAGGTTGCATAAGTAGCATAGCTACATAGGACTTAGCAATATAAGGATTATCTTTATAAGATGCTGGAATGAATCTAACATTAACAGGAATCTTTTGTTCTGCTCTACCATCTTCTCCAGGTAACACCATGTTATACTTGTGGTCTTTCGTAGTAAGTGGAGTATTATGAATAGGATCGTAAGATGTAACGGTAGGATCAATGAACATTTTCTTAACCCACTTATGTCCCTTGCCTCCAGGGTTAGCACCAAAGACTACTTTAGTAGGAATCTGATATTGCTTACCTGTATACTTATTAGTGAGCAAAGGTGAACGCACAATCGTGAGTAAGTATTCAATTGTCTTCTGATCATGCTTAGTAATTTCATCGACAGCTAAGTATTGAAATTCAAATCCTTGGAATGCTTTAGCTTCTTGATAGTTTGCTACACGTTGAAATGTAATATAAGATCCATTAGGAAATACAATAGATCTTCCTGGGTAGAATGAACTTGAGTTTTCTTTATAGTCGTATAGCTTGTGCCCTTGCATTTCCTGAGGGAATAGCGAAGGCAACTTATCTAAGAATGATTGACGAACTGAGCCTAAGCTTTCACGAATGATAATAGCTTTAGCTCCTGGATAAGTTTGGCAAAACATGAAGGCATCACCGAGGATGCCCCCTGATTTACCTGCACCACGTGCACCACCGAACAAGGTAATTGATATCCCGTCGGTGGCAAGAGGTGCGTTGTGTAATAAGACTTGCTTAGCATGTGGTTTATAATTAGGAATGATAACTATTTGCTGAGGCATTATTCATTCCTCCAATCGTGTTGATGATCATAGATAGTTCTATTCTTAGGTGCTTGAGTTCTTACTTTATTAGTTCCAAGATTCTGTCGTTTAATATAAGGACGTCTTGCTCCTAGTTTAGAACTGATGCCAGATGCTTTACTTCCTGTTGCTGATGTTAGTGGAGGCACGAATGTCTTTCTACCTAGGTATAGTTGTTTCATCTTGTCATCGTTATAACGAGTGTTGCCTCTATTATATACTCTAGGATTATGGAAGTACATTCTCTCATCATAGTTTCTATTGTAGTGTCTTGGTAAATAATCCTTAACATAACTGTTCTTATAGTTTGTGGCTGCAGTGTCTGTAAGTAATTCTTTTAACACACTATAGTTTTCAGCTTCATGAATAATAGCATCGTCTAATACTGCTTTCTCTTTATCACTTAGGTTTTCATAAAACTCTGTAGGATCTTTAATTAAGCTTAGTCTATGTGAGATAGAATTAGATCTTAGTGAATAAAGAATCTCATTTTTGCCTGCCCCATTTTGAATAGCTTCGTTGATTAGTCCATAGATAACAGAAGGTTTTTGTTCTAAGTTCATTGCTTTACGAATTTCTTTAGCCAGTTCATAGGATTGTTCTGAATCAAAGTTGTCACTTCCAAAGTATTCTGTTCCAGCAAGTTCTCTTTCGTACTTGATATAACCGTTGACTGATGATAGTGCTTTGTAGTAATTCTTAAGTTCTGCTTTGTAACCTTTGCTATTGCCTATCTCTGCAGATAGTGCTGCTTGTAAGGATTTACCTAAGCGTTCAAGGAACACAGGATCTTCTGTATCTAGTTTAGTATATCTCCAGCTGTCTACCATTGCTGTAGCTCCAGCAATACCAATAACAAAGCCCATGCTCTTACGTGCTAAGTTATCTTCCCATGAGTAATTTGTTTTAACTGGAGTTCCTCCATACCAATCGGTGTTAGTTGCTACCTCATAAGGAACTTTGAATACTGGATTAACTTTACCTCCAATAAGTTCCATGAATAATCCTTGTAACTTTTTACCTAAAGTTTTGTTTGAAGAAGCCTTGAATGGTTCGATAAACATTTGTTCTAGATTTTGTAGTGGATTTGCGGATTGCTGGTAGGATATATAAGGTCTACCTAATAACGCAGTCTGAACTGGTTTGAACATAACTTGATCTTGCTTCCATTCTTCTTCGGTGTCTTCGTCTACGCCATACATGTCAGCAACCAGAGATGCAACCAAGTTAGTTACTAGTGTGGCTCCAATTAAACCTACTGCATTACGAGCTAATGTTTTAAGACCATCGCTGTCTACTTCACCTAACCAAATATCTTTAAGAATACGTCCGGTTGTACGTGTAGTATCCATACCCCAACGAGCTAATGCTAGTGGGAATGTCATAAACATTGCCCATCCTTGTGTATACTTAGCAACGAAAGGGAATCCTCCTGGTGCACCTAGAGTATTTTCTACTACTTTCATTGCTTTCATTTCATTACTCTTCAATCCATCGATTGCTTCTTTCTTGTAGTAGGAGCTACCATATATTGGTTTGTTTTGTTCAAATGAATCAAGTACTGCTAGGTACCCAGCGTAACGCCCAGCTAGTGTTTGAACTTGGAATGCTTTGTCTGTCATATTAAAGTAAGGATCTAAGAACTTAGGAGTCTTAACTTTAAAGTCCATAGAAGCTACGTCTAATCCTTTAGCTGTTCTATCTGTTGGGCTTAAACCAACAACATCTAAGAAGTTGTAAAGTTTAGCATACTGCATATTCCCGTTAACATCTTTTATATCGAAGATCTTACCATTAGATTGAAGTAAGGCAGAGAATTCTCTCATAGCCTGAGGAGCGTATAAGGCTACCTTAGGTGTAATGGTTGACATCATTGCTAAGTCAAATGCTGAGAAGTTAATCATTCTATTAATAAGCTGTGGTACAGATGACATAATAAGTTTAGTAGTTTGAGAAGAAATTTCTTTCAGTAACTTCATTACTTTTCCAGGAACTTTAGCAGTAAAGAAATGCTTGTCTAGATGATCTGCAGTTGTTGTATCAAGCATATAAAGTTTTCCTGTAACAGCAGCCATTGCTAAACGTTCTTCAAAGGTATTACCTCCTGTAAGAAGTTCAACGTTACGGTTAATAAAACTTGTATCGATGTTTGCTATAGGTCTATAGAATCCCATGCTTGCGTCTGTAGGAAATTTCTGACCATATTCATTAACTAAAGTAGCATTGTTTGTCTTAGCTAAGTACATAGCTCTTGATGCAATAGAGTTCACGGCATCCTTGTTTTCTAGTATAGCTTCGTATTTAAGGTCTTCAATTGATTCTTCTATTGCAATGAGTTCTCTAAGCAGATCTTTATCTGATACATTTTCACTTGAATCGTATCGATCATATAAATCCTTAAGTGATTCAAATTTAGTTCCTTCAGGATCAAGTGACATTAGGTCTGTCTTTAAACCATTAAGCTGTAAGTACATAGAGTTTAAGTCTACGTTTCTATTCATTGTGCTGAATCCTTTAACTCTCTGATTAAATGCTATAGCAAGCTGACTGTATTTCCATTTCTTTTTAGGATCAGGCGTTGCAGTTTTAATTGCATCATCTAAAAGTTTTCTAGTTTCTTCCATGACTACCGTGTTGTTTAAAGCTCCAATGTCTTTTAAGTTATCAGACATGTGCTTAGCTGCACCTACCTTAGCAATGTTATCTGCAATAATATCTATAGAGTTATAGAAGTCATACTTTTTATTGCCAAGATATTCAGCTACTTTAAAGTTACCTTCTTCTTTATGGAATCCGAAGATTGTTTTAAGAGTGTGTATATAATCACCCTTCTTTAAATTATTATTACGAGAAACAATAGGGCTTAAGATGTGGAATAGAGAAGGAGATACTTGACCTGTTTCTTTTGCAATACGTTCTCCAACTTCTCCGATACGAGTGACAAGTTGATTCATAGCCATAGCTTCACGCTTATGAGTTAAACTGTATTCATCGATTGCAGCTCTCAATTGTTCTTGTGTTGTGAATCCCCATTTAGATTTCATATCCATCATTACAAGTTCTAAGTCTGCAGGACTATTCTTCGTTTTGATAAGTAGTGAATCATAAGATTTCATTTCAGCATAACGATTAAGTGCTACCTTATCTGCTGCACCCTTAACGAAGTAGTCTAGAATGGCTAAGCCTGCAGTTATTTCTGCATGAAGTGCTCTAGCATTTCTAGGTATAGATTGAACTACATGAGATAATCTTCCAGAGTCTTCGTCAAACTCAGCAAGACCTGAGGATGTCATAATGTTTTTCTTTGTATGAATTAAATGTCCATCTACTGGATCAATATCCATACGATATACTTTAGTTTGTTGTGACTTCTGAGCTTCGCCTAAGACTAAATCTTGCTTAGCAGAAGTGATTACTTCATCAAAGAATCCAACCATATCTGCATCTGTAATTTGATTTGGATCTGTTGCGTCTAGACGTTGCATCAACGTTTGCTCTAAGGATTTGATTGATGGATCAATATCATTTGATACTTGTTTAAATTCTCTACCTAGCATAGTAGAACCGGATGCCATTAAATGTTGATAAGCATCACCTAAAGAACCTTCAACAGGTTTACCGTATACCGGTCTAATAGTGGTTCCTTCCTCTGTGCTCATAAACTGCATAGGATTCTTATGAGTTACATAAGTTTTGGCTAGGTTAGGATTTAAGTCAGGAAGAATATCATAAGCATTATTAAATTGTTTTGTAGCTATGTCAACACGATTAAGAGCTTGGATTGCTTTGTTTCTTGCAAAGTTATCTCTTTCCCCTGTTCGATAGACTTTATTATATTCTCTAACAAAGTCACTTTCTTTTCCAGAGTCATAGCCTTTTCTTCTGAAGGTTATTTCATTTGAATAAGCTCCACTACGAGTATCTACATAAGTAGGAACACCTGGGCTAGTATTAATGTTACCTGCTTTAATACCTTTACCATAAGCATCTTGAATAGGTTTTCCGTCAATGATGTCATCTAAATTTTCTGGGTTAAATCCTGAACGTTGACTTCCTGAAACACTGATACCTTCGTTTAATAAACCTCTTGATTGAAGGGATACAATGTCTCTTTTTGAAATACGTTGTCCAGAATCTTCAAGTAAATAATTCCAGAAGTCTACCATACTTAAGTATCCTTGTGTAAAAGAATCTCTTCCTTCAGATGTATCAAGCATAACATCACTGGTAATCTTACCAGGGGTTTGCTTTAATCCTGCTAATTTTTCAAGCTTGCCTAAACCGCTTGACTTAGATAAGATACTTTCACTAACAGACTCTTTTGCAAATTCTTTTACTAAAGAAGAGTAGTTTTCTACGCCTGTTACAATGTTTTCATAAAACTTAGAGAAAAGTTCTTGGCTAAATAGTTTACGCTCCATTTTATTTAAGCTTCTATGGAAGGATGCTTTAGCTTCTGGTGTAGAGAAGAATCTATTAATCAGAGCAACACTTAGGTTTAAATTTCTATCGTCAGCATAAGTTCCTTTAAGTTGGTTTTGTTGTTTAACTGTGCGTAAATATTTTGCATCTGCTTCATTAGTTGGTTTAATCTTACTTAAAATAATATTAACAAGTAAGTTTTGGTAAATGCTTATTGCATTATTACCTAAGAAGCTAGGTTCTTTAATCTGTTGTCTCATTGCATTGATGCGGTTAATAAAGCTTGGATCAAAGATAAGCTCACCATCTACATCTTTAATGACTGTATCACTAAAGACTAATCCAGATAGAGGACTTCTCATTGAGTGTGCAAAGACTAAGGAGTCTACACCTTTGTCTTTAATATAGTCTGGATACTTAGCATTGTTTTCCACAACTGCTAAGTTAGTTCTAAAAGCTTGAACCTTTCTTCCGTCTATTTCTAATTTGACAGGAACTAAGTCTTGTTTTACACCCTTCATCACAGTTTCGTAAGCTTCAGGAGATACATACATTGCGATGTCTTTTGTATCCACTTCTTTTCCTTGTAACGTTACAGATTTAATTTTATTATCTACACGTGTAAGTGTAGACTTAAAGATATCCTCGTTACCAATGGATGCGACTTTATATTGATGATCTAAAGCAATAGGTTGTACAAAGTAAGCTCTTCCTCTAATAGCTTTTTTAAAATGCTTCATCTTGCTGTAGTCTTTGTTTGGATTATACTTTTCGCTATAAGCGATATAGTTTGGATGAGATTCTGCATACTCTCTACGGATTAATCCAGATCCTGCTTCGACATTCATTTCAGGATCTATAACAACGTAAACATTTCTGCGGGTTAATAAACCCCTCTTAGCTGAGTTTGTTAAGGCATCTTGAATAGTATGGAAACTCTTAGTAGGCGTATTCTCTTCGATGTCATCTGCAAAATGTTGGAACATCGCACGGATGATTTCATCAAAGTCTTTACCGCTGTTGAAATCTATGAATGCATCATTCAAGCTATTGCCAACAAGATCTTCATAAGTGTCCATCATGTTTTGGTTAATCTTGATGTAGTCTTCTTCAGACTCTCTTGTCTTCATAGCTTGCTTTAGAACTTGCTCATACTCTTGACTGTGTCTAATTTTAGCTTCTTCAAGTACGAGAGCGGCTCTGATTTGTTCCACGTCTAAAGAACTATCAGGTTTTCTATTCTTAAATAGTAACCCAAAAGTTTTTTCGCTTAATGAATTTTTAAGAATTTTAATTACTTCATTACGATAAGTTATGTCTGTAGCAAGCTTGCGATTGATACCACCTATCATGTAGCTAGGAATAATAAATTGTTTATACTCTAGTTGTGTTGTATCAAAAGGTCTTGTCTCTAAATCAGTAAATTCTGATGCAAGTTTCTTTTGAATCCAGCCTGATACGGTATCACGAATACCAGCAACTGAAGAGAATATCTTTTGTTGGCTGAACTGTTTAAGTTGAGTCATACGATTGTTACTAATAAGATCTTTATTCTTATTAAGTATCCATCTGTTATTAACTAAGAACGCTCTATCGTTTTGATCAATCATACTTAAGTCAGCTTTAGATATCCAGGAACCTTCAATAAAGTCATCAATGTCATCTGATGTCATACCTGCTGCGTCCATACGTTTACGTAATTCATCATCACTATCAATAGCAGTCTTAATAAATGTAGTTCTATCTTTCTTAAGCTTATCGTAACTTTCTGTGCTGTAGGATAATTTGTTTAAGTCTTCAATGACAAAGTCTTTAAGCATAAAGGAGATGTATTCATTAAGCTCAAATTTTTCTTTTAGCCCATCAAAGAATGAACCAGCTTTCTCAGCTATGCTATTGAAAATAGACTGGGGCTTGTTTAAGTAGTCTAGAATATTTTTTCCATGAAGGCGTGTGTTAAAGAATTTTTGTGTATCTGCATTAGGTTTGATGATTGTAATCTTATCACCGTCGAAGTCACCTGAGTGTCTAGCTATATCAATAGGGTTCATTCTGATTTGCATAGATGTAGTGTTCTCATAATCTACAATAACATTGTATCCATGGAATGGATCTATCTTATCTGCGGGGAAACGCATAATAGTTAAGTAAAGATTTTCTTTTTCACCAAGCTTAAGTGCTTGTCTAAATTGTGACTCAGTGTCTCCTCCATGAAGTTGGCGGAACGCATAGTCGCTTAAAACAATAGTTCCTTGAGGAATCTCGTTATAATAAGTATACCCTCCTTCAACATTTTTAATTCTAAAAGCACGACTACCATCTGGCATCGTATAATCTTTTTGCATCGCTGTAACTAATCCCCAGTACCGAGGCATCGTCATTTGATGTAAAGGGGTTCCGTCTTTAATATATTGTTTGATATTAGAAATCAATCTTGATTCAAAACGATGGGTGCTAAGCATAGCTCTAAGGTTTCTTTCGCTAGCGGTTTCGTTAATGTTCTTGTTTGAGAATGTACTAAGTTGTTCCATTACCCATTGCTTATAACCTGGTTGTACTTCTTCTATTGATTCTAATAAACCTTTGTTAATAACATCTAAGCTTCTAAAAGATCTGTCAGCTATATCATAAAGTTCTTCTGTTAAGAAAGAAGCTTTAAGTGCATCAGACATCTTGTATGCGTCAACAACTGATCTAACATCTACTGTAGGCTTTTGATAATTACGATAGTCTTCAATACTTAGATTATTAAATAGCCCAGATGACTTCATGATGTTTAAGAAAGCCTCTTGGTCTTTAGCCGCAGCATATAAGAATCTATTCATGCTGTCTGTACTCATACTAATAGACTCTCTTGACATAGCAGCTTTGTCATTTACTAAGTTCTCTGTCCAACGAATCTTTGTTCCATAAACTTCTCTAGTCATTCTCATAATTTCATATAGCATGTTAGAAAAATCTTTAATGTTACTTTCGTTTTGTCCGAAGTCTTTAGTTAATCTATAAGTTGATTCACCTTGGTAGCGTTCAAATAAATAAGTAAGCATCTTATTAATTTCTACATTACCACCTTCAGATACTGCTTTAAGGAACAGTTGTTCTTTTTCTAAAGTTTCTTTAGTGTATGAGAAAAACTCTCTACTTGAATAGTAGCGTTCCATTTGAAGTTGATATTCACTCAATGCATCTTGAACTGCTTTAAGTTGTTTACCATCAAGCTGTTTTTTAGATGCTGCTGATTTAGTAAAGTCATTTGACTCGAGTCCTTTAACTCCAACATAAGGTGCAATCTTTTCTAACTCTTTCAGGAATTCTTCATCTGTTGCAAACTTATGTCCAAGGTCAGCATAGATTTGTTTGAACTTATTAAGCAGTGATGTATTATATAAGTTCATGTTTAAGAAGTTATCTGAGTTTAACATCTCTTCAGATAGTATACGTAAGACATGAGCATCTTGCGAAGCGTCATGGCCACGAGTACCTAATTCTTCTCTTAAGGCTTTAACTCTTTCTGCTATACGTGGATGGTTGGATAAGACATCCATATTGTATTTCAAACTATCAATAGCGTTTCTATCAGTGAATCCAAGGAATGTATAGTCTCTCATTAGTTCAAGGGTATCTATAAAGTTTCCTTTGATCTTTAAATATACAGGATGAGTTTCTCCTAATAAAGCTTTGATCCATTCAAGATCTGCTTGTTTACCATTATGTGCCATAAAAACAACGTCATCATCAAGCTCATTAATAAACTTAACAAACTGTGCTAACGCATCAGACTTGCGAATAGCGGTTGCTTGCTGAGATCTAACTTCTGCGTCGATGTTCTTTTCTTTTAGGAACTTACGCCAGCTGGAATATTCGGCAGCATTAAATACATCCTGTTCTGCTCTAGCGTGGACGTTGAATGAGCGTGTAGATTTGTCAGCACCTTCATATACAGCACCTATTTGTAAGAGTTCGTTTGTTACATTATCATCTCTAAGGGCTACTTCAAGGTCAAGGAATACTTTCTTTCTTGCACCAAGCTCAGCTAGTTTGATGGTTTCTTTTTCTGTAGCAACTGTATCTGTATAAGCTTGTCGTCTTTGTTCAATCATGTCAAATAAATTATACGCAGGAGTTTCTGTTTGTTTAGCAATGAACTGAATAGCACGCATGTCATTTGATTCTGATAACCATAAGTTCATAACTTTACTTAAGCGATCAAGTTCATCTAGGTTTATACGATGTGCTTTAGATTCTCCGGAGATAATTCCATCTACATAGTTAACATCAGAAGGATCCATATCTTTACGAATGGAATCAATAACTTGGTCTAAGGCATACTTAAACTCAATAGCGTCACTAAACTCCTCAGGAATAATACCGGTAGCTAGGACTGAGCTTACTCTTTTGACATATTGATTTTGTTCTACGTCATATAAATCTGATTCAATACTACGTTTTAAGTAGCTTAGCATAGACTCTTCATTAAGTGTACGTGCGGATCCTGATACGTCGCTGTCTAACCCACCATAGAATAATTTATTAACGAAGGTATCATCAACCCCAGCACGTTCTTTAATATATCCACGGATGTTTTCAAGTAAGGCTCTCTTAGTTACACGTCTAGATAGTTCCATGTTAATTAAGTCTTCGGCTTGAGTATAGTACTTGTCAAAATATTGTGCGTACTGTCTACCTTTAGTCATAACGTTTGTTGCCATAGCTTCAAAGAGTTTAGATCCTAAGTTCTTTTCATCAAAGCTTGCATAATCTTTAAACTTAATTGTAGATAGTTTAGCTGAGGCTTCTTTTTTATTAGCCGCTATTTGTTCTGATCTGTCCATGACAAAGACAGTGTATTCTTTTGTAGGATCCAGATCTCTCATAACTCTGTAGAAGTCATTAAGTGATTCAGAAGATCCTTCTTGATATGCACTTGCATAATATTTATTTAGTTTAGATACTTCTCTCATTTCACCTGTTAAAGGATCTTTAACTCCAGGTGCTTCAACGATTAAGTATTTAATATACTCATGTTGATTATCAATACCTGAGGTAAATGTATAAATCTCCATAGCTAAATCCATAACTGCATCATCAGTTAAGAACGCATCATAAGGAGTAAGTATCTTCTCTTTCCGAATTGTATTTGCAATCTCAGTAATTTTATTAACCATTGCTCCTGTAGCAATAGCGTCTTTTAAATTTGTGATAAGCATGCGACCTGGATCAGATACCTTATCTTTAACTAGATCAGATTGATACTGCATGATGCCTTCATTTAATTTATTATAAGTATCTAGCCCAGCTGCACGAGCAGAAGATGTTTTAATGAATCGATGCTTAAGATTATTCTTTTGCTCTGATACAAGTTTGTTGTATTCAGCATTAACTGTATTTCTTAGGGCAAGTCCTGGTGTTGTATTAATATCATTGTCAAAGCCTTGTGTATTACCTGGTTGATTCTTAGATAATACTTCAGTAGCATCTTGTTTAACTCTTGTTCTAGATCTAGCAAGCGGATACATCTTAGCTAATTCTTTAAATTTCTTACTAACCCATTGACGTTGACGTGCATCGGTAAAGAACTTAAGCACTTTTTCATCAGCGTCAAGTAAGTATAGATCTTCAATAGCTCCCATACCTAAGTAATAGTCACCATCAGAATCTTTAATTGTATGTGATGCAAGAATATTTTGAATACTATTCTTAGCACTAAGCATTGCACTAGCTGTGGTATCAATTAAGATACCTTCCATACGTGATTGAATGTAGTCTACTTCTTCAGAGGTTAAAGGCTCGATTGCTTTAAAGTTATAGTCTGGATTAAGATCAAACAGATCTTGACCATTCATATAAAAGTTATCGTAAGCATCAAGTCCTGTATAACCACGGTCAGCGGTATACTTTAATGTAGCTTGCGAACGATCATAAGTAAATGTCTTCACAAAGTCTGTGATACGTTTAGCTCTTTCATTTGAGGATAACTTAGATGTTTCACCTTCTTTAAAAAGATCAGCGACGAACTGAATAGCTCTACTATCTTGCATAAGCTGGAATACTTTTTTAAGATTTACATTATCTAATCCTGTATTAAATTTACCAAGCTCTTCGCTCATCTTAGCACTGATCTGTAGGGTAGCTTTAAGTTTATTCTTAAGCATGATGGCTTGAGCATTGTTTCTATACTCAGGCTTATCTAGTTCAGTAAGCATATCTTTAACAGACATAGCCTTAAGAGTTAAGTCTTTGTTAACCAGGTCTTTAGTGAAAGTTAAAGTCTTATCCTTAGATTTAGCAATCTCTAGTAAGTCTTGACGACCATCAAAGCTTTGAGGTGTAAATAAGACTTCACCTGGAGTCATCATCATATTATCTGTAGCATCGAATGTCTCAGCTACTTTGTTTAAGATCTCAACTCTAGTAGATTCTAATTCTAAATTACTTGGGATAATGTCTGTAAGTTTAATAGTTCCTGTGTAAGCTTTACTGTTACCTAATGTTTTGTTATCTTTGTTATAACCTGTTGCAATATAAACACCTTGTTTCTTTGACTCAGCTTGGATAGTCCAGCCAAAAGCTTCAAGCATTTTAATACGAGCAGGATCAGCTTTGAACCACATAGGTTTCATTTGAGCTATAGACTTATTCATACCGAACATACGGTTAAATCCTTCAGCCAACCATTCAAGCATCATGAAGTTATGAAGGTCTGGATCTTGCTTACCTTTAAAGTTTAATCCACTAGTAACAGCTTCGGAATATTTACCAAAGGCTTCGGAGTTACCCCCAATCTTACCTTGTTTCTTAAGAGCTATCATGAGCATGTGGTTAACAATACCGCTAGCGTATTTTAAATCATTTGGATCATCAAAGCTTAAATACGTACCCATTAGGTTACGTGGATTAATGATAGTGTCTTGATCAATCATGACAAAGTTGTTGAAGGCCATGTAAAGTTGTTTACCTACATCAAGGTTACGCTTGAATCCTGGCATCATTTCTAAGACAAGAGGTTCTGGAATGAAAGGCTTAGTTAATCTGAGTCCTGTTGTTCCTCCTGTGTACTTAGTTACACCGGGGATATTTGAATCTCCTGACTGTTTAAACTCTAATGTGCTATAGCCTAAATTTTCAAGTAGACCAGCAAGTAGTTGATCTTGAGTCTTTAAATCATACTCAAGCACAGCGTTGTCTTTGTTTAAAGTAATAAGTTTATTTAGATATTGAAGCTGACGTCTAAGCTCATAGTTTGTAATGCCAAGCTCACGTGCTGCTTCTTGAATATCTTTTTCAGTAGTGCCTCTAGCTTTTTGTTCTTTAAGGATATCAATCTTTGTTTGAAGTTCTGCTTGAGCTCTACTCATAAGTGCAGAAAGATTAACTTTAACTATGTTTGAAGGTTCTACTTCGTAAGCATCGTCAAAGTAATATTGAACATACTGCTTAGCAAACTTCTTCATCTCAGCTGCACTAACAGAAGTTAAGTTATGAGCACGAGCGTATTCATAGAAGTTAGTAAATGTTTTTGGATTTGCTTTGTATTGAGCAAGCATCTTATTTACAGCTGCCATCATGTCTGGAGATTTACTAAAAGCTTTCTTCATTGCTTTCTCTAAAGTCATACCACGTTGTTCTGTGATAGCTTCAGTAAGTTTAGCTTCTCTACCATAACCTTCTGCAATTAACGCACGCATCGTAAACTCTACTAATTCTTTAGGAGTAGTAATGTCAAAAGACGCACGGTTTAATTTGCGGTAGTAAGTATCCATGACAAGATCATAAAGATTCATAGGTGCTTTACCTAATGCATCCATGACGACTGAGTTGTCAATGTTTCCTTCCATGTTATTACGCACTTGGTCAAAGATACTTCTGTACTCAGCTGCGTCGCTGTTACCCATGAGTTCTTTAAGTGCTTTCATAGAAGCGGATTTAGATTTAGATGTTGTAACTAAAGTTCTAAGATTATTAAAGAAGTCATCAAACGTCGTTTGCTTAAACGTTCTGACATAAATCTTTTTACCTTTAGACTCTTTTAACTTATATAGACCAATACCAGGTGCTGATAAGTATTTCTTAACATCATTTGTTTTTAAATTCTGACCAAGGCTTTGACGCAGCACGTCAATGAACTGATCAATGTATGTAGGTTCTTTCTTAGTAATATACGAACGAACACGTTGGATGTCTGCTTCGGGAATCAATCCTTTTAATCCAACTAAGATATCATCAAGTGACACTGCACTCGATTGCTTTCTAGTAATATGGCCAGCGGCCTCAAGCTCGTTAAGAAGAGTATCAAACTCCTCAGCTCCTAAGCTCCGTCTGAGATGAACGAGTGCTATCTCAGCGGGATCTTCGAAAGTCGTATTCTCTTCGATCAGCTTCACGAGGTCGATGGTGTTGTCCTTACCAAACTTCTTAACTAGCCAGTTAACAGTGGACTCAATTCTTTGCTCTCTGTCCCTCAAGGAGGCTGTCGACAATTGTTTCGTGCTTTCTAATAAACTTAAGAGGTCCGTAAAAGATTTACCTTTCTCCAACTTCTCTTGAATCTGTGAGTAGAATTTCTCGTTGATGTCACCATTCTTTTTCAAGTCTTCTAACTTACCATAGTTCTTCAAGTCGTTAAGTAAGCTCATCAATCTTGTAAACACAAGTTTATCTTTTACTCCTGATTTAGATGCTGCATTTGAGACTGCATCAATCTCTTGCAAGATCTCTAAGGATCTACCATACTTGACGAACTCATATCCTACGAATATTGATTCTTTAGATTTAATATATGCACTGAGCTCTGGAATCGAAGCCATGATATATCCTGCCGCTTCATCACTAATAGCTTTAACATCTTTATCAACAAGTCTTGCTAAGGTGAAGGCTAACTCACCTGTTCCCATCTTGTGTGAAGGGTGACCAATATTAGTCAAGACTTTTAATGCATTATATAATGTCACACCGTTTCTTGTCTTAGCATCCGTCAAAACCATGAAGGCTGTCAAGAACTTATTTGCGACGATCATACCTTCACCTGATTGTACTGCTCTATTCTCTAGGTCAGTCACGATCAAGTAAGTTGCTTCTAGTTTCGAATTATCATCTGATAGCTTAATAATGTAAGGATTATCTGGAGACTCTTGAAGTTTAGCTAATGCGTCCCAAGCTTTAATCAATCTGGATGTCTCGGCTTGGTTAGCTGCACCATCTGCTCCGTTAGGATCACCTTTAGTTTTAACTGTAATGACTGCACCACGAGTTAATGCATAAGCTGTACGTTTAGCATCACCATAGATTTCTTTAACTTTTTGAACATACTCTGGATTCGTGATGGACTCAAGCACTGATTTCAATGTGATCTTCTTACCTGTTCTAACTGCTTCAAGTAAGACTTCACTGTTTGCAATCAGCTGATCGACTGTCTTAATATCATAATGCTGTTCCATGAATCCTTTTAATGCATCATCATTCTTAATTGCATTATATGCATCATTCGCATCCATGTTAAGTAATGCACCGTATTGTTCCATGAACCTTGAAGTATCAAAGTGAATTGCCATGGCTCCACGTGCATCACGTTTCTTGATTGCACTTAAGTAATATTGTTGATGTTTGCCTAGCACAGGTATATGATCAATCGCTCTCTTTAAAAATCCTGGAGCCTCTGATGTACTCATTAAGTCAGCCCATGCTTCAGATTGTGCAGCTGCTCTTGTTTTGAACAGCACTTGTACAGCTGCTTCTTGACGAATCATCTTCTTAGCTTTCTCAGCATTGATCACATTCATCCCTAAGTCTTTAACAATAGAGTTACCACTAGCATCTGCGAAGTTAAGGTCTGCTTCATTTAAGACCTCGAGCATGGCTAAAATGCGATCGTTACCGTTCGCCTCCATTTTTGTTTTGATGGTTGTTTCTGTTTGATTGATCAGAGATCTTAAGCTGACCTCTTGTTCAAAGTTTTGATTTTTAATAGCAGCTGCTAAGCGTAAGTCTAATTCTTCACGATAGCCACTGTACCATTTAGTAACGTTTGTTGCACCTTGGATCGCACCTAACGTACGCATACCTTCATTACCAGCGAACCCATGTGCACCCAAGTAGCTCATCAAACCAATCATCAGGACCTGGTTCGGATCAGCTAAAGACTTAAATATGTCACCTACGGTAGCTTTACCGCCGGTTGACATCATCGTTGTTCTGGATGTTAATGTCAGTGCATTCTCAATTGTATCGGCTGCAATGTTAGCAGCGTATAAGACTTTATGATGTTTAAGGAACCACTTACCTAAATTAGTTGCAATCACCTTTTGTTCAAATTTTTTAGCGACGCCATCTTTGATTGCTTGTGATACTGCTTCATCTGAGGTATTACCTAATAGTGCATAACGTGTTGCAGCACCCATGTCATCTGTACCACCCGATAATCCAAACGTAATCACTGCATTGATCCCTGCGACCATCACAGACTTACCAAGGATCTCACTATCAGATAGACCGGTTTGATTTTGTCTTGCTTTCATGTGTGCCCACATCTCAGCTCCGTCAACCGCTAAGTTAATCAAAGCTCTTTCTGCGACGTTTGCAAATCCTCTTGAGCCTGCCTTGAAGACCGGTATCCCACCGTTAAGGTTCGTCATGACATGCGGTACCTTGACTGCAAGCTGTGCTGCTTTCACCATGGCATGCTTAATTGTTCCTTTAGCTGTAGCGTCTGCGACCTTTGCCAGTTTATTACCAACGGCTCCGGTGACAGCACCTAATGTGACGAACCCTACAATGTTACCAATGACGTTCGCTGCACCTAAAATCAAATTGTCAAGCTCCAAGTTGTTCGGATCAACATGATAGACGCCAGCGTCTGGTGTCCATCCTTCTTTCCACGCCTGGTAATCAGTATACGATTCAGCAAATGTATCGTCACCCCATGATCTCACCCATGCATAAGCCAGACCTCCTAGGTCGATGATTGAGCTTAGCCCTTGCACGAACCCGCTGAACAGGCTCATCGAAAAGTCACCAACCTCAGAGTCTCTTATGCTGATTCGATCAATCGTCCCATCTGCATTTCTGTAGACCGATGCTGTATATTTTGCCTGAGCTGCTGCCGATCCTGCATCCGCTAATGTATATAATGTCCCATCCTTGTGGAGGTACATATCTTCAATGCCATCACCATCTGTGTCTACCACTGGGTTGAACCCCATCAGCATCCCAGCTTTATGTGCTCTTAGCACTTTGTCCCATGATCCCATCTGCTCTGCTAGTCCGGCCTGATCTTCAAACAGATCTGCCATCACCTCCGCTGTCGCTTGTGATCCTCCCAGCTGTGCTAATAATGATTCGCTGTATGGCTTGGCTAAAAATGTATAAAAACTCTCCGCCTGGAAGAGTGCTTCTGATTCTGCTAGTATGCTTGCAAGCGTTGCGTCACTGTCAATCGGACTATCGTATAATCCTTGCTTTCTTCTGTTGTACCAATATAAAGGACTCGTTAAATCATGACCGTCCGCCTTCAGTATATCCTTCCCGTACATCTGATATAAAAAGTCGTTATACCCTAGCTTCCCTGCCTCGACCATTGCCCAGGCGTCACTGACCTTTTCTTCCTTCAGTGCTAACCTTGCTTCAATCTCAAATCCTCTCGGTGCCTTTCCAGCACTCTTCATATAATCTGAGAATCTACTTCCTGGGGCTATCCCCGCTGCCGAGTACAAACTTGTCTTGCGTACCGTCGCTTGCTCTAAGTCTTTTTCATAGAGTGGCTTCGTCGTCTCAAGAGTCGTTGTCGCCGGCGTGTAACTTTCTCGTACTACACCTGACTGTGCCTCCAATGTACCTTGCTCTTTCGCTTTGGTCTCATCCGGAGTCATTCTTCTTACGCTCATTGATCTCACCTCTTAGTTCCTATTATAGCACAAAGGGGTTCTCTGTCACTACGATTTTGTGAAATTTAAGGGAGGGTATGCTAGAAGTATATATAGAAGGGTATATTCCCATATATATGTAGAAGTAGTATAGAAGGGTAGTAGTGAAGAGGTGGGGGGTGGTATCACTAGTGTCCAATTACTAAATACCTCTCTCACCTCTCACTCTCTATAACACTTAACCATACCCTTACATATACATAGTCACCATTAACCACTTGACTATATTAAGATAGATTAAACATACTCATATCATATCTCATTCATATAATCTATCACGTATCGATCTCCGCATTTGATTCACACCCAAGCCCTAGTGGCGTCTGAACGCCCTACTCGATTGAGCGGAAGATAAAGACCGGCTGGGTAGCTAGAGGTAGCTGGGAAAGTTTCACTGAGCTGTGGATGACATTCGCCTGTTCCGAACCTTATCGAGATGCCCCCTGGTTTATGGCCCGTGAAGCGATGGTCAAGCTTAAGCCTTGTAACAACACGTGGTGTCTTAGGGATTTCTTCCTACTCGTAGTGATCTTTAAGTTCAGTTCCTTTGCTAAGGTTAGTTAGTTATTCCTTACTCGGAATTATGTTAACCTCTTATTTATATATGGCAAGTACCCTTGCTTTGTACTGGTTTAGGTATATGTTAAGTGTTGGCAGAGTGTATTTTCTGTGTGTGGAGTGGGTGTGTGTGCTAGCATTCTCTTCCCTACATAAACCATGTACTTGAGTGGTCAGTAGGTTTACATAATCCGTTTGTCCACAATGTGGAATAACTACAAACTTTTTCCTCAAAATGAACTTTGTAATAAGACCACAATGTGGAATGGTTAAACATGCATTTTTTAATATATATATATATATTACTTTTTGTATGATACGAATAATAGTGTCCACAGTGTGGAATAAAAACATTTCCATACAAAAGTTTTCCTAAAGATTCCACAATATGGACAGGTTTTACTATGGTGAATGGCACTGGTCCTAACATCCCTTGAGTTTGGGTGTATGGATAGAGCAGTGTCGTTCACGATGGTATAAACCGTCAGAAAGGAGATTTCGTATGGGTGAACAAAGATTCGTTAGTATTATCTTCAGAAGTAAAGATGGAAGCGTCTTTCAATTTGATGAAGAGATCGATGGTAGTTGCAGAGTTTTCTTTGCGAACTGTCGAGATTACAGTGAACGTTTCATTCCGATGTCAGCTGTCTATGATAGATATGATAGTTTGATAAAGAGTGGCTGGCGTTTAGACAAGAGTAACATAACTAAAGATGAACTTTTTGAATTGTGTCTTTCATTATGTTAGAGAGAGTTTCGGCTCTCTTCATCTGAGCACATCAGCGATGGTGTGTTGAGATGAGGTATGAAGCCTCAAGAAAGAGAAGGAAAAAATGAGAACGTTATTTTCAAAATGGTCATACGAATTAAGTATGACAGAAACTTTGTTAGTGAGCATGGTTTATAATAAACCAACAAATGCTCACATGTTCACGAAAGTCTCTGAGGTGTTTGTTCACCACGAAGGGACTTTTATTTTAGTTGAATGGCGATTTGATGAGGATATCTATAAGCCAGCGTATGGCTTTAGATTTGCTCTCATAAGTCCATTAGATGTAGTGTTTTTTGCTGTAGATGAAATACCTGCAGCAATAAATATTCAACGTCTAATAAATGTTGAATAAAAAGGGAGCTTCGGCTCTCTTCACTTGAAGACCTATCATTGTATAGATCTTGAAGTGTGGAGAGTAGAACTTCACAAGAAAAAAGGAGAATTACAATGGAAGTTTATTTTTTTGCAGATATGTTAAAGGATGTTGTTTTTGTATCATTGCATGGTCGTGGTCAATCAACATGCGATGATTACTATGATATTGCCTGTCATGTTAGAGGTCATGATGGTTGGACACATTACTTTCATGATCTTAATATTGCCAAGGCATATGGTGAACTTCTGGTGTCTTATGGTTATACCTATAAGATATCGATAATTCTAAATGTGATTTGATTAGAGGATATTTTCCTCCTCTTTTCTTGAACCAGTTAGTTTATGACTGGTTGAAGAATAGAGTAAAATCTCTATATGAAAAATAAATTTTCCTGGAAGGAGGAAAAAATGAATAAAGAAAACATGTTTAGACTTTATGAATTACTAACAACTATTGTGAAAGGCAATAAGAAAGTAAATTTCTGTTCATTGCACTTTACAAACAGTCATAAAGAAGAATGTCATTACTACATAAGTTTAACACCTATGAAAAATTCTTATGATAGCATTGACATTACTACTTCATTGGTTGATAGTGATTTTTATGAAGTCGAATATGGATATGGTAAATATCGTAGTTTAACTTTCGATGATTGTGTATCATTTGTTAAAAATATGATTGAAGCCAAATTCTAATTGATAGAGAGCTTCGGCTCTCTTCACTTGAAGACCTATCATTGTATAGATCTTGAAGTGTGGAGAGTAGAACTTCACAAGAAAAAGGAAGGTATAGGCATGGAAAAGGTTTGGTTGTTAGTAGAAACTAACGATAAGTCTGAAGTATTTAGTATCAGAGTTTATGGTAGTAAATTGTCAGCTCTTGAAGCTTACTATGGTTACATGTCCAATGTAGATAACGTTGATTATCGTAATTGGAAACGTATCCTTGTGATTGCTGAACAAGAAATTATTAAATGATTGAGAGCTGAGGCTCTCTTCATCTGAGCACATCAGCGATGGTGTGTTGAGATGAGGTAAGGAGCCTCAAGAAAGAGAAGGAGAAAGACATGTTAGAATTATTGGTTGTCATGTTTGCTTTCTTGGCAAGCATATTTCTTCAGGCATTCATGGTGAATGTTCCTGTTGGAGAAGCTAAGGTTGATTGTGATATCAACATTGAAGATGTAATAAATAGACACGGTAAGATCATCAGCTTTGAGGATTGCGATTATCCGGACGATGACTACGTCGATGATATGTTATTACCTAAGCATGAGTCTGTTAGTGTAGAGATAGCTCATAAGCATAGTAAGCATCGTAAGTATAAAGATCGTCTGTATGATAAACGTTGTCTTGGTCAGCAACCTAAGTATAAGAACCGTGTGTGGAGTAGGAAGTATGGCTCGTAATCTTACCTTAGAGAAAGTCAACAATACGTTTGGCTACTCAAGATTTAATTGCATGGGCTATGCCCTAGACACTCCAGATTGGATGTATGTAAGTATCATCGATAGTGATATGAAACATTTTGGTTACGAACGCTGTGAGTTTGCTGACATCATCCTTGGTAAGTATGAAGGCATAGCCTATCGTTATGGTTCTTGTGATTGGCATTTTGCATATATAGCAGTGGATGGTTCAATCACTCATAAGCCTGGATGTATGCTGGTTCAGACAATGACAACGGAGGAGTTACTTTATCCTGAGGGTTGGTGTGCTACTCCGCTCGGTTATTACTATGATTCACCTATTACATTTTATAGAAGGGAGGTGAAACAATGAACGCTAGTGCTTTAAGTTGGCATCGGCTTGGCAAATGTCATCCTGCTAAAGGGTTTAAGTATTATGCTACAGTTATCTCTCGTAACTTAACTGAAGAATCATGGACACAATACTTTAATGACAAGGATCTAAGAGATGAATACGTGAAGAGTCTTGAGAAAGACTATGTTGTTTTAAGTGGTCAGAAATAAGGAGGACTTATGAAGAAACAATATTTTAAAGAGACGGATTATGTCAAGCCTAATGGTCTATCATTACAAGATGTACTGATGGGACCTTTGCTTGATCATTTGATTCCGTTCACTATTGTCGTTTATGACATGAAGACAAACACATCTACGAAAGATCAACGTGAGATTAAATGGGATACTAAGTATCTATCACGTCGTGTGTTTGCGTTCAGCCTCGAAGAAAAAGACGGACATCGTACAGTTACATTTGATGTAGAATCAGCTCGACCTTTGACAGATAAACGTCTGTTCAGAGTAAGACCTACTAAGACGTTCTTTTTTAAAGAGGACCAGAGGGTAGGTGTTGATGTAACTTATCGTGGTTCAATAGTGTTCGTTGCTGTTGATAAGAAAGATGCTGAAAGATATATCAATGTATTTATTCAAGGCGTCCTACATACCCTGACTGGTGTGTTGATTGATCAATACTTTAAGAGATAGTTGAAAGATAAAGCATGGCTAAATATGGTCATGCTTTTGATTTGAGCTAAGTGCTCTTACTAAGTCTACCCGAGACAGTCGGTACTACACATGTAGGGAAAGGTCAACCATGACAAAGAAATGGTTAAAGAAATTGTCTGAGGAAGCAGTTCATAACTTGCTTCAAGAATGTGCTGAGTCTGAGCTTAACAATCAATCTTATGTTGTTAAGTTAGAAGACGGTAAGTTTGTGTACTATGACAAAGTCACACAACTTGTTAGCCATATCATTAGTGTACGCAGTGAAAAGACTGTGTTGATTGATGCACTACAGTTTACTAATGACAGCAGACAATTAAATAAGATTCAAACTATGCTACAATAAAAGTAGCATTGTTTGTGGAGATAGCCATCCTCTCGGGGATGACTTGATCTAGAGACATATGAGCTCTCGTCAGTGAAGACAGATAAAACTCAAGGAGAATCTACATGGGATATACTGTAGGTACTATTTTAAAGGGACGATTTGTTTCGTCATTAGAGACTAAGAATCGTGGTAAAGCTTTCGAACATGGCAAGAAGATTGCTTCGCTTGGTGTGACAGGTATCATCACACAGGATGATGTCTATCCATCAAAGACTTATCACGTTCACTTGAGACCTACTAAAGGTTTCTATATTGAACGTGTATGAAGCCAGGAGATAAGGTTGTTGTTCGCATGGATGTAGGTTTGTATGTGCCTACATATCGTTCAGTCCATGCTATTATTGTTGAGCAAGATCATCAGCTTGCAGTTCAGACAGATCGTGGTGTCACTTTGATTGATACAATCATTCCTTATATGGACATTATTTCAGAGGATCAATTCAATCGAGATGATCCTAATCTTTATAGTGGTGTCTTATACCTATGAGCATACTCTATAAGTATGATGGTGCGGTTTGGAATGGCGATGTCATTTATAAAACCGTGGTCGAGTATGTTCATGCTCATGACAAACGACACGCTATTGTGCTATTAGAAAGACGTCTTAAGTCTAAGTATCCAGAGATATCGTTTGTTCATTTGCGTGAATCAAACTTATCCGTTGTCCCTAAACGGACACAAGAGGGCTAAGTATGGCCCTTTTTATTATATGATTTGTCTACAAGGAGGACAGATATATGGATGATCAAGTAACAAAACCTGTCAATGAGCTTATGGATTTGTTCATTGGTTGTGGTTTTAAGCTTGAACGTAAGGAAGAGGGTAGTCATTTACATCTTATCTTTACGATGCGAACTTATCGCTTCAAGTTTAATATCAACCATCAAACACGTAAGCTAGTAGGTGTTGAGGTCCCACGCATGGTGTGGACAGGTTGGATTGATAAAGAAGTTGGTCAATTAAAACTAACTAATATAGTTGGTGTGATGGACAAACTCTTGGTAAGTGGAGGTTATAAGAGTGCCTAAGTATCATGATCAAGAAATTCTTAAGGATCATTTCAAACATTGTATTGAGATGATAGGTAAGCCTAATGGTAAGTCTCTTGACGAGCTTATAGAAATTCATGAGGAATTACGTCAAGAGGCACAGCATGATGTCAATAAGATTACTTCTTATACTGCACCTGAGGATGCTAAAGCTAGACGTCAATCTTTATATTGGCATGAAGATATGCTTGACATGCTAAAGAATTATAATGATTCAGCTGAGTTTCAAGCAGAGATTCTTCGAGGTAAGTGACATGGCTGTTAGAGATTTAATACCTAACAAAAGATTTAATCTTTATCCAGAGTCTCCGATTATAAATGTGATTTATTATAGCACTAAAGCCAAGCTTAAACCTCAAGAGATACTGGTTAAGTTTAATATGTTAATAGAAGAAGCTACCATACTTCATGACTTCACTCTTGAGAAAGAGCGTATGTTAATTATCAAACATGGAAAGCAGCACTATTCTATTAGTGTAGCAGGTGATCATACGCATTCTTACGCACGTGTGGTACCTTTTCTATCTACTCAGTATGATGTTGTGTTGGAATCACTCAATAATTATATTGATTTATTTCAGACGAAAGGTAAGGTAGCTTAATGAATCAAGTTAAGTTTGATGTGGATACATTAACATTAAAGGAAGTCCCTCTTACTAAGAAGGACTTAGATAGACTTAGAGTGACAGCTAAAACATTTACCTCAAAGAAAGGAGGTGACAAACATGCTTGTTCTAGTTGCAAAAAATGTTCTTGCGGAAGACGATAATCAGATTACTATTAGTAAGAAAGATATTCAATTTTTAACAGTAGATCCTGATGCAATGATGGTTGCTATTATTAAAGATGCTCCTCTTCCTAATGGAGCATTCTCTATGGAAGCAATTGCTGGGGGTACTTACCCTACTCAGTGTCGTATGCTTGTGGCTATGTCTGCTCACATTCATCAGAATGCTTTCGGTACTATTAATAAGGAGGAAAGAAAGATATGAAGAAGGTTAACTTAAAGAAAGCTTTAAGCTTGCTTGGTTATGAGGTAGTTCAGTATCATAAGAACTACAATTTTCGTAGTGGTTTCATGATGAAGGATGGTCAGTTGTATTACTTTAACTATGAGGATCTACGTTGGACTCCTACATTGTTAGTAAGAACTGCTGATCCCACCATCAAGAATAAGAAGGGTGAGTACGCTGATTATAAAGGCGGGACTAATACTTACCCTGAGGATATGTTACGTAGACTTGGCTATAAGATTGATGAGCCTCGTCAGTCGTGTGATTATAATTCCAATTAAGGAGGAAAACATGAACGGTTTATTTATTAGTAAATTATTACGTGCTATTGAGCAAGCTTATCAAATGGAAGATGGGGAGCTCGATGCATTTGTCAATGAGTATCCACGGACTCAAGAAGAGAGAGATTCAATCGCTCATGACGAACGCTTTGGTGCACCTATACCATTAGGTATGAAAGAAAAAGCAAAACATCTTATTAAGATTCTTGTTGATAATGATCTGCCTGATGAGGACATACTTGCTGAAGCAATTTGGGATCTCTTTGTATTACAACCTTTCCCTTCTTTAGATGAAGAAGAACAAACAACACATCCTTGTGGTGATTGTGCTGAGTATCCTGATTGTGAACGTGATCATACAACTTGTCCGTATGCTGAAGGTTCTTATCAAGAAGCTGGTATTTGTCCTGTATGTGGTAGCAGTGATTTAGATTATGATTCACTTAAGATTGACGCAGGTCAAGTAGGTTATCCTTGGACATGTAATAGATGTAAATCTCATGGTGAAGAGTGGTCTAATTTAGATTTTATTGAGCATACAAATATTGTAGATGCTACACAAGATGATGAAGAAGATTACTTCAAGTCAGAGGAGGAATAATATGGAACAGTATGAAGCTTATAAGTACAGTAGTAAAGAGTGGGCACTATGGGGTAAAACCTGTAAGTGCCCTATTGTTTTTGGGACAAAGAAACGTATGCAAGAGCTAGCAAAAGAGCTTAATAAAAAAGAAAGAGAAGGTAGATGAAAACATGAACGGTTTATTTATTAGTAAATTATTACGTGCTATTGAGCAAGCTTATCAAATGGAAGATGGGGAGCTCGATGCATTTGTCAATGAGGTAGGTGAAATCCCTACTACATTAAGTAAGTTTGAGATGATTACTAAACTTCAATCAGGTCCTACTTTAGGATGTTTAGGTTTAGTTAAGACTTTAAAAGATATTGCTAATGCAATACCTGATCCTATAGAGTCTGATGTCATGTTGTCTTTTATTGATGCAACAACTGAGAGATTATCCGAAGAGGATATAGATTCTTTAACAGATATTGTTGTCGAAACTTTGGTTGACTTCGACATCATCGAAGAGTCTCCCCATGATCAAGACTTAAAAGGATATATCTTTGATGAGGATGGTATGCATAATGGTTACGTTATGCTTTCCTTAAAAGATATGGATAGCCTTGCTAAGTTCTTAACACAGAATGACAAGCGTAAAATGGTTACAGATTTGCTTGACTTACCTGTGGTGTGGACTCTTGATTATCCTATGGGTAATATCTTAGATTTATTCGGTGATGGTTACAAGAATTTACGTGCTGAGCTTTTACCTTTTGTGTATAAGTATCAGCAATCTAATCTCGAAGAACCTGAAGAGTTTCCTTATCTTGTATCTGTGTTAGATGAGAATAATAATCCTTCAGATAATTTAGATAACTTTGCATTGAAAGAAGATGCTATTGATTATGCTAAAAATAATCCAGGTACTGGTGTCTTTCTTGAAAAGTATATTGAAGACAAGAACATTTGTGAATATCTTTTGGTATGGCATCCTACTGCTGAAGTAGTTGATGGTATGTATGATCATACTCAATTTATGGAAGATATGGATTCAGTTAATCCAAAGAATGTTGTTTCTGAAATCAATTATCATTTGGATTGTATTGATGAAGATGGTTTTTCTAATCTTAAAATTAAAGAAGAGATTAAACGTCTTTTAAAAACTATTGATAAGGAGAAATAATTATGTCTAAAATTAGTCAAGTTGTTTACGAAACAAGTATTAAAGAGATTGAGAAGTTAGATGCTTTAACTATTCAAGAGATTGAAAGACATCCTTTATTATTAAAGGCAAGTCAGTTGAAGAACAGTCACGTTCTTGCTTTGATTAAACAACAAGAGATTGATTACAAAGAAAAGGACTTAACTTTAAGAACAACTATGTATCAATTAAGAGAAGAACGTAATGGTATCATGAAAGAAAATATTAAGATACAGGAACAAAAGTTGAAATGATAAATCGTTGGACGAAGGAGAAACTTGCGTGGCTTGTTGAGAGTGCTAATTTGTATAACGATAGAAGAGAAATATTAGCACACTTTAATCAAAAATTTTCTACTGATTATACATTAAGACAATTAAGTTTAGCCTCCAATGAATATAAGATATCATTACCTAGAGCTAGTCGACAAAAGTACAAGCGATATAATCCGTGGTTAACTAGAGAGAAGACATGGACGGATGAAAAACTTGTATGGCTTAGCTCTAGTAAAGATACTTATGAGGATAGGGAAGATATCCTAAATGCCTTCAACAAAAAATTTATTATGGAGGCTACACTTAAAGATTTAAAGACAATTAATAGTAAGTATAATCTTGCCTTACCTAAAGCAAACAGACTTATTCAAAAAAGTCTTGAAGCATCATGGATATCTTCTAGAGGTTTTACTGAGAAAGAAATAGGTGATGATCTTCTTTGGGGGAATAACCAAGTGTGTGTTAAAGTCAGTCATTCTAAAGTTAATAGTGAACGTTATATGCTTAAATCAAGGTATTTATACCAAAAATATCACAACATTAAACTCTCTATAAAAGATTGTATTATATTTCTTGATGGTGATACTAATAATTTCAGTAAAGAAAATCTTTATAAGTCATCAAGATTTGTTATAGGTGTTATGGTTGGGTATAAATTAAACAACACAAAAACTATTAACAAAGAAACAATAATTAAATACTGTGAATGGAAAGAAAAAATATTTCAATTACAAGGGAAGGACTAAAAAATGAAAAAACTATAGAAAGTAGGATAAAAAGTGAAACGAACAGAGGAACAAGAAGCTATCATTAAAGCAGTAGAGGAAGGACACAACGTATTCGTAGATGCTTGTATAGGTGCAGGTAAAACAACTACTTTAAACGATATTTGTATTACATTAAAGAACAAAAAGATACTATATCTAACATATAATAAACTCTTAAAAGAGGATGCCAAGAAACAAATCCGTGGTAGAAATGTAGAAGTACATAACTATCATGGGTTTGTTTATCGTTATTTAACCGCATATAGAATTCAATATACACATCAAAACGGAATCAAAGACTTCATTAGAAATGCCCAAGATGGAACGATCAATATGCCACAGTATGATGTTATGTTAATTGATGAATATCAAGATATAAACGATGAAGCTTCAAAACTTATCAAAATAATAGATTTGTATCAAAAAAAAGAAATGCAAATAGTATTTGTAGGAGATATGAAGCAAAAGATTTACGATACAACAACTATTAACGTCTTAGAAAATTGTATCTTCTCATTAAGAGATAATTACAAGCAAATGGATCTGACTAATTGCTTTAGATTAAATGAAGAACACGCGAAAATGTTAGGCAACATTTGG
>Ga0209835_1000054_pt1 | contig 76178 bp, 74 predicted proteins | sample LakKivwa52mmetaG_FD_184138 | JGI IMG/M metagenome (GOLD analysis project Ga0209835, IMG submission 184138) | Anoxic lake water microbial communities from Lake Kivu, Rwanda to study Microbial Dark Matter (Phase II) - Lake Kivu water 52m metaG... | ecosystem: Environmental > Aquatic > Freshwater >...
AGCCGAAACCACCATTACCAAAAGCTTCATCAAAATACTATTTCCAATCCTAAAGTTATTATACAAATCACACCTCACAAATCATCCCCTCAACAATAAACAAATAAAACAATTCAGCTAACAAACGAACTTACCCGACTGACAATGCGGGTCAAAAGCCCCCATTTTTAACCTTTAAGCACTTCTGCACCAAAAAATACACTTTCTAAAGCATTGCTAAACAGTCATATACAAAACCCCAAAAAACGACCGTTACTTTTGGTCAGTTTCTGCGGTGAAACCGATCGGTTTCTGCGGTGAAAAAATATTTTCGACCGTTACTTTTTTGCCTTACTACCGTTACTTTTTTTCAGGACTTCCGCACCTATGCATTCCTGTCCAGAATAAGGGTCTTTTTATACCTTTTTTAAATGGCAGCATGGACGGAATAATAATTAAATATAATAAGACAATCGCCTCAGGCAAGTTTCTGCCCAATAAGTTTTTATGATCATAAAGGTCCGGACTTTTAAAAAACCGCATATAAGAAACGTGCCAAAGTCGAAAATGACATTAGTATTTATCAACATAGATTTCAAAAAGTCATTGTAATCCGCTACAGCACTGCATTAGATAGCTTTTCAACAAGCCTCCGTTGAAAAAAACGCAGAAGAACATTGGAAATGACTTTGTAAATTTGTACACTTAAGTTACAGAACAAGATTACAAATATTAATCCATTGTGCTTATGTATAACTTAACAATAGAAAGGAGGAAACCCATGTGTTGACCCAAACCGGCTACCCGGCCGCCAGGCGGAAGTGTAAGCTCCCCCAAAAATAGTACAGTTTAAAACTAGACAGAAAATAAAAAAACGTTTAAACTTGTATTATGAAGAAGAGTAATTTTAGTCCTACGCAGATTGCCAACATTCTCAAGGAGTTTGATCAAGGCAAGAGCATTGAAGATCTCACACGTGAACACAGTATTTCACGAGCGACGTTTTACAATTGGCGACAGCGTTACCATGGTATTGAAGCAAGCGAACTGAAACGTATCAAACAGCTCGAGGAAGAAAATGCCAAACTAAAACGGATGTATGCTAATTTGGCCTTAGAGTTAGAAACAGCCAAATACATTATCGAAAAAAAGCTTTAAAGCCTTGCGAGAAGAGAGCAATCATTGACGCTATTGGCCGGGAGCGGCCCAAAGACATCAGCAAGGCGTGTCGCTTAATAAAAACCAGCAGAAGCAGTATGTCGTATCAATCTGTTAAGGACGACAGCTATATCATTGGACGATTGCAGCAATTGGCAGTTGAGCATCCAAGGGAAGGCTTTTGGAAGTGTCACTACCGCATCCGTAATTCAGGGGAAGTGATCAACCACAAACGCTTACATCGCGTATACAAGCAACTTCATCTACCACTCAGGCGTAAACATAAGAAACGTCTGCCAGACCGGGTAAAAGAACCTTTAGCTGTTCCTTCACATTTTACACACACCTGGAGCATTGATTTCATGAGCGATGCCATAGTAGGGTCAAGTAAGTTCAGAACTTTTAATGTAATCGATGATTATAACCGTGAAGTACTTTTTATAGAGGCTGATTACAGCCTGAAAAGCAGTCGGGTGATATGGGTGCTCAGACATCTGGTTAATAAGTATGGTAAACCCCAGAGGATTCGTATGGACAATGGACCAGAATTCATTGCTGATTTAGCTAAAACATGGAGTGAAGCCAATGAGATTGACTTTAAGTATATACAGCCTGGCAAGCCTACTCAAAATGCCTATATCGAAAGGTTCAATAAGTCCTATCGCGAAGGTGTTTTAGATGCATACCTATTTGATAATCTCGATCAGGTGAGAGAAGTTACTTCAAATTGGGTTCACGACTACAACCACTATCGACCTCATGAATCTCTATCAAACTTATCACCAATAGCTTATAAAATGAAAAATCAAAATAATCCAGAATTGATCATAGGTAACGTTCGCACCGGCTCCGCCTCCGCTCCACCTAACCTATGAACAATTCTGGCTCAATTATACAGTAAATCACAAAATGAAAATTGTCTACTTTTGAACCGTACTAAAAATGGGAAGCCTTCAAGAGATATTCTTGAAATAATTTTTCCTGTCGTTGATTAGATTTTGGCTTGCTGTATACTTTCATAGAATATCACATAATGTTAAGCATTTTATCTGCCGTTTCCCTGCAAAAATAACGACAAGTCAGTTAGTTTGAGCATCAATGCAGTATTTTTTATGACGAAGCTTTTCGGAAATGGCAGATAGAATGAAGTTGGCCTTAAGCGCTATTTGCTACGGACATTCTATGTTGGTTTTTTGTCCGCTTCTACTTACTTTTTTACGCCTTGTTCTGAAAGCAAATTGATGTGTCATGGTTTTTTTAGGATAATCCATTGTTATTTAGTGATTAAGGCTTTTTTCAGTCATATTATGCGAGGCATTAAATGGGTAGCGTATTACAGCACCATTGTCACGCACGTTGTAAAATTCGTTCTTATCTCTGCAAATAACTTATCGCTCTAAAACATCAATATTGGTATCCATCTCAAATTTTTACTTGTACTTTATCGCAATGGCTTTCATTCCATATTCTTCGCTTACTACATAGGTTGAATAACCCAACGGAATGCCAACTCCTGATGAACCTGCCTTACCGACTATAATAATGCCGTCTGCCCCAATTTCAAGAGCTTTTTTTGTTATTTGTTCTAAACTCCATTGGTCATTTGTGTCTCCACATGTAATTATAGCGAACTCGGTATATTCTTGAGTTGGCTTATTGGTCATAAAAACATCAATCTTTGTTCCTTCATCCTTTGGCGCATAGGTTTCGCCAAGAATAGTGACTTTTGGTTTAGCCATTAAAAAGCCAGTACTCGCACATCTAGTCAAAAGAAGAAGTGAGGTAAGTAAGCAAAAAATTAAACCTATTCTTTTCATAAATATTCTTCTTTGGTTTCTGTTATTGTTGTTGGCCGTCCTTTATGGTGTCTGATAACGGTTTGCAGCTACCCGAAGGTGGCGATTTCGGAGCACTTCACTGTCAACCAAGCACAAACTCTGACTGAAGCACAAAGCTTGATTTAACCACTGAACCGCCACTTTTGAGTAGGTGCTGTTAGCGGTTCGTGCTTCTCTGTCAGCCGAAGAGTTCATTATTTTTTTCTTGATTTTGCAATTAGCCTTAATATCTCAACATAAAGCCAGATGATTGTAACCATAAGTCCAAATGCACCATACCACTCCATGTATTTTGGCGCTTTACCTTCGACTCCTTGTTCTATAAAGTCAAAGTCAACAACTAAATTCATAGATGCAAGAACAACTGCGAACAAACTAAAAATTATTCCGCCTGTGTTGTTTTCATGAATAAAAGGCAAATCGACCCCTGCGAATGAAAGTCCGATACTTGCAAGGTAATACAATGCTAAACCACCAGTCGCTGATGCAACTATAAGTTTTAAGTTCTCTGTCGGCTTGATTATTTTCAATTTGTAAATGATGAGCAATACAACACAAATACCGAATGTCAGTAAGAGAGCCTGCATAACTATACCAGGAAACTTATGATTCATAGCGGCAGAAAGTCCACCAAGACAAAGTCCTTGAAGAATTGCATAGACTGGAGCTAGGAATGGAGACCAGTCCATATTGTAGACGATTACGAAAGCAAGAATTAATCCTCCAATAGTTCCTGTCCAGAAGTAAGGCATAATGGTCGCAAAGTCCAAGGTCGAGGTAAATAAGTCCCATGTATAAAGTGCAGGAATAATAACAGCAAACAAAAGGATTCCTGCCTTATTAACCGTGCCTTGCAAAGTCATTACGTTTTCTTCTCCCTTGGCAACTTTCTCGATGTCTTTAAAAGTGTCTTTGGTAAGTGCTGGATTTCCAGATTTGAATAGTGCCATATTTTATTTTCGTTTGTCCTTATTATTTTTTTGCAGTCTGTTTCAAGTTAGCACTCTCGTCATAGCATTCTGACTAACGTTTTATATGTGTGACCTAATCATACTTATACGTCCATATTAGTTGTATATGTATGATAACGGTCATTCTCTATTTTGCTCAGTAAAGCTGAATGTTTTTCACAAATCATCATTGGTAATCAGTTTACAGTCGTTAACAAATCCTACAGATTGTTTTTACTGCCGTAAATTTACAAAATCCTTCAAATCCCCACATATCAGCGTAATAAAATCCAAAAATTTTTTTCACCACCACATCCAATGCATCCCCATGTACTCCAACGGCATGCATTTAGCTTCAATAGCCGATTTAAGGGCCTTGTTTCTGTCCTTTGGCAAATACTTCTGTGCGAAACACTGTTTCAAATTGTTGGTCATAGGCAACAGGGTTTAAGTGAAGCTCAAGTTGGCGTTATTCAATCTTTTTGTGTTTGATGTATTGGGCCCATTGTTTTTCCAAGGCGTTTTCCGGCATGCCATAAATGACTTCAATATGTTCAGGTTCTTTGATCAGCGAAACCAATTTGTCCATGCCGTAAGTTTCCACAAGAAATTCAACAATTGTCACAGAAAGACCATAACCATTCATGTGGCCAAATTCCATAGCAGATGCGTCATTAAGTTGTTTCCAGCTTGGTGGCTCCTTGTCGCGCAAACTAGCTTCCACAGTTTTACGAATATGTTCATTCACCTGTCCTGCTTCGTATTGTGCATAACCTTCGTTAAGCCACTTTGGCAATACGGTAACGGCTTTGTCTCCACAGGCATAATACACGGCAATATGTACAAATTCATGCACAACCACCTGCATAAGGGATTTATAGTTATGAACACTTCCCGGATTTAATGGTGAAACCATCAGTAATTCCTCTCCCATGCATGAGCCAACCACCCAGTCAGGAGCATCAGGATGATGTATAGCGGCATGAAAAGACTTTACATCCGGATAGACTTTCACCTTAATCCTGTTTTTGATCTGTATCCCTAAGCGATTGGTGATTCTGGCGTAGTTATCTTCCAGAATGATGGCAAGCGAATCTAAAACACCCATGTCACCTTTGGTTGAATAGAATGCGAAATGTTGGCTTTCTTTCGCCAAACTCAGTGAGTCTGAATTTTGCCCGGCTGATGTTGGTGCTGTTAAAAACAGAAAAGTGACCATTGGAAGCAAGGTCAGTATCCGTCTTACATTCATTTTCATGGCTTTAAACTTTGATTAATTAATAATTCTTTCATATTCCTTGGACTGTCAACTGCATGAATACCCAAAAACTTGCTTCTGAGCTCAAATTAGTTTAAGGATATTCCGCTCGTGAGTGTTATTGCCGTAAAGTTATGAAATCCAACAAATCTTCACATTCAGTCAAAAAAAAGACAGCCATTTCCGGCCGCCTCTTTTTCACACATTATATTATGGCATCCTCAATTCAGAAATCTTAGAATCTAGAATTAAGAATTTTGAATGAGGAATCTTGAATCTTGAATCTTCAAATCAGGAATATTGAATTTTCAAATCTTCAAATCAGGAATCTTGAATCCTCAAGTCTTGAATCTTTGAATTAACTACCAGTCCTTTCCCCACCAACGCCCACAGCCAAAAAGGCGAATTTGAACCGACACAATGCATTGTGCGTTGGCCGGCCCAAACAGCGGGCGTGGGTTGGCCTGAGCGAAAAAAAACATAGAAAACACAGCAAAGGTCGCCGAAGGCAGATTTGCCTCGTCGAATCATAAGGAAGGCCAGTGTGCCGGCATTTGGCGAGGCACTACTTTGCTTGTGTTTTCATGCTTTTTTGAGCGCGGGAGGATAGCATTGTTTGGGCTCGACTTTTTGGTTCCTTTTTTGTCAGGAAAAAAGGAACAAAAAACTCTTCCTTTAGTTGAACTCTTCCCTGGCATGTTCATTCTCTCACAAAACCACCCATACTTGCCCGCCTTCACCAGCAGCCAACAACTCCTCGAATCTTGAATTCAAGAATCTTGAATCTTGAATTTTCAAATCAGGAATCTTGAATTACCTTATCTATCGTCAGGTCTTCTTCGAAGCGCAGGTTATTGATGATGAACTGTTGCCGGTCGGGGGTGTTTTTGCCCATATAGAATTCGAGCAGATCGCTGATCGAGAGGTCTCTTTTTAAAATCACGGGTTCGAGGCGCATGCTGGGGCCGATGAAGAATCTGAATTCGTCGGGTGATATTTCGCCTAATCCTTTGAATCGTGTGATTTCGGGGTTGGCGCCCAGTTTGCGGAGTGCTCCCTGGCGCTCTTCTTCAGAGTAGCAATAGATGGTTTCTTTTTTGTTTCTGACCCTGAACAAAGGGGTTTGCAGGATGTACAGATGTCCGGCTTTGACCAGTTCGGGATAAAACTGCAGGAAAAAAGTCAGCAGCAGCAGCCGGATGTGCATGCCATCAACATCGGCATCGGTAGCAATGACGATGTTGTTGTATCTGAGGTTTTCGATGGATTCGTCGATGTTTATGGCGGCCTGAAGCAGGTTGAACTCTTCGTTTTCGTACACAATTTTCTTTGTCAGTCCGTAGCAATTGAGGGGTTTGCCCTTGAGGCTGAACACGGCCTGGGTTTGCACATCGCGGCTTTTGGTGATGCTGCCCGATGCTGAGTCGCCTTCGGTGATGAACAGCGTTGTTTCGAGGCGCTTTTCGTGGTTGGTGTTAAAGTGAATCCGGCAGTCGCGCAGTTTTTTGTTGTGCAGACTGGCTTTTTTGACGCTTTCGCGGGCCAGTTTTTTGATGTTGGCCATCTCCTTGCGCTCTTTCTCGCTCTGCATGATCTTCCTTTGCAGCGCTTCGGCTGTGTCGGGGTTCATGTGGAGGTAGTTATCGAGGTGGCGCTTGATGATGTCGGTGATGAACGTCCTGATGCTTCTGCCTTCAGGTTCCATGTATTGCGAACCGAGTTTGGTCTTTGTCTGCGATTCAAACACGGGTTCCTGCACCTTGATGCTGATGGCAGCCACCAGTGAGTTTCTGATGTCAGAAACATCGTAGTCTTTGTTGTAAAACTCTCTGATGGTTTTTACAATAGCTTCCCTGAAAGCGTTTTGGTGGGTTCCGCCCTGAGTCGTATTCTGTCCGTTGACGAAAGAGTAATACTCTTCGTTGTAGGTGTTGTTGCTGTGGGTGAAGGCGCATTCAAAATCTTCTTCGCGGATATGGATGATGGGGTAGGTCATTGTCTCGGGCCCGGCCATATTTCGTTCGAGCAGGTCGAGCAGCCCGTTTTTGGCCTGAAATTTCTGTCCGTTGAACACAATGGTGAGCCCGTTGTTGAGGAACACGTAGTTCCACAGCATTTCCTCGACGTATTCGTGCAGGTAGCGGTAGTTGCCAAAGATACCTTCGTCGGGCCTGAAGGTGATGTGTGTCCCGTTTTTATCGGTTGATGGCATAATGGGTTCATCCAGCAACAGTTCGCCGCACGAATACTCAACCACTTTGGTTTGCCCTTCGCGTACCGACTGCACCTTGAAAAACGACGACATGGCATTGACGGCTTTTGAGCCAACACCATTCAATCCAACGGCTTTCTTGAACACATTGGAGTCGTATTTCGCGCCTGTGTTAATTTTACTCACACAATCGATCACTTTTCCGAGGGGCATACCTCTTCCGAAGTCACGTACCGAGACCGTATTGTCAGCTATAGCGATTTCGATGACTTTGCCGTTGCCCATCACAAATTCATCGATGCTGTTGTCGATGATTTCCTTGAGCAGAACGTAGATGCCGTCGTCATGGGAGGTGCCGTCTCCCAGTTTTCCGATGTACATTCCCGGCCTCAGCCGTATATGCTCTTTCCAGTCCAGTGTCCTGACACTGTCGTCGTTATAATTCCCGGGGCCTACAGTAAGGTCAATGTCGCTCATAGGTGCAAAAGTACCGTTTTTTTGAGGCATGTTCAGACCGGTTTTTAAGATTTGCTAACAACTTCCTTACACTGACTTATCTCAACGCTCTTTAGAAAGTGAATAATTAATGATTAGGGTAATTATCCTCTCCCGGAAATCCGGGAAGCGCGCCGGACAATAATCCGGGGAATGAAAACTTAGTGCGCTCAGGTAAAACATTCAGTATAAAAACGCTATTTTTGTAAAGCATAATGAAACAATAAATCGATCTTCCGACTTATTGATTGTTTTGCATGATTGAGGCTTTTAAAGGACAGAAATACAAATATAAATAATTAAAACAGAACACTATGCCCCTGATCAAAGCTACTGATGCCGATTTTAAAGAACTCATTGCCACAAACGAAAAAGTGGTGGTGAAGTACTATGCCGACTGGTGCGGAACCTGCCGGTTGTTTGCCCCCAAGTTCAAGCGCATGGCTGATGACCCGCAGTATGCCGGTGTTGTTTTTCTGGATGTGAATGCCGAGGAAAGTCAGGAAGCACGCAAATTGGCCGGAGTGGACAATCTGCCCTTTTTTGCCACCTTCAGCAAAGGCAACCTGGCCGAAGGAAAGGCCACATCTAAAGAAGAAAAAATCATTGAAATGATTAAGAGCCTGAGCGTATGAAGATCCCTGTAATAAAGAAACTCGTTGAAAGTTACAGCGTTGAACAACTGCAACAGGCAGAGAATGAACTGTATGACGAACAACTCCCCTCTGTTGAGGTAGAGGGAGAGGATGAGGGGGAGCAACTTACGCATATCATCGCGGCCCTTTGGATTAAAAATGATATGGCCGAAAACGGAACCGATCTGAAAACATCATTGCGCACTTATACGCAAAAAGTCAGGAAATCCATTGACTGACAGCTGTGTTGTCAGCAGTCTGAATTTATTATCCCCACAGAACCCATATTGTCTATGAAGATGAATGTTTCCTTGTTTTTGATGCTGCTGCTTATGGTGTCGTGCCACAAAGAAGAGAATAAACCTCCATTAAAGCCTGAGTCAGACTACAGGCAGTTTGTGGGTATTGCTGATCTTGAGCAGACATTCGTGAAGCTGATTGCACTTGCCGATTCGGCCGAAAGGGTACAGCGATTGAATACTTTGTGGGACAGCCTGAAAGCCAACGATCAGGTGCCATATGCCTATGGAGATTCGGTTTTGTTCATGTATAAAGGGCAAGCCGGCAGTGTGTTATGGGCCGGCGACTTCAATTCATGGAATCCGGCATCAAGTGGATGGGCAGGCCAGCGGATGGGCACAAGCGACATTTTTGTCCTCCGGAAAAAGTTTCCTTCCGATGCCCGTCTCGATTACAAGCTGGTGATCAACAACAACTGGGTACTCGATCCCTCGAACCGATTTGTTCAGCACAGCGGTTTCGGCCCCAACAGCGAACTACGCATGCCCGACTGGGTGTTTCCGAAAGAAACTGTCCTTGCCGAAGGAGTAAACCGGGGATCGCTAAGCGCAAACAAGCTCATTATGAGCAGTGCAGAGTATCTGGGCTATCAGATGCAGTATAAGGTTTATCTGCCGTATGGATACGAATCGCTGGAGGATCTTCCGGTGATTTATGTGACAGACGGACACGAATATGCCGATGATCGTCTGGGTGCGATGCTGATTGTGCTGGACAATTTAATACATCAGGGAAAAATAAGCCCTGTTGTTGCTGTTTTTGTTGACCCGCGAAACCCTTCTAACTTAACCCAGAACAGAAGGATGGACGAATACAGGGCCAACAGCCGCTTTGTTGGGTTTCTGTCCGATGAACTTGTGCCACAAATTGATGCGGAATACAAAACAGATGTGTCGCCTCAGAAACGTGCTGTACTGGGGACTTCGCTGGGGGGGTGGAATTCGGCCTTTACGGGAATAAGGCGTCCGGATGTATTTGGCCTGATCGGCATTCACTCACCTGCTTTTGACCCGGCCATCATTCAGGAATATGCCACAAAGCCGTTGCAGCCCCTGAAAGTGTTTATGAGTACGGGGGTAATCAATGATACGCAGAATCAGGCACGGGGGATGCGCAGCGTGATGCAGGAAAAAGGCTATCCGCTGGAGTATATCGAAGTCAATCAGGGGCATTCATGGGGCAATTGGCGCGCCCTGCTCGAAGAACCCCTGGTCTATTTCTTTCCGGCCCGTTGACAGACTAAGCCTGCTCTTTTTTGCAGGTATTCAGTCCAAATGGAGCATATAACGGACAAAAACTCATAAAAGCCGTTGCGATCGGGATGATGCCGATCAGTCCAAGCCAGCTTCCAAAGTAAACTCCTGCGGCTCCTATGGCCAGTCCGAGGATGACGCGGATGATTTTGTCGGTGCTTCCTACATTCTTTTTCATGGTAGTTGTTGTTTTGATTCAGGACAAAAGTAATGCGAATGGCTGTGCCTGTTGATGATTTTTTGTTCTGATTATATTTTGGCCTTGTTTTTAAGCTTGTTTGCTGATGGGCTAATTTTTTTCAGTTTCGGAAAACATGCCTTATTTATGGCGCAACATTTTAATAGCCTTCATCAGTTCCCTGAAATCGTTTCTGTCGGGAAGCATTTCCCTGAGTTTGGTTTTGGTCATTTTACGGAACATAAACCATTGATAAACGACTGTGGCTAAATAGGCCAGCGAAGTGCCGATGCCCGCGCCAGTCAGTCCCCACAACGGAATGAACAGCAGCAGCAAAGGAATACTGAGTCCCAGTCCGATTAGGGCAGCTGTGAGGTTGTAGGCCGGTTTGCCCGTGCCTGAAAAGTAATGGCTGAAGATGGTGTTGGCCGACAAAGCAATCACCCCCGGCGATAGGCTCAGAATGACCAAAGTGATGTCGCCGAAATCCCTGGTCAGGATGTGTTCGAACACCGAACGTGGGATGGCAATCAGTACAAGCAGCGCAAGGGTAGTGGTAAGCACCGAAAATTTCAGCAGCCTGATGCTGATCAGTCTGGCGTATTCTGTATCGTTGCTGTTGCTGATCCTTGAATACTGTACCAGTGAGATGCTTTGTCCGATAAGTCTCAGTCCCTCTGTTAGCTGCACACCCGAGTTATAAATACCGACGGCTGCATATCCTGTAAAAGCTTTGATGAAAAAATAGCTTATCCTTTTGTTCAGCAAATGCAACACTCCGCTAAGCTGCATCACACTGCCAAAACGCATCATCTCAATAAGTAAGGCGCGAAATCCCAAAACCTGCTGCCTGTTGAAACGCGGTTTGATGATGAATAATCCTGCACAAGCAGGGATGGAATAACTGACGTAGAGGGCAAATACAAACGCTTTTTCGCTGCGGATACCGGCCCAATACACGAAAGCAGCCATAGCAGCGAGCATCAGGCTGAACTGCAGGCTGAACAAACTGTTGAATGCAGCCATCTTGCCCTTACCCAACAGGATGTTCATGTGGATGCTGTGCAGGCTGTTGAGTATCACAAGCATCAGGATGTGGCCTGCATAAGCTTTCGGAACCAGGGTGTTCAGCACAGTAGGGGCGAACAGATACAGTAAGGCAAAGATCATCGCAGCAACCATGGTTACAAAAAGCGTCCAGAAGTATGACACAATCATCAGTGAGCCGGGATTGCGACGGGGGGTAAAATAGACCAGTGTGCTGCTCATCATATCCACAAAAAGCAGGATCAGGCTGATGTCGAGCAGTATGATTCCCGAGATGCCCCATGCCTCGGCTCCCAGTTCGTTGGCTGCGATCCACAAAAGCAGCAGTCCTGCAATGGCGTTCAGAATTCTTGTGCCGGATGTGCTTAATATGCTGCGCATTAACATAACTGGTCAGTCTTGATTACGGCCAAAAGCAGACTTGAGATCAAACACAGGCTGCCGGGTTGATATAACGGTGTAGTGGTCGTTGCCGGCAAGGTGTACAATGCCTCCGCCGGAGAGGACATCTTTAGGCGGGACAATCGTTTTGAACAGCACATGTGAAAAATCCATCTCGCTCAAGGAGGTTATTTCCTGGAGCACCAACACAGGCCTGTTTGTGCTGTAGTCAGTCATCGGCCGGATAAGTCTTCCATTGTCAACAATAACCTGCCCTGCGGGAATGAGGCCGTTATCAGCATCGGAGACGTCGTTACAGGGATGCGCCCGGAATTCGCCGCGTAGGTCTTCAGACCAAAACAGCAGCTCTTTTAGATTACCCTGTTGTTCGGTATACAATATCAACCACCAAAGCTGGTTGTGTTTGAAAATCATCGGGTATAATGCTTTATATCCCTCCAGAAGAGTGTGTGCGGGAATCAGTTTTCTGCTTTCAGGATCAAACACAAACAGTGTCATGCCATTGTAGCCGGCTGTGTAAGGCAGGCACCAGAGCAAGTCTTCATCCCGGAAACAGGAGGGGAAACCGTGTTTGTGGTCGCTGGCGAGGGCCAGGTGGTACAGATCGAAGCCCGACTTCTCTTCAGCGGAATAAATCATGCTTTTGCCTGATTGCTGATAAGTAAAAACAAGGCGGTGTCCGCCGGGTTCCTCGATCAGAAAAGCCTGACTCATATGGCTTTTCTTAAACGGTTTTTCGAGCCACTTGATGCAGCCGAAATGATTCTCAGGCCCGGCAATGAATTGACTGACGGGCTCAAAAATGAGTCCGATCCGGTATTCATCCCTGTAGAACTTTTTAAAAATACTTGACGGCAATTGATGTGTTGTTGTGCTGTGAAAAAGCTGTTAACCCAATGGACAAAGATACCAAACTATTGATGTCGCGGAACACATCCTCAGCCAACATACAGCCCTGATGAAAATTAAGGAAACGTTTTCTTGAAAAGCATCCAAGGAATGCAACCTGACCGGCAATTGACATTTGTTTGACGATGTTTTGATTAATTGGGGCATATCAAGCGGAATTTTGACATTGAATCTTTTTCGCACCGATGTAATAACAGCGTTTTATTTGAGTTATTTTGCAGAAACGGGTTTAAATAAGCAGTACCAGACGATCATGATACCGGGCTAAACTCTAATCCTTATCCTGATTGTGGCCCGAACTGTTTTATCTTTGGAGCCTGAAATTTGCACCCTGATTCTGCATGAAACTTTCGGTTGTTATCGTCAATTACAATGTGGAGCATTTCCTTGAACAGTGCCTCTATTCGGTGCGTAAAGCCGTGAAAGGGATTGAGGCAGAAGTTTATGTGGTTGACAATAATTCCGTTGACGGCTCATTGAAGATGTTGCGCGAAAAGTTTCCGGAAGTTATCCTCATTGATAACAAACAGAATCTGGGCTTCAGTAAGGCCAACAATCAGGCAATACGCGTGTCGAAAGGCGAGTATGTCCTGCTTCTGAACCCCGACACCGTTGTAGAGGATGACACCTTCAGCAAGGTCATCTCGTTTATGGACAGCCATCCCGATGCCGGCGGATTGGGTGTAAAAATGGTTGACGGCAAGGGGAAATTTCTGCCCGAGTCGAAAAGGGGGCTGCCAACACCGCTTACGGCTTTCTATAAAATTTTTGGATTATCGCGTCTATTTCCCCATTCAAAGAGATTCTCAAAATATCATCTGGGTTATCTCGACAAGGATCAGGTGCATCAGGTTGATGTGCTGGCCGGTGCTTTTATGCTCATGCGCCGATCGGTGCTCGACAAAACAGGCCTGCTCGATGAGGCATTCTTTATGTATGGCGAAGACATTGACTTGTCATACAGGATAATTCAGGCAGGCTATAAGAACTACTATTTCGCTGAAACACGTATCATTCACTACAAAGGCGAAAGTACACGCAAAAGCAGTGTCAATTATGTGTTTGTGTTCTACAATGCCATGATCATTTTTGCGCGCAAGCACTTCAGCCAGAAAAGAGCACGCACTTTTACCTTCCTAATTAATATTGCTATTTATTTCAGGGCATTTCTGGCAATTTTGTCGCGGTTTTTCAAACGTGCAGCACTGCCTTTTGCAGATGCCTTGCTGGCCTACACAGGCTTGCTTTTGATCAAGGCTGTGTGGGGCGAACTCACCATTTACCGCAGCGGAGGTGATTATCCGCTGACACTTGTGACCATTGTGATTCCTGCTTACGTGGTTATCTGGCTTTTTTCGGTATATTTAAGCGGAGGTTACGACAAGCCGGTCAGGATATACAAAACCATCACCGGCATTGCCGCAGGAAGTATCGCCATTCTGGTGTTATACGCACTGTTGCCGGAGCATCTGCGGTTTTCAAGAGCGCTGATCTTACTGGGAACACTATGGTTGTTTGCCGGATTGAGCCTGAACAGATTGATTGCACATTGGTTTGGAATACAAGGATATGAACTTGGGGCCACACAAAAGAAACGCTTTTTGGTTATCGGCGATCAACAGGAGGCCCTGAGGGTCGAGAAGTTGCTTCAAAGCACTGCCATAAAACCTGATTTCATCGGATTGGTAAGTCACACAGCCGCCACACCAACTTCCGATAGTTTCATCGGAAACATACATCAGGTAAAGGATATTATCACTATCTACAAGATCACCGAGGTGATTTTTTGTTCCAAAAGTCTGTCGCACCAAACCATAATCGACAAAATGGTTGAGTGGCATCACACCCAGATCGACTATAAAATTGCCCCTGAAGACAGTCTTTCGATTATCGGAAGCAACTCCATCAATACCAGAGGAGATCTGTACACCGTAGATATAAAAGCAATTGACAAGGCAGGTAACAGACGCAACAAACGGTTTTTCGACATTGTTGCTTCAGGAAGTCTTTTCCTGATGCTTCCAATGTTATTATTCATCACAAATCGTCCGCAGGGCATCCTTCCCAATATTTTCCGCGTGTTGTTTGGCTATCGCTCATGGGTTGGATACTGCAAAGTCGGCCCGACACATAAAGGCAAGCTGCCTTTGATCAGGCCGGGAGTTCTTACACCTGCCGATGTATTTGTGCAACCCGTTGTTGAGGATGAGACTTTAAGTCACCTTAACCTGATGTATGCGCGCGACTATGCCGTTTTAAAAGACATCACCATACTGTTCAGGGGCATCAGGCATACGGGCAGGTCAATCCGCTGAAGCAGCCTTTTTTGGTCAATAAATATACCGGTGTTCGCAAACAGCGTCTAAATCATGTATCTTTGCAGCGAAAGTATCAAAACAATCAGTTCATTTACAGACTATGCTCAGCAGACGACACCTCCGAACCAAAGTCCTGCAGGCCTTGTATGCCTATTTTCAATCGGGCAGCCACCAGATTGACCAGGGTGAGAAACAGCTCTTACTGAGCATCAATAAGCTTTACGAACTATTTATCTATCAGTTGAGTTTTTTGATCGAGACTTCACGTTTCGCAGAAAGAAGACTGGAAGACGGCCGTAAAAAACACCTTCCCACTCCCGAAGATCTTAACCCAAACATGCGGTTCGCCCAACTCGACATATTGAGCCGTATAGACAACAACAAGGAATTCAGGAAACTCGAAAATCTCTACAAAATCAATTGGTCCCAGGAACAGGACATGGTACGTAAGTACTATAACCTGATCCGTGAATCGGATGTGTACGAGCGTTTTATGTCTGCTGACCACGTTAGCTTTGCAGGCGAACGCAGGTTTCTGGCAACTGTTTCTGAAAAGTATCTCACTATTTTTGAACTGCTTCAGTCTTTCTACGAAGAGAAAAGCATCTTTTTTGTGTATGACTATCATCTGGTTACCTATCTTATCGTGAAATTTTTCAAGGGAATGGAAGATGATTTTGGAGCTGATTCGCCTATGCCTCCGCTGTTGAAATCGGATGAAGGTGACGAAAATGAAGACCTTGACTTCGTTAAAAAACTGTTTCGGGAAACGGTGTTGCACAGCGAAGAATATGGCCATCTGGTTGCTAAATCCACACAGAACTGGGAACAGGACAGGATCGCCATCATGGACATGATCATCCTGAAAATGGCCCTTGCCGAACTGGTCACTTTCCCGTCAATTCCGGTGAAAGTAACTCTGAACGAGTATATTGATATTTCAAAGTATTTCAGCACAGCCCGAAGCAAAGTGTTTGTAAACGGGATACTAGATAAACTCATCCAGGATTTTCGTGCCGAAGGCAGGATTCTGAAAACCGGCCGTGGTTTACTCGATGAGTAATTTAATCCGACTTTTTCTTACAACGAAAAACTGATTCATCCAATGTTCGGGTTTACCATTATCTGTGATTATCACAATCAGAAATTGCCCGAAAGCGATGTAAGGATCGATTACAAGAACCCTCAAAGCGGCAGATCGCATGTTTTCCTGCACCATATGTCGGATGCCTTCCGAAATGAGAAGGCATTGTTTGAAACCAAAACCCTGATCATTGGACTGGATGGGTTCCTTCTTAACCTTGAGAGACTGGAGAAAGCGTTTGCCGTCAGTGGGATAATAAACCTGCTCAACACATTATATGACCGGTATTCAGATGGTTTTTTTGATGTTTTGAGGGGTGAGTTTACAGGTTTTGTGTTTGACAAAGCCTCAGGAGAGCTCTTTTTTTATATGAACCAGACAGGTACCAAGGCTGTTTTTTATGTTCAAAGTGAGAATTGTTTTATTGTAAGTCCTAGCCTGAAGGAGTTACTTTCTCTGTCTGCACTTTTTATTCAGAAACCAATTTTAGATGTTGATGCCGCCTATAGCCTGCTTGTGATGGGCGGAATGACAGGAAATCAGACACTTGCGCAAGGTGTACGCAGGCTGCTTGCCGGCGAAAAACTGCACTGGTCTGCTGGGACACTTTCAGTGACACGATATCACGACTTTAATTCAGTAAGCACTTCCATTCATTCGCGCAAAGAGGCTGTAACCCGTTTGGATGAACTTTTCCGGCGAAACATACAGCTTGAATATGAGCGTGATGCGGCTCATGCAGGTCAGTTTGTGGCAACCCTGAGCGGCGGACTCGATTCGAGGATGAATGTGATGGCAGCCAACGCTATGGGTATTAAAACCAAAAACTTCTGTTTCTCCCAACCCGGATATGCTGACCAAAGGATTTCGCAGAAAATCAGTGATGATTTGGGTTGTCCTCATGCTTTCGTGTCGCTTGAAGAAGGAAATTATGTTCTGGAAATTGATGAGAACCTGGCCATTCATGAAGGGTTGGTGTTTTATGTTTCATCGGCTCATTACCGTTATGCACTAATGCGGCTTCCTTTTCCGGCAACATCATTGATCCACACGGGTCAGATTGGCGATGCCGTGCTCGGGGGCTTTATGCCGAAACCCAATGCTAAGCCGGATTACTATTCAAAAAGACTTTCATCCAAACTGCTTCACAAACTACCTGCTGTGCAGACACAGGAATGGTCATCAGAAGAGGTCTTCCGTATTTATAACCGCCTTTTTAACGTAACTGTTTCAGGATCATATGTTACAGAACACATGGGCATGTACCTTGTTTCGCCCTTTCTGGAACCTGATTTCATCGATTTGTGCCTTAGTCTCGATCCTTCACTCAAAGTGAACAGCCGTATATATATTGACTGGATCAGGGAGAAACGGTCTGATGTTGCCCGTTATACGTGGGAAAGAACTGGATTCAGGCCCGATGCTGCCTGGAAAACAGATATGAGTGTTTATACGAATAAATTAAAAAGTGCGGCCCGAAGGCTTACGGGGAGCAGGATGAAACACGGCATGAATCCCTATGATTTCTGGTACATGAGCAATGCGGCAATCAGGACATTTGTCCACAAACAATTCACCTCAAACATCCATAATCTTGACAACACGGAATTGAAAAATGACTGCGTCATGCTGTTTGAGCAAGGCAACACCATCGAAAAAACACTTGTTCTTACTTTACTGTCAGCCATGAATTATCTCGGGCTGAAAACATGATCTTGCCTGTGCTGCAGCAATACACCGGCTTCAGTTGCCCTGAGTTTTATCCTTGAGTGAAATTATGCATTTTTCTGCTTCATTTTTTTGGTATAGTTTTGGCTGCGATTAGTCACTGTATGAGGCGCGCACTGCTTTTATCGTATTTGATACCTAGCCTGCTTATGTTGCAGGCGCAGCCCGGATTTATTTCGGTGGAAGCAACGAATGAAACCATCGGAGTTTATGGAATGTATGAATTGGAAATTCGCCTGAATAGTTCAGCTGCAAATCCTTATGATTACAATCAGGCCTGGTTGAAAGGCATTTTCACGGCTCATGACGGTGAAGTTTTTGTTCAGGATGGATTTTATTACCAGCATTTCATGAAGGAACAAGGCCAGCTGATTCCTGAGGGTGATCCATACTGGAAAGTGAGGTTTAGTCCGGGCAAAACGGGAGCGTGGTCTGTTTATCTGATGTTTACTGATGCAAGTGGAACTGCTTCGAGTGAGACACTTGCTTTTAACTGTATTTCATCAGGCCTGTCGTCGCTGCCCTCCTTTTATGATGATCAGTTTTATCTGTCGGATCGCGAAGGGAATACGGTCTTTCTGATAGGTGAAAACATAGCCTGGGCCGAATACCAGTCGGGTGTTGACCGCATGCACGAGTATATGGAAGGCTTGTCGGCTTCGGGGGCTAATTTTGCCAAACTGATGATGGTTCCGTGGTCATATAGTATCGAGTGGGGGGCAGAAGGGCTGAAACATTACGGAGGCAGACAGGACAGGGCATTCATGCTTGACAGTGTCTTCAGTATGGCCGACAGGCTGGGGTTGTATCTTCAGCTGGCATTTTCGATCCATGATGAATTGCGCACAGGATTTGAAGGAGAGGATTGGCGTTCAAACCCTTACAATCAGCTCAATGGAGGCCCCTGTGCCGAGCCGCGTGAATTCTTTTCCAATCCGGTCGCGATGGACGCTTTTCGCAACAGAATGCGCTATATCAACGCACGATGGGGTTACTCACAGCGATTGTTTGGCTGGGAGCTTTTTTCTGAAGCCGACAATTTTCCGGATTACAGCCAGTTTGCGCCGCAGGTGGCCGGTTGGGCAGGTTTGATGGCTGAGTCGATGAAGCAGTATGATCTTTTTCAGCGCCCTGTTTCCATCGGATTCGCCCTGACAAAAAGTAACCCCGAAGCATGGGCTAAACCAGATATTGGATTCACCCAATTTCATTACTATGGCGACCGGCCCGATCTGGAGGGAGAAACGTTCAGGCTTACAGGTGTTTATCGAGATGCCTATCAAAAACCGGTTCTGGGCGGAGAATATGGAATAGGCTACATCATGGACTCCATCATCGCCTTTGATCCTGCCGGATGGGCTATACACAACGGGCTGTGGGCCTCAGCCATATCGGGTTCGTTTGGCGCAGCGGTGCCCTGGTTCTGGGATGCCTATATTCATGAACTCGGGCTTTATTATCGCTTTACTGGCATCAGCAGGTTCATGGAAGAGGAGAAAATCTCAGGCATGGATTTTCAGCCGGTTCAGCTGCATTCGGAAACAGACAACAAGACAGATTTTCTGGTGGTACCGAAATATGATGAGCTGAATCAAAAGGCTCCGTCGAATACTTTTGAACTTTCGGCTACAGGTGTATTGACCCCGGCTCCTGACAGCCTGGGAACACTGTTGTTTGGCCCGTCATCTGTTTTTTCAGGGCTCAGGAACCCACCCGTGTTCCACGGAAAATGGTCAGCACCATCAATAGTTGACATACGCTTGGGACAGCAGATAAACAGTGGGGTGCTACAGGTGAAAATTGATGGTCAGATAGTTGTTGAGCAAGATGTTATACCAAACCAACTGGTTCAGTTTACAGTTCCTGCAGGCACGCATAGTTTAGAAATCGACAATACCGGCAGTGGTTTTCTGAGCATCATCGAACTGGATGAGATTGTTTTCCATCAGTATCTTCCGTTGATTCGCGGTTTTTCGCTGATGAACGGAAGCCGCGCGCTGGTTTGGGTGCATAACCGTATGCACAACTGGCATTGGTACAGAACAAACACAGAACTACCCGAAGCTGTTGACGGTTCTGTGGTATTGCCATTTTATGAGGGAAGTTTTCAGGTAGATTTTTACCATACGGTAGATGGAATATTGAATAACAGTATCATCCTGATAGCCGACGAGAATGGCCTTGTTGTGCCAATTTCAGCACTCTCGGCTGATGTGGCACTGAAAGTTTCAATGTTAACAACCATCGAACCGAAACTACAGGCATCCGGGCAGCTTTTGGCAGTTTTTCCCAATCCTTCAACAGGCAATGTAACTTTCGCTTTTGAAACAAACACCGCCGGACCGGTTATCCTCGAAATATCTGATCTGCAAGGACGGCTGGTGTATCGTAATCAAAAGCATCTGTCTGTTTCCGGATTGCAGCAGATACGATGGGAGCCGTCTTTCCACCATAAGGGCCAGCTTTTTCTGTACCGTTTGACGCACCGGGATAAAAACTTCACGGGAAAAATTCAGCTGCACTGATTGCCTTGCACGGTTTTTCAAACAGGTCATTTCTACATTACCTGATATTCAAACTGAAATGAAAGCCGAACTATATTGATTTCCTGTTTCGTTTTCATTGATTTCAAAAATGAAATCAATTGCGGTTATTTTATTACCTTTGCTACTGGAAAATACTCATTGTTAATAAATTAACAAATTAAGTTAAAACAATAAACCACGAAACATGAGCAAGATATTTGATTTTGATATGATTAAGGCAGTGTATGAAAACCTTCCGTCAAGGGTTGAAGCTGCCCGAAAACTCCTTGGAAGACCTCTGACCCTTACTGAAAAAATATTGTATGCTCATTTGTCGGATCGTTTGCCCGATGTGCCATTTGGGAGGGGGGAATCATATGTTGATTTCAATCCTGACCGTGTGGCCATGCAGGATGCCACGGCTCAGATGGCATTGCTGCAGTTCATGCAGGCCGGAAAAGCGAAAGTTGCTGTTCCTTCGACCGTTCATTGTGACCACCTCATTCAGGCGAAGCTGGGAGCTGCACTGGATCTTAAGGCAGCCAACGAAAGCAGTAAAGAAGTGTTTGATTTCCTGGCTTCCGTTTCCAACAAATATGGAATCGGCTTTTGGAAACCGGGTGCCGGGATCATCCATCAGGTAGTGTTGGAGAATTATGCTTTTCCCGGTGGGATGATGATCGGAACCGATTCGCACACAGTCAACGCAGGTGGTTTGGGTATGGTAGCTATTGGCGTGGGAGGCGCTGATGCGGTGGATGTAATGGCCGGAATGCCCTGGGAACTTAAGTTTCCGAAGCTTATCGGTGTTAAACTAACCGGCAGACTGAGTGGATGGACTTCGGCCAAGGACGTCATCCTCAAGGTGGCCGGCATTCTCACGGTTAAAGGAGGAACAGGTGCCATTGTGGAATATTTTGGCGATGGAGCCAATGCCATTTCTTGCACTGGAAAAGGAACAATATGTAATATGGGTGCCGAGATTGGCGCTACCACTTCCGTTTTCGGTTACGACACCAAGATGGAAGAATACCTTCGTGGAACAGGCCGCAGCCTCGTGGCCGATGAAGCCAACAAAGTGAAAGAGCATCTTGCGGCCGATGCGGAAGTGTATGCCCATCCTGAAAAATATTTCGATCAGATCATAGAAATCAACCTTTCGGAACTTGAACCTCATATTAACGGGCCTTTTACACCAGACCTCGCCACACCGGTTTCGAAGTTTGCGCAAATGGTGAAAGATAACGGCTGGCCCGAAAAATTGGAAGTAGGTCTTATCGGTTCGTGTACAAATTCATCTTATGAGGATATTTCGAGGGCTGCATCGGTAGCCCGCCAGGCCATTGACAAAAAACTGGAAGTGAGTTCCGAATACACCGTCACGCCTGGTTCCGAAATGGTCAGGTTTACTGTTGAACGCGATGGTTTTCTGGATACATTCGCCTCCATAGGCGGCGTGGTGCTTGCCAATGCCTGTGGCCCCTGTATCGGACAATGGGCGCGACATAATGCCGAGAAAGGTGAACGCAACTCCATTATGACCTCATTCAACAGAAACTTTGCTAAGCGTAACGATGGAAACCCAAACACACACGGATTTGTCGCATCTCCAGAGATAGTGACTGCCTATGCTATCGCGGGAACACTGCTTTTCAACCCGCTTACTGATTATCTGGTGAATAAGGATGGAGAAAAAGTAAAACTGGATGAGCCGCAGGGCATTGAGTTCCCTCCCGGAGGCTTTGCAGTGGAAGACAACGGTTTTCAGGCTCCGGCCGAAGACGGCAGCAAAGTTGAAGTTATTGTCGATCCCAAATCGAACAGGCTGCAGTTGCTTGAGCCTTTCAGGCCATGGGACGGACAGGATTACAAGGGCCTGTATCTGCTCATCAAAGCCAAAGGCAAGTGCACCACCGACCATATTTCTATGGCCGGTCCATGGCTCAAATACCGCGGGCACCTGGAAAATATATCGCAGAACCTTTTGATCGGAGCCGTGAACTTCTTCGGTGAAAAGACAAATGCAGTGAAAAATCAGATCAATGGTGCTGTTGACACAGTGCCTGATGCAGCCAAAACTTACAGGGATGCCGGTGTAGGATCTGTTGTGGTTGGAGATGAAAATTACGGCGAAGGTTCATCACGTGAACATGCCGCAATGGAACCCCGTTTCATGGGCGTGAAGGCTGTGCTCGTGAAATCATTTGCCCGCATTCATGAAACAAACCTGAAAAAGCAGGGAATGCTTGCCATCACTTTTGCCGATAAAGCCGATTACGACAAAATCAGGGAAGACGACCGTATGGATATACTCGGACTGACACATTTCGAGGAAGGTAAACCACTCAAAATAAGGCTTAACCACTCAGATGGCACTACCGAGGAATTCCCTGTAAACCATACCTATAACAGCAATCAGATTGAATGGTTTAAAGCAGGGAGCGCCTTAAACCTGATTAAAATTAAAGAGAATTAAGTACTTGTATTTTTTGTTGTTTGGTTTTATTTGATTATTTTTACCTGCGCAACACGTCAATCGACGTATTCAAAACATAATAAAACCAAAAGCTAACAAAAACGTACGTACTATGAAAAGAATCATCCTCATTTTGTCTGTAGTCTTTGGGCTTACAGCTCTTTCGCCTGTGCAGGCACAGAAATCAGACAAACAGATCAGCAAACAGCTGAAATCCAAAGCTACAAAGAAAGCAAGGGAAGAAGCCAAAATGTACAAAAAGCAAGGTTTCTACGTGGCACAAGGTGCCTTGCCAATGGATATTCAGCTTGAAAATGCCTGGAAGAAGCAACTTCAGGAAGATCAGGAAGGCTACCCCAAGTATATCATTGCAACGGGTAACTCAGTATCCGAGTCACAAACAGCAGCTAAGCTTCAGGCAACCGAAACAGCCAAACTAGAACTAGCGGGAACAATCACAACCAATGTGCTGGCAATCATCGAAAATAACATTGCAACCCAGCAACTGACCGGTGAGGAGGCTGCTGCAGTAACAAAAACCGTTGGCGCATCTAAAAACATCATTGCTCAGGAGTTAGGAAGGGTAATCACTTTGTTTGAGATGTACCGGAAATTGAATAACGGAAACTTAGAAGCAAGCGTAAGGTTAGCATATGACAGCAAAACCGCAAAAGATGCCGCCAAAAAAGTCATCCGGAAAAAACTGGAAGAGGAAGCAGAACTGGTTCAGGATAAGTTGGATAAACTGCTGAATTTCTAAGACTTTTTTTTAATTTTTATAAGGCCGGCAGTTGCATAATCATAGTAACTGCCGTTGTCTTTTTTCGCGCGAATCACGAAGTTTTTTCCCGTATCAACAAGGATTAATGTACTTTTGAAATGCCACAAAGGCACTAACACTTGATCCCCCTTTATGAAGGTTGCCTTGCTTGAAACCGGAAACTCACATGACGAATGCCTTTATGCACAGGTGAAAATCTGGAATTCAACAGAAAATGTTCATCTGACCCTTGTGTGTAACCAAAAACTGAAAGCAAATGTGGCATCATTCGACGGGGTCAGCAGTTTTCACTTTGTTACCGTCCGTTCCGGCATAAAACAATGGTATGATATGTGGCAACTGAGCCGATGGATCAGAAATCAGCGGTTTGATGTGGTTGTGATCAACACGGCTCAGGGTGCAGTGGTGAAAAAACTCATGATGTTTTTGAATGGACGAAAACCGAAACTATTTGGTATTCTGCATAATATTGTGAAAGTGAATTCAGGAAGTTTAAGCCAGCGCCTGATCTCGAAACGATTATCCGGTTATTTTGTTTTGAATGACTATTTGCTGCATCAACTGGACAGTAAAAAGCTTACAACGAAAACTGCAGCATTTTATCCTGTAATTTTTCCGTATTTTTCTGAAGTAGAACTTCCACCAAAAGGCGACGAAACCTGGGTATGCATTCCGGGTCAGGTGGAGTTGAAACGCAGGGATTATGCCGGTTTTTTTGATGCACTTGAACGTCAGAAACCATTGGCCAGTCTTCGTTTTATTTTGTTGGGCCGTTGCGCTCATGCCCATGGTGATGGTGCATTTGTGAAACAACGCATCTCCGAACTCGGATTGGAAAAGCAGTTTATGCTTTGGGATGAATTTATCAGCAATGAATTGTTTCACAGCATCATAAGGCAATCAGACTTTATCATGACGCTGATCCACCCGGAGCACATTTCGTGGCAACTTTATGAAGGACAGATCACCGGTGCATACAATCTTGCTATAGGGTATCAGAAACCATTGTTGCTGCACTCCAGTTTCGTTTATTATGCAGATTTTAAGGATAATGCAGTGTTTTATGATCTCAACGACCTTGTTGCTGTCATGAATACATTGCCGGCCCACAGGATAACACAAGTGTTTCAGGATCATAAGTTTAGTTTTGATGCCCAGCGCGCTGCATATCTGCAGGTTGTGTTGCCTGGCTATTTGAATTACACCGGATGAAACACAGAGTGTTTTGCTTATCTAAGCTTAATTTGCCTACTTTTAACGCTCAAATTAATGATTTAGCCATGAAGATCATTTTGCTGCTTGTTTTTTTTCTGGTTACGATACAATCGTACACCCAGGACACGTTCTCCATTGTCGCAGTTGACACGCTTACGGGTGAGATCGGCAGTGCGGGAGCCAGTTGTATTGACGATAACGCCATCGCCGGAGGTGCAATCATAATCAGCGACATCATACCTGCCCGTGGAGCGATACACACACAATCATTCTGGATTTCAGCCAATCAGCAAAATGCTCATACACGCATGTTGCTTGGTGATTCGCCGGAAGAAATCATTGCCTGGCTGATTGCCAACGATGCTCAAAACCTCCCTGGTCGCAGGCAATACGGCATTGTGGATACCGATGAATCAGGTAACCCCCGGACGGCGGCTTTTACCGGTGCCAATTGTTTTGACTGGAAAGGACATAAAACCGGTCGAAACTACAGCATTCAGGGCAATATTCTGCTGGGCGAGCAAATTATCACAGACATGGAAAACGGCTTTCTGAACACTGAAGGAACACTGTCGGATAAGTTGATGGCTGCCCTACAGGGAGCAAAAGTAGCCGGTGCCGACACGCGCTGCCTCAACGAGGGGGTTTCCTCGCTTTCTGCTTTCATTCGGATGGCACGTCCTGAAGATGACGCGGACAGTCTGTATCTTGACCTGAATGTGCCCGAAACTCCCTTTGGTGTGGAACCCATTGACGAACTTCAGGAACTGTATGACGAATGGAAGAATTTGGTGAGCCTCGGCAAACAACCCGATAGAAATAATATCTCTCTTTTTTACAACAGGGAAACCTCAGAAGTGATACTGGTGCCGTCACCTGCCGGACAATCATTTACCTGGGTTTTGTATGATGCCATGGGTAAGGCTATCAGTTCATCTGATACTCGTCACAGCAGAATCAGTTTCAGCATGCACCATCAACCTTCCGGTTTGTATATTGTTAAAATTCAATACAGTATCAACCAGTCAGTAAGTTACAAGTTTATTCACCCTTAAAACTTTTGGTTTTTAATCAGGAAAACGATAAGTCATGAAAAAAAATAAAATTGTATTCACCAAAACATTATTAAAGATTCTGTTCCTTTCGGCCATAGCATTGTTCATGTCAGCGTGCGGCTGCATTACCGGGCAGGGACCACTGGTGCAAAAGGAAAAGTCGATCAGTGCTGTGAAGCATGTCATTATTGATATTGAAGGCGACATTGAGTTGATCCAGTCTGCCGAATCAAAGGTTGTTGTTTCGACAAACTCTAATGTACAGAAACATATTAAACTGGTTGAGCGTGGCGACAGGCTAACGATCAAATCAGGGCGTTGTTTTGAACAGAGTCCCAATATCAGCATTAAACTCTCTCTGCCACAGCCCGAATCTATTACCATCAACACAAATGCACAGCTAAAGTCAACAACCGGCAGGATTAATGTTGAGAACTTCAGCGTGGAATCAAACGGAAGCGGAGTGATCAATTTGCTTGTTTCAACCGTAAATCTGAAGATAAAAACTACAGCCAGATCAAAGGTTTTTGTCAACGGATTTACCGGGGACCTGAATCTTTCGCTTGCTGACAGAGCTCAGTTTTTTGGCCTGGGTCTTGCTTCAAGCACTTCCACTGTATTGCTGCAGGGAAGCAGCAAGGCACAGTTGCAGGTACACAAAAAGCTCGAGGCGGTCATTGAAAAAGGTGCAACACTTGATTACAGAGGCAGGCAGGGATTAACGGCAAATATATCGGGTGAAGGCAAAGTGAAAGAGCTGGAATAACAATAATTCTTGTTGATGATCGTTGTAATTCCAATAAAAACCAATCCATGAATTTCAAACCAACCGGCACTTTAATCGCAGTTGTATTTTTGAGTGTATTCACAGCCACACTTCATGCACAGACCGGAGGCCGTGGCGCCTATTCTTTTGCTGATGCACCTGTTTCGGCGCGTATTGCAGCTTTGGGCGGCCTGGCTATACCTGTCGATGACGGTGATATCAGCCTCGGACTGTTTAACCCCGCCCTGATAAGCGAAAAATCGCACAATCAGTTAAGTCTGTCTTATGTGGATTTCTTCTCCGACATCAATTATGGTTCGGTGCAGTACGGCCGTAGTTTCGAGCGACTGGGAAATTTCAGCGCTGGCTTGCAGTATTATAATTATGGAACATTTGACTATGCCGATGAAGGCGGTCAGCGTGACGGGCAGTTCTCAGCAGCAGATTATGTTTTTGTGCTCGGCTGGGGTCGTCAGCTGGATTCGAATTTCAGCATTGGGGCAAACGCAAAGTTTCTGGGTTCGGCTTATGAATCTTACAGCTCATTTGGTTTGGCTGTTGATGTGGCAGGAACCTACAAAACGAAGTCGGGCTGGTTGTTTGCGCTCACAGCACGCAATATTGGCCGTGAATTGAAATCCTATCAGGCTTCGGACGCCTATACCATGCCTTTCTCGATGCAGTTTGGTGTCTCCAAACGGCTTGACCACGTGCCCTTCAGGATTATCATGATGTATGACCGGATTGAAAAGTGGGATCTGACATTTGAAAGCACTTTAAATAGCAACGGAACCGATCCGATTACCGGTGAAATCAAAGAGCAGAAAGGTGCAGAAAAGTTTGCTGATCAACTGATGCGGCATATTGTTGTCGGCGGAGAATTTTATATTGGCAAAAACCTGGTGCTGAGAGGCAGTTATAATTATGGCCGACGAAAAGAAATGATCATACCCGACAAGCTCGGAACTGTTGGATTCAGTTGGGGTATGGGTGTCAGAATCAGCAGATTCAACATCAATTACAGTCGTTCGGCTTACCATGTCATCGGATCACCGAATTACCTGACCATCAGCACAAATCTTTCGGGCTTCAAAAGATAGACAAGCCCTTTGATCTCTTTTAAAAAATTATACATTTTTTGATATTTAAGGCTTCAGCAGGAGGTTCCTGTTGAGGCAAAAATTGTATCATTGCAGCCCAAACAGAACATCATGCTAAGATACATTCTGCTCTATTTGCTGATTGTTTCAGGAGGAATGATTTATGCTACTGACCTGAGGCCGGCCATACAGTATTTTATTGAAAACAAGCCTGAAGGATCACGCTACGAAGTGGATCGTGAGTTCATGTATTCGAGTCAGGTGATGCCCCGGTTTTATACCGGACGTGGTTTTCGTCCGGCATGGATTGAGGGAGAGGCATTGAGTAAAAACGGATTGGAAATGCTGAATTACATCAGGCGTATGGATGAACACGGTTTGCGGCCGCAGGATTACCATCTTCAACTGATCGAAAAGTATGTTGCTGGCTTAATTTCATTCAAAACACCTGATGAGCAGAAACTGGTGCACCTTGATATACTGCTGACTGATGCATTTCTGTTGCTGGGCAGCCAGATGTATTTCGGAAAAGTCGATCCGCACAAGGAAGGTGCTGACTGGAAGATTCAGCGAAAAGAACCCGGCCTGAAACTGGATGTGAAACTGGAAAGGGCCTTGTACAACAACAATGTGGCGATGGTGCTTGATAGTCTTCAGCCTCGTCAGGCCTCTTACAATGTGCTCAAACAAAAATTAGCCTTTCTCAGGAGTCTTGGTGGAAATGACTGGCCGGTGCTGCGGTTGTCGGGATCGTTGAAACCAGGAGGCGCAGAAACTGTGGTCATTGATATCAGAAGAAGGTTGAAGCAACTTGGATATCCGATAACCGATACCATGTCTGATGTGTACGATAATGATCTTGAGCGATATGTTAAAGTGTTTCAGTACGAACGGGGACTTGGTGCCGACGGTGTTATAGGTAAAGGAACCCTTGCAGCGCTTAACAGGAAGCCGGAAGAGCTGGCTGATGATGTCAGGGTAAATATGGAGCGCCTGCGATGGCTTCCAATAAATAAGCCTGAAAGGTTTATTCTCGTCAATATTGCCAATTTTGAACTCGATCTGCTTGATCGGGACGATACGATCATCAATATGAGGGCCATTGTGGGTAAAGAATACCGCAAAACACCCGTGTTCAACAGGCAGATGACTTATCTCGTTTTCAGTCCCACCTGGACTGTGCCTCCGACCATATTACGCAACGATGTCATACCTGAATTATTAAAGGGACCTGACTACCTGAAGCAGAAGAATATGGTTTTGCTCAGGGCCGATGGAAGTGAAGTGGCTTGGGCAGACGTAGATTGGTCCAAGGTTTCGAAAAGAAATTTTCCCTTCACGGTCAGGCAGAATCCCGGGCCTGACAATGCACTTGGCAGGGTAAAATTCATGTTTCCTAACGAATACAATGTTTATATACACGACACTCCTACGAAAGGGCTCTTTTCGAAGGAAGGACGAGCTTTCAGTTCAGGTTGTGTGCGTGTTGAGCAGCCTTTTGAACTGGCACAACTTCTGCTCACCGACATGCCCGACTGGACCAGTGAGCGTATCAGGGAGGCCATGAACCGCGATAAGGAACAAAGAGTGAATTTAAAAAGCCCGATCGACGTTGTACTGATCTACCTTACAGCATGGAGCGATGGGAATAACCGCGTACATTTCAGAAATGACATTTACAAAAGGGATGAAATGGTGTTGCAAGCGCTGAACCAGAAACCTACCCGAAGGCAGATCAGATGATCAAACCGCCCTGGATTCCGAACTTACTTTCCGCATTTCATGAATCAACTTTGATTGACCCAGATAAGAGTCCTTCTCTGTGTGAATATACAAGCAGCTGCCACCTTTAATAATATTAATAATGGTTTCATTCAGTTCTTGCGGAACAGCAGGGCAACCATGGCTACGACCAAGCCGGCCGTGTTGCTGAATAAAACTCTCCGATACATAATCGGCTCCGTGCATCACAATGGCGCGGGCACGGGCATTGTCGTTGATGCCCTTCTCCAGCCCGTCGAGGTAAAGTGACAGACCGTGTCTTCCGGAATAAGTTTCTCCTGTGACATAAAATCCCGGACTACTGGTGTAGCTTCCGGGTGTGTTGGAAAAATGTTCAGCGAAAAGTGCACCTGAATTGCGGCCATGCGACACATAACAATGCAGAAGTATCTGATTGTGCAGCAGATCAATAATCCAAAGCCTTTTCGCGTCCGATGGCAGACTGAAATCAATCAGGGTGATCAGGTGATTCTTGCTGAATATGTTGTTATTCTGAAGCAATTCATATCCGTAAAGCGCTTTGGCGAGCGTAGAGCGGAGTGGCAACAGGTCTGTTTCGTGGTTTGTGGCAGCAGAAAGTAATGCATACAGATCAACAGTCTCCGTTTTGGGCTCATAAACACTTGTTGATGTGGCAACTGAGACAGGCAGAACGAAAAGTAACATGAGTGAAAGAAACTTCGTGAGCATGTATCAAAAATAATCAAAACACGTCAAAATATGTATTGAAACAGTTTTTTTACAAAGATCTAACGCAGGATTTGGGATTATGGTTTGCTGCTCACAATATTTTATTGACTTCACCTGTTTCTGCCTGTGCTCAAATGAGTACATGCACTGAATGATGTGCAGTTTTTGGTGTATTTTTGGCATATATTTTTTTCAGATGCACCTGCAACGGATCACGCTTACTAATTTCAAAAACTATACCGGGACCGAGATGCATTTTTCGGACAAGATCAATTGTTTTATCGGTGATAACGGTGCCGGAAAAACAAACATCCTTGATGCAGTGTATTACCTTTCGTATTGCAAGAGTTATTTTAACCTTGCCGACCAGCAAAACATAAGGCATAACGAGGATTTCTTCAGCATCCACGGGTATTTTGGGCATGATTCAACAGTGCCGGATCAGGTAAGTTGCATTCAGAAGAGAAACCACAAGAAGGTTTTCAGGTTTAACCAGAAAGAATATGAACGTTTGGCTGACCACATCGGAAAGATACCGCTTGTCATGATTTCGCCCTACGACCGCGACCTGATCAACGAAGGCAGCGAAGTAAGACGGCGTTTTCTGGATTCGGTAATTGCCCAGTTCGACCCAGTCTATCTTAACCACCTGATTACATACAACAAAGCATTATCGCAACGTAACAGCATGCTGAAACAATTTGCTGACAAAGGGCAATTTGATCCGGTGCTGCTTCAGCTGTATGACGAGCCCCTGACAGTTTCGGGTCAATTCATTTATTTGAGGAGAAAAGCTTTCGTGGAGGCATTCCTGCCTATGTTTTCGGAGTATTATGCTTATGTTTCGGGGAAAAGGGAAACAGTATCCATACACTATGAATCAGACCTTCAGCAGGGCAGTATGGATACTTTACTGGCAGGTTCTGTAGATAAAGACCGACAGGCGCGCTACACCACTCTGGGTGTGCATAAGGACGATCTTCTGTTTACCATTGGCACTTATCCGCTGAAAAAATTTGGTTCGCAGGGACAACAGAAATCCTTTGTGATTGCGCTCAAACTGGCACAATTTGACTACACGGCCTCTATCATGGGCCAGAAGCCGGTGCTTCTTTTCGATGATATTTTCGATAAGCTGGATGATTTCAGGGTAAGTAAACTCATTCAGTTGGTCAGCGATGAGCGTTTTGGCCAGGTTTTTATAACCGACACTCAACGGCAACGCATCGAACGACTGTTTGAAGACAGCAGGATTGACCACCGCATTTTCAGGGTTGAATCAGGAAACGTTTCGATGATTTGATCCCAAACACGCTTTATGTTATTTCATTGAACCTTTGAATCAGAACGCTTACTTTTGCAGATATGTCAAATAATAACCAACAGCCACTCGAAGGGGCAATCATGGAATTTCTGCGCTATTATGGCCTGGAAGAAAAGTATAATGACATGAAGGTAATCAACGCATGGAAGGATGTAGTTGGCAAAATGATTGCAGCGCACACCATGGACTTATTCGTGCAGCGTAAAGTGCTTTTTGTGAAACTTGATTCTGACGCACTCAGGTCAGAACTTGCCTACAGCAAAAGCCTGCTCATTGAGAAGCTTAATGAGGCTGCCGGAAAAAACGTGATTCAGGATATTGTTTTTCGGTGATTTAGTAAGGCAGCAGGTCGATGTAGTGAAATTCCTTTGCAGGTTGTGCATTGTCGTTTGTGCCCGGCCAGCCGTACGTAACCGTTTGGCCTGTTCGCACCTTCACCGGTTTTGAGAATATTGGGCCGTCAGATACAAAAGTGTGAAACTCCCCGTTTTCGCCGCAGGGGTCAACATTTTCGGGAAGGTCGGCCAGAAAATGGTGATCGAACGTGCGTCCGCAAAAGCTTTTGTCGAGTTTTGACGCATCCACACACAGCACAATGGCCTTGAATCCCACATCGATTATTGATCTGGCAAGTGTGGCAGTATCGGAACCCCAAAGCGGAAACTCAGCCCGGAAGCCTGCTTTGCCAAGTTGCTGCTCGCGATACTCCCTCAGGTCCTGAAGAAATATATCACCGAACACAGCAATTCGCGAATGGTGGCTTGTGTAAACCTCCAACGCTGCCTGCATCAGCATGTTGTATTCTTCCATGGGACAGGGGTAGGGCAGATTGATTTTGTGCAGGGGTAACCCGATAGATGCTGCCTGACGCTCCAGAAGGTTTTCGCGGAGACCGTGCATGCTTACTCTGTGGTTCTCACGGCTGAGTGTGGTCAGAAGGCCATTAACCGGTTTGCCCTGTTCTTTAAGCACCCAAAGAGCAAAAGCTGCATCTTTTCCTGAGCTCCAGTTAAGAATTCTGATCTTTCGGCCTGTCATTGGTTTTTATGTTGCCACTGTGATATTATTGTATGCAGGCGGTCGAGTCCATCGGTAAGCGCAGCAGGGCCGGGCTGCAGAATCAGCGATGAGTCTATTTCATAAACCTCACGATCGCGCACAGCATTGATCGAATCCCACCCTTTCCGGGAAGTAATCCTGGAAGGTATAAACCTTTTGCCGCACCACGATGCAATGATGATATCGGGATTGCGCCTGATAACCTCTGTTTCGTCTTCAATCACTCTGCCTTTTGCTGTGGCCGATGCTGATAATTCAGCAAAACAATCCACGCCTCCGGCAACCTCTATAAGTTCAGATACCCATCTGATTCCGCTGATCAGCGGTGAATACCATTCCTCGAAATAAATTACCGGTTTTTTGAGGCTTTGCGACGATTTGGAGGTCATAGCAGTCAGCTTTTCACGATACTGCTGCAACATAATTCCTGCCGCTTCAGTTTTACCAATAAGTCTGGCAGTCAAAAGCATGGTGTCCAGTATTTCCGAAACTGAACGCTGATTTGTAATGAGCACATTAAACCCTTCTCTGATCAGCTGCTTTGCGACCTCGCCCTGCACATCCGAGAATCCAATGATGAGATCAGGTTTGATGGCACGAATTTTTTCCATATTCACGCCGGTAAAATCACAAACTTTCGGTTTTTCGGCAGCAGCCTGTATGGGCCGGACAGTATACACCGATATGCCGGCAATCCGGTGCTGCTCGTGAAGCAGAAAAAGCCATTCGGCAGTTTCTTCGGTGAGACAGATGATCCTTTTGGGATAATCCGTTGCTGTTGTGTCGGATACGATCATTGTGCTGACGAACGCACAGCATTAAGGGCTGTACGGGCAGCCTCGATGGCGGGCAATGCCGAAATTTCTGTTCCAACAGCTCCTTTCATCCACAATTGAGGTATCAGCCTGCCTTGTGTGAAGGCTTTGTACACTTCATCAGCAAAGTTTTTGCCGTGTATGTGGCTGCCAAACTGAAACTCGATTAACTGACCGATCGGATAGGCAGAAAGATAGAGCGGATAATCAATCATGTGCGAGTAAACGGCAAGGATAGGCGTGTCTTTGACGCCGAAAACAGGTGCGTAGTATTTGTTCCAGATTTCTTTGGAAATGCTGTTCACAGCTTCCTTCAGCTCAGCTGCAGTTGCATCCGGATGCGCATAAAGCCATTTCCAGGTGTTAATGTCCACCAGTGATACGCCCATAATTTCGTAGTTTGACCAGAGATTATCCAATGCAGCAAGGTGTTTGCTCATCTCATCGGATTGTTCCATTCCGAGCAGCTCAAGGTCGCGGGCCTGAAACACAAAAGCCAGGGCTTCGGTGAAGGAAGTGTTCGGCACCCCGTTGAGCATGTAATAATCCACATTCTGAAGGCTGATGGTTTGCTCAACATTGTGTCCGAATTCGTGGATGGCTATGTTGTACCCTTTGTAATCCATTCCATTGGTGCCAATACGTGTGCGCAGGCGTGCTTTGTCCGATCTCATGGCTGCACCCCAGGCATGGCCGGCACCGCGCGAAGGATCAACAATGATCCGGGAGGATATGGTACGAGCTGAGTCGGCATCAAAGCCAAACTTAATCAATATATTGGGAAGGTCAGCTTCAAAAGCAGTCTTGTCAGGATATTTCTCCTGAAGAATCTTGTCCAGCTTGCTGATATCGAGAGATGCACGTGTTTTGAAGCCATCGTACCAAATGTCCCATGGCTGAAGTTTTCTGCCCAGCCTTTTTTCGATCACTTTTCCGATTTCTTTCAACTCAGGAGTGCTTATGAGCGACACGAAAAGTGATTCGACTTCTTCCACCCGCAACTCCATGTCTTCTTCAAATTTTCTGCTGATGTAATCCGGAAAATGAGGTGAGTAAGCATCTATCTGCTTCAAAAGCCCGAATAAGTTGATCATGTGCTGGTATCTGGTGTCGGGTTCGGGTGTGTGGGCAACCGCAACTCCGTTTTTCAGGAGGGTGTTTGACATGGGATTCCACTGATAATCAGGATTGTTGATTACCTCACCCGGAATATTCTGCCTGATAATATTCAGCATGGTTTCATAGATCAGGGATTGGCGGATAAATCCTTCCTTATTGGCATAATTTGCTTTTATCTCGTCGCGCAAACCCCAGTGCGAGATCAGTTTAAGATCCGTCGGAAAATGTGTATTGCCTTTTTTGTCGGTCAGATTTCCAACATAGATATTATAGTCGGAGATATAGGCATCTGCATTTGTTACAATTTGTTCATAATCAAGGAGCAGCCGGGCCGGAATACGCGATTTGAACACATCACCCATGCGTGCATAGGCCCATTCAAGCCTGCTCCATTTCGGGCCGTGTTCCATCTTTTCGTCGAGGCTAAAGAAAGGAAAATTCAGTATGGTGATAAAGGCAATTTTATTGGCAAACATATCATCGCTGAAGTGTGACCCAACTCCATAACCACCAAAGATCCTGTCAATAGGAAGTATCTCACCTTCATCAACATGGAGCGGAATTTTCAGGCCTACATTGACCTTGTTAAAACTCCCGAAAAGCAGTTCGAAGTTGTCTTGAATCCTTACAAACATGGCTTGCCTCTGGGCGGCATCAACTGCCGATTGTTCCATGCACAGTTGTTTGAAGTCATCGGCACTTCCATCCTCAGCCCTCCAGAAAGAAGCAGCCTGAACCACACCTTTTTCAATGCGGGCATGCTGGTCGGCAGCCGCTTTCGACTTCAGTTCAGCAATAATGGTTTCCAATTCTTTCTGCTTGATCATGGATTCGATATTTGTTGGGTGGTTTGCGATGGCGTTTGCACAAAGAAACAAAACCACGATTGAAACTAATGCGTTTTTCATTTAATTTATATTAGAAGAATATTACTGGTTTGGATCAATTTTCAGCATGTCTGAAACAGACTCTGAAAAGAGGCAAAATTAACCAAAAACTTGCCTTGAATATTGAAATTACTGACAAATTTTGGCTCCGGTTAACTGCCGGAATTTTTATTTCACATAAAAGGAAAGCAGTTTTTCTTCTTCCAGAAACAGTTCGAAATGGTCGCCTATCTTTGTTGGGCCAACGCCGGCAGGCGTTCCGGTGAAAATGAGGTCGCCCTGCCTGAGGGTAACAAACCGAGAAACATATGCGATGATATTGTCAAATGAAAATATCATATCCGACGAATTTCCTTTTTGCTTCCATTCATCATTAATTTTCAGTCCGAAGTTCAGTCGGCTAAGGTCGTCAAAACGGGATTTGTCCACAAACCTGCCCACAGGCGCTGAAGCATCGAAGGCTTTGGCGATTTCCCAGGGAAGCCCTTTCTTTTTGCATTCATCCTGCAGGTCGCGGGCCGTGAAGTCGATGCCTACTGTAATTTCCTGATAATAATCGGGAGCGAACTTCTGACTGATGCTTCTGCCGTTGCGACATACCTTAAGCACAATTTCTGCTTCGTAATGCAGCTCTGATGTGAAATCAGGATAATAAAAGGGGTTGTGTGGCATAAGCAGTGCCGTGCTCGGTTTCATGAAAAAAACCGGCTTCTCGGGCACCGGGTTGTTGAGTTCTTTGGCGTGATCAATGTAATTGCGGCCAATGCAAATAATTTTCATATCAGCGTTTTTTGTTGCTTAACATGGTTACATTACCCAATCCTTTCATTCTGAGCTTGATGCTTGTGATCAACTTTTTGGTGTAGAGCGGAAACTCGCCTTTCATCATCCAGTCGTAGTAGGAAGGGTCGGTAGTGAATACGTCTTCAACTGTCCTGCCTTTGTATTTTCCAAAGTGAAACACTTCGTTGCCTTCGCTGTCAAAAATTATCTGACCGGCCAGGTCAGCAAATTCATGGTGTTTGGAGAATTCGTGCAAAGCCTTGATATCATTTACTATAGGAGTGCTGATGTTTCCGCTTTTTTCTTCATATTCCACTCCTTCGTACTTTTCAATCTGGGCTTCCAGAATTTCAAAAGTGGCCAGGGTGTCGGCTTCGGCTGAATGGGCATCAATGAGATCCTTCTGGCAGAAAAACCTGTAAGCGCCTTTCAGTGTCCGGGGTTCCATCTTCATGAAGATATTCTGCACATCAACGATATGGCGGTTTTTAATGTCGAAATCGATGTCGGCTCTGAGAAACTCCTCCATAAGCACGGGTATGTCGAACCTGAGGGCATTGTATCCTGCCAGATCGCAGCCACTCAGAAAACGAACCAGATCTTTGGCTACCTCTTTGAAGCCGGGGCTGTCCTGTACATCTTTGTCGTAAATGCCGTGTATCTGGCTCGAAGCATCAGGAATGGGTATGCCCGGGTTGATCCTCAATAACTTACTTTCCTTGTTTCCATTGGGATGGACTTTCAGAATGCTGATTTCTACTATCCTGTCGTTGGTGATATTTAGCCCGGTGGTTTCGAGGTCGAAGACGGCTAAGGGTTTTTTGAGGCTTATTTTCATAGGGCTTTTTGCCTGTTAATTAAAAGATAAGTGCCGGGATGTCAGTTTCCTGACTCGCCCGGCAACATTTCATTTTTTTGGCTCTTGTGGGCCTTATGTTCAGATGTCGGTATCCGGGTCGAAACTTTCGAGCAGTTCTTTCACCCTTTTGAGGTACATGCCCCCCAGAGCGCCGTCAACAATTCTGTGGTCGTAGGCCAGCGAGAGAATCATGATGTGCCTGATGGCGATAACATCTCCGTATTGTGTTTCGATCACTGCCGGTTGCTTGCGGATGGCCCCCACAGCAAGGATGGCCACCTGAGGCTGGTTGATGATCGGTGTGCCGGTGAGGCTGTCGAACGAACCGAAGTTGGTGATGGTAAAAGTGCCTCCCTGGATTTCGTCGGGTTGCAGTTTGTTTGCCCTGGCACGTGCTGCAAGGTCGTTGACTGATTTGGTGATACCCAGCAGGTTTTTCTCGTCCACGTTTTTAATCACGGGCACAATCAAATTGCCATTGGGCAGTGCTGTTGCCATCCCGATGTTGATGTTTTTGCGCAGGATAATGTTGTATCCGTCAACAGAAGCATTTACCTGCGGAAACTCCCTGAGTGCTTTGGCAGCGGCTTCGAAGAAGATGGGGGTGAAGGTGATTTTCTGGCCTTCGCGTTTCTGGAAACTGTCCTTCACTTTGTTGCGCCAGTTGACGATGTTGGTTACATCAACATCAATGAAGGAGGTAACATGGGGCGAAACCTGTTTCGACATCACCATGTGGTCGGCAATGAGTCTGCGCATGCGGTCCATTTCGATCACCTGATCTCCGGCTGAAGTAACTACTGACGGTGCTTCGTGGCGTGGAGCGCTGAACTTGGAAACAGGCGTTGTGTCTTTGGATGCAGCGGCGGTTGCAACAGCCGGTTTGCTGCCTCTGGTTTTCAGATAGGCAAGCAGGTCTTCCTTGGTCAGGCGGCCGTCCTTTCCACTGCCGGGAACGGTTTCGAGTTCGGCAAGCGGAATCTGTTCCTGTTTGGCGATGTTTTTCACCAATGGCGAATAAAACCTTCCCGATGTAGTCTCCTGTGCGGGCTCGAAAAGCACAGCAGGAGCTGTTTCCGGGCTTTCAGCCGGGGATTCAGTTGATGCTGCAGCAGCCTGCGGCTCAGAGGTTACTGATTCTTCGCCATCGAGGGCGATCACGGCGATCACAGCACCAACGGCGACCACGTCGCCTTCGTTGAACAGGGTTTTGATGATCTTGCCTTCGACAGGTGAGGGTATTTCGGAGTCAACCTTGTCGGTGGCTATTTCTACAATGGCATCATCTTCGTTGACGGTGTCGCCGGCGCTTTTGAGCCAGCGGGTGATGGTTGCCTCTATAACGCTTTCGCCCAGCTTGGGCATAATAAGATCAAAAGTGGCCATGGTTTAATGTTTTCCTTGAGATATAAACGTTTGACAGTTGTTCATGTTCAATATGTGCATGTACATAACACGCTGATGTTGTTTCCGCCAGTCCTGCGTCGGCCTCGCGATCGCGCAGCAGCTTAAGGGTCTGCCTGATGCGGGGGTGCCGGCACGGGAGCTTTAGCGGGGTGCAAAATTAAGGATTTTTTGTGAGTGATATAGAATTATTCTAAATAGATAGCCGGCCCGGATGATTGAAGAATAGTTAGGACGCCACAAAAGCACAAGGATATTAGATTCCACAAAGTCATAAGATACAAATCTATAGGTCTGGTGATTCTTGAAATTTGGTAGCTTCGGGATTGGTGAACCAATACTTGGAGTGGTCTTTATTGACCTGTAAACAATGTTTATGTTTATGCCCGGCGAGGGATTGATCTGTAGAATTTTCCTTCGCGACACGATTCAATATTGTAATTTCTGTGTGGTTTAAACTCATGCGACCCTTCTGGGGTCGGATGGATTTCATTGTATCGTTTTCATTATGTCCATAACTCCACTGTACTCATTTTTAATAGAGTCACGCGCTTTAAGTAATTCTAAAGTTCAAGTTTGGATTTACATAAAATTGTGTATCTTTGCCATTATGATTACCAGAAACATTCAACCCGTCCTTCTCGAACTGTCTAAAACCTATCCGGTTGTAACAATCACCGGGCCACGTCAGTCGGGAAAAACAACACTGGCCCGAATGGCTTTTCCGGATTACACATACTGCAATCTGGAACATCCTGATACCAGGCTTTTTGCACAACAAGACCCAAATGGCTTTTTCCTGCAGCATTCGCCACCACTGATCATAGATGAAATACAGCGACTTCCGGGCTTAATGTCATATATTCAGGTGGATGTAGATAACAGAAGACAAAACGGAATGTATGTTCTTACCGGAAGCCAGCAATTAAACCTGAACGCTGCAATCACCCAATCGCTGGCTGGCCGGACGGCCTTGCTGACATTGCTTCCGTTTTCAATGGAAGAAGTTAAAAAATTTGCCTTGCCGGATTTTACCCGCGAGAAGTATATTTATACCGGTTTTATGCCACGCATTTACGATCAGCAACAGCAACCCTTAATTGCTTACCGCAATTACCTCCAGACTTATGTTGAGCGAGATATCAGACAATTGCTCAACCTAAAAGACCTTAATACATTTGAAAAATTCATGAGACTGTTGGCAGGTCGGATCGGGCAGGTGCTTAACCTCAACTCATTGGCCAACGATACCGGAGTTTCAGCAACTACCATTGCAAACTGGATTTCGGTACTTGAAGCCTCATTCGTTGTTTTCAGGCTGATGCCCTACTTTGAAAACTTTGGAAAAAGGGTAATAAAATCACCCAAATTGTATTTTGTTGAACCAGGTCTTGCCAGTTATTTGCTTGGAATAGAAAATGATGCACAGGTAGCACGCGATCCTCTTCTGGGTAGTTTATTCGAAAATCTGGTCATTGTTGAAGCCTTAAAAGCAAGATTTTCGCAGGGTAAAGACCCGAATTTTTATTTTTTCCGTGATAGCAACCAAAACGAAGTTGATCTCCTGTTTAAGAAAGATGGAGAACTGTATCCCGTTGAAATTAAATCGGCGATGACCTGGAATGAAGGTTTCCAGAGAAACATACTTAGATTTAACAGCATTGCAGGTACACAGGCGAAAGGATGTGTGGTTTATGGTGGTAAAATGCACTTCCAAACCAGTCGGAATATTCGGGTCACAGGTTTTGAGGATTTTACAGGGCTGATTTGAAGCTTCTGGGTTTGGTTATAGTGGTTTGAGTACCTGAGAAGCTTATTTACTGTCAGAAGAATATTAACGACACTACATTTCATGTTACAGAGAGTTACCGGATGCAAAATGGGCAAAAAACAGAAATTAGCGAAAGAGACGAAATCTATCATTTTCGTCATTTCAGCCTCGAAACCAGATAGCACAAATAGCTATCTGCGATAGATTTTGTTGCTTCGCGCAATTTCCACTAATGCCACAGATATGTTACTTAGCGAAGCGTTTTCAATAGTCTGAGCTGGGCAAACCGTTCTTGAGAGAATTCGGTTGACCACTCTCGTCCGGCCTTTGAACTCCTTGAATGATTTAGGCCCCTCCAAAAATTATCCATCCGTGTATCCTGTTTGCTAAAGTTTTTTATTTTTGCGGTGAAACGACAACGATGATACCAACTAAAACATGATGGAAGATTTTGACAGACAGCCCCGCAGAGAAGAGTTGTTTTCAAGGGCGGTGCGGGCCGGGAAACGCACCTATTTTTTTGATGTTAAGTCCACACGCGGTGAAGACCAGTATCTTACGATCACCGAAAGCAAAAGAAGATTCGATGCCGACCAGGGGAAATTTTTCTACGAGAAACACAAAATTTTCCTCTACCGCGAAGATTTCGAAAAGTTTATCAAAGGCCTGACCGAATGTGTTGACTTCATCGAAACAGGCAAATTGCCTGATGATTATGGCAGCGAGAAAGAGCCTTCCGAGAACATCGGCTTTGATTTTGAAGACCTCGACAAAAGCTGATCAAAGAAACAGCAGATAAATACTCTCCGGAACAAAACCCGGCTGTATGTAAACACTTATTTTCCACCCCCAACGATTTGTTGTTGAAAACTTCATCTTCCTGTAACAACGTCCGGTCGTGTAAAAGGTTTATTTTTGTTTGGCTGTCTATTCATTGAATCTACATTAAAGTATTGAGTATAAGTTACTATGGGAAAAGTAATCGCAGTTGCCAACCAAAAAGGCGGGGTCGGAAAAACCACCACCTCCATCAACCTGGCTGCAAGCCTGGCAGTACTGGAATACTCAACACTGCTGCTCGATGCCGACCCTCAGGCAAACGCAACTTCGGGTGTGGGGTTTGATCCCAAGAACATCAAAACCAGCATCTACGAATGCATCATTGACGACCTCGACCCCCGCAACATTATCCTCGAAACACAAACCCCGTTCCTGCATCTGCTTCCGGCTCATATCGACCTTGTTGGTGCCGAAATCGAGATGATCAACCTGCCCGGTCGCGAAAAAATGATGCGCAAAGCCATTGAGAAAGTAAAGGACAAATACGATTTTATTATTATCGATTGCAGCCCCTCTTTAGGTCTGATCACCGTAAACGCACTTACTGCAGCCGATTCGGTTATCGTTCCGGTGCAATGCGAATATTTCGCACTCGAGGGCCTCGGTAAGCTGCTCAATACCATAAAGATAGTTCAAACAAGACTGAATCCCGACCTCGACATCGAAGGCATATTGCTGACTATGTTCGATGCAAGGCTGCGCCTGTCGAAACAGGTGGTTGAAGAGGTGAAAACCCATTTCCAGCAAATGGTATTCGATACCATTATCAACCGCAACACCAGACTCAGCGAGGCCCCTTCGTTCGGGGAAACGATCATCATGCACGATGCTACAAGTATTGGCGCTGTGAATTATCTGAACCTTGCCAGGGAAATCCTCCAAAAGAACGGCATGACGAAAATGAAGGCAGAAGAAAAGTTAATGACGGAAGAACATGACGACTAATTCAAAACAAAAGAAAAGGGGCCTCGGCAGGGGACTTGAAGCCATACTGCAAAGCCCCGACACAGATATCACTTCGGCTGATATCTCGGGCAACTATGTTGCCGGTGCCATTGCCGAACTTGAAATCAGTAAGATAGAAGCCAACCCTTTTCAGCCCAGAGCTGATTTTGATGATATGGCCATGCGCGAACTGGCTGCTTCTATTAAAACGCAAGGGGTAATTCAACCGGTTACGGTGCGCAAGATGGGTTTCGACCAATATCAGCTCATCTCAGGCGAACGCCGACTGAGGGCCTCTGTTATGGCCGGTCTGACCACGATTCCTGCATTTATACGCGTTGCCAATGACGAGCAGATGCTTGAAATGGCCCTGATCGAAAACATCCACCGCGAAAACCTCAACGCAATCGAGATCGCCATTTCATACCAGCGCCTTATGGACGAATGTGCGCTTACACAAGAGCAATTAAGCGAACAGGTAGGAAAAAACAGAACTACAATTGCTAACTACCTGCGCTTGTTAAAGTTGCCACCCGAAGTGCAGATAGCCCTGCGCGACGGACATATCACCATGGGTCATGCCCGCGCTATCATCAGTCTCGAAAAAGATGAACAACAGCTCGTCATGCTTCAAAAGATCATCGAAGGCGAACTTAATGTCAGGCAGGTGGAAGCACTTGTGCGCAGGTATCATTCACCCGAAACAAAGGAGAAATCTGCCGAAAAACAGGTTGTCCCCGAAAAATACCGTCTGGCAGGCGAACACATTTCAGGCTTTCTGAAAACCAAAGTAGAAATAAAACGCAATAGCAAAGGAAAAGGTGCGTTAGTTCTGAGCTTTGCCAACGACCAGGAACTCGAAAGGCTGATCAGTCTGATTGGGCAAAACAGGTCGTGAAACCCCTGATGAAAACAGTTCTGTTGCTGATGCTTGTTTTGCTGCTTTCCCGAATGGGATTAAGCGCACAGGAGACTATAGCAACAAATGAACCTCCCAGACAACATTCGCCCCATCGGGCAACACTCTATTCCCTTGCTCTTCCGGGACTCGGACAGGCCTACAACCGGAAATACTGGAAAATACCCATCGTTTATGCCGGTATTGGAACCATTGGTTATTTTGCCCTGAACAACAGGGAGAATTATCTGAAAGCAAAGGAAGCATACATTTACACCTTTAACAACGAAGACTATCCCATTGATAACGATCTGATTGGCAAATACAATGCCAACGACCTGCGCGAAATCCGCGATTACTACAGAAGAAATATGGAACTCAGCTGGATCATCATGGCACTCTGGTATGCCCTGAATGCCGTCGATGCAGCAGTAGATGCCCATCTGTTTGATTATGATGTGGGCGAAAACCTCAGTGTGCAGCTGAGTCCGCAATTTACGATACCTATGCCGCAGCAGAATCCTGTCTTTCAACCTCCTGCTACAGGTCTTAAAATCAGTGTACGGTTCTGAAAACAAATCATATGTCGTTGAATATTATTTTGATCGGTTATGGAAGAATGGGGCGCGAAGTTGAGCAGACGGCCAAAGCAAGAGGACACAATATCCTTTCATGCATCGACTCGGCATCGGATTGGGAAAAGTCAACTGCATTGTTCACCCAGGCACATGTTGCTGTTGATTTTAGTCTTCCTGAGCTTGCGAACGAAAATATTTTACGTTGTTTCAATCTTGGTTTGCCCATTGTAGTGGGCACTACGGCATGGTATCATCAACTGGAAAATATCAGACAGCAATGCCTCAACGGAGGACATAGTCTGTTTTATGCCCCAAATTTCAGTCTGGGCATGAATATAGTATTCAATCTCAATAAACAATTGGCAAGGCTGTTGAATCACACTGATTACAAACTAAGTATAACCGAAACACACCACAAGCACAAGCTTGATGCGCCCAGTGGTACAGCCATCCATCTGGCCGGACAAATCACCGGTCTGGTGGATCGTTATGTTGGTTGGTCTGATGCCGCTGATCAGGACATTTCCTTGCTGCCTGTAGTTTCAGTACGCACAGGCGAAGTTCCGGGGACACATGAAATTATTGCTGACTCGGCACAGGATACCATTCGGATCATCCACGAAGCCAAAGGAAGGCAGGGTTTTGCTTTGGGTGCCGTGCTTGCCGCCGAATTTCTTGCTGGCCGCATAGGTGTGTTTACGATGGACGACCTGCTGGATACCCTGTTAAGGGAATGAAATGATTCATTTTTTGATTGTCAATATGACAGTTACTCTTATCCAGTGGTTTTAAACTTGTGTACCGTTCAGATACCTTCTGCCATTTTATTCCAGTCGGCTTTGCCCGATAGTTTTCCCTGATTGAGTATGTCGAGCATGGCCTCAGTCGGGAATAGTTTTTCGCGTTTGGCTAAGCCCAGTAAACTGTAAATGGCTGCATTGCGCGCACCGGCAGTCTTCCTGTAATCAATGCGTACAACGGTGGCTTTTGTTTCCGGTGTGGGCAGACTTTCGTCGAGATACACCACGCCATGATTCATCTTTTTGATGAGTCCGGCCGTATATTCCAGACCGTCAGTCGATGTAATTATCACATAGTCTGGGTCGGGTGAACCTGTGTATTGAATTGGATCAGGTGATAGAATGATGTCGGAGGCCGAAAACCCAATTCCGACTGTTACGGGATAGCTCCCTTTTTTGGTCACGTTGAGGCCAGAGGCGATAGCGGCGCGGGCAAACAGCTCGGCTGCTGACTGAACACCCTCACCGGCTGAACCTGCAATGAGTATTTTGGCGGGCACTGAACGTTCAGACCGATAACCAACGGGGATGACAGGCATAGTGTCGATCAGTGATTGGGTTTCCGATTTAATTTCAGGCCTGAAGCCCTCAATATTATGGTCTGCATAAACCTTCACACTGAGTCCTGCATCTTCGGTCACCTGCCTGAGTTTCATCCCCGGATTCGACTTCACGGCATAGCTGGGGCAGATCTCCATCACTTCGATCAATGAGAAGCCTTTGCGCGAAAGTGCCTCAGCAAGCTGTTCGCTGATGTTCCCGATACCAACGACGCGGCTTACATAAGAAGCGCCTGTGGAGGCGACCACTTCACAAATGTCGAAACCCTTTATTTTATTGCCTTCGGGCAGGGTTGGTGTTTTGAAACCAAGGGGTGTAAGCTCGCTGGGTTGTCCGCCTGTCATGCCATAAAGCATATTATTGTGGAGCACAACAGTAAGGTTGAAGTTTTTGTGGGCCGAGTCGATCAGATGCTGCAGACCGATAGTAGCACCTCCATCGCCGATGAAAACGATGACTTTCTTTTCGGGATTGGTCAGACTCAGCGAAATGCCCGAAGCAAGGGCTATGGAACGGCCGTGAAGTCCATGCACGGTATGTGTCTTGAAACTCTTGTCAATGATACCGTGACAACCGATATCAGTAACCAGAATAACATCAAGCAGTGGTATGTTGAGGCTTTGAAGCGCTTTGTCGATGTTTTCGGCGATGAGGGTGTGTCCGCAGCCCAGACAAAAGGGAAGGGCGCCTTCGTGAAGATATTCTCTATGCATTGTGGATGACTTTTTTAATGTGCATGGGGCTGATCATATGTCCGAATTCATTCACGCCTTCGATGTGCGCTGGTGGTTGAATACCAAACATCAGTTGCCTGTATTGCCCGGTCAGGTTTTCTTCGGCAAAAATGACCCTTTTGTAGCGGCTGCACACCGAATAATAAACAGGGGGCACAGGAAGCAGTGTTTTGGCAGTCAGCAACGAAACTTTTTCACCTTCATTACGCAATTCAGCCACGGCTTCGTGGCATGCCTGTGCAGTAATGCCGAATGAGACAAGAAGAGTTTCGGCTTCGTGTTGCTCATCCAAATCATACCAGGTAAAATCTTTCAGGTTTGAAACGATTTTTGTGTGAAGGCGTTTCGAATTCGCAAGTGCTTCAGGGGATGCGTTTTGTATGATTCCTTTCTTGTCGTGGGTAGAAGCTGTAAAGCGCACCTGATGCTCAGAAGAAGTAACAGGCAAGAATTCAGGGACAAGATTTTCATTGGGTTCATAGGGAACAAATGTCTCATTTCCGCTGTAAAACGTCCGATTTGCCTTGTTGATCGGTCCTAAAGATGATTTATCAAGACTGTACATGGTCATCACTTCCTCCTTAGAGGTAAGCAGAATGACAGGTGTACGGAATTTTACGGCTACTTCAACAGCTTTGGCGGAGATTTCCCAGCAATCAGCAGCATTGCTCAGGCTGAAGGTAGGAAGCGAAAATCCGCCCGACATGGTGCCTTGTATGACTGAGATGTCGCCTTGTGCACCACGTGTAGCCGTGCCCGTTGCCGGTCCCATCCGTTGGACCAGAATGATGACCATGGGTAGTTCCATCATGGCTGCCATGTTGATGCTTTCAATCATCAGAGCATATCCCGGAAATGATGTAGCCGTCACCGGAATATGTCCTGAAACAGCAAATCCGCTCATCCACTGCAGGGTAGTTATTTCGTCAGGAGCTGCCATAAATACAGGATAACGCTTTGAGGCGTATTGATAAAGCAGGTTGGCAGGGGTTATCGGATAACCAATAAAAACATCCGCGCCTGCCCTTACCAGCGACTCAGTGATGAGCCTTGAACTGTCGGTGAAAATGATATTGTTGCTATTCAATGCTTTATAGTATAAAATTGAAATCTTTTATAGAGGAAACAGTCCGCAAAATTAGAAAAATTATTACTGTTAATTTATGAACAGTAACTATAATTAGCTTAATTTTGCCGTTGTAACAGGACATGCAGGCTTGTGTTAGAATTCGGCTTCAATTTAAGCCGGGAAGTTGACTCAACGTGCATCATTGAAGATCAAAGGCATAAAAGGTGCATTACACCTCACTATATTTATCAACATAAAAAAATCATTATGTCAGCAGCATCTGAGTATCAGGCACCGGATCATTATCTGGTGGACGAATTGTACAACGAGGAACATCTGATTGTTCGCGGCTCAATCAGGGATTGGGTAAACAGAAGAGTAAAACCTGTGATAGAAGAGTATTATGAAAAGGCGCAGTTTCCGCAATACTTGATTAAAGAGATGGGTGAAATGGGCGTTTTTGGTCCTTTTATTCCCGTAGAGTATGGTGGCGCAGGCCTTGATTATATCAGTTATGGCTTGATCATGCAGGAACTTGAGCGGGGCGATTCAGGCGTTCGTTCGATGGCTTCGGTGCAGACATCTCTGGTGATGTTTCCAATTCATGCCTACGGTTCTGAAGAACAAAAACGTAAATATCTGCCCCGTCTGGCCAGTGGCGAAATCATAGGCTGTTTCGGACTTACCGAGCCTAATCATGGTTCCGACCCCGGCAGTATGATTACCCGTATCAAGGACATGGGCGATCATTACCTGCTCAATGGCGCCAAGATGTGGATCACCAATTCAACCATTGCCGATGTGGCTGTGGTGTGGGCAAAAGACGAGCAGGGCATCGTTCGGGGTCTCATTGTCGAAAAAGGAATGGAAGGCTTCACCGCCCCTGAGACTCATGGTAAATGGTCACTGCGTGCTTCAGTCACCGGCGAACTTGTGTTCGATAATGTGAAGGTTCCTAAAGACTACCTGCTTCCTAATGTTCAGGGATTAAAAGGTCCGCTCAGTTGTCTCAATTCAGCGCGCTATGGCATAGCCTGGGGCGTTATCGGTGCAGCCATGGATTGTTATGATGTGGCACTTAAGTATTCGCTCGAACGTCAGCAGTTTGGCAGACCCATCGCCGGATTCCAGTTGCAGCAGAAAAAACTGGCCGAAGCACTTACTGAAATCACAAAGGCACAATTGCTCGCATGGAGGCTTGGAGTGTTGCGCAACGAAGGCAAAGCTACGGCAGCACAGATTTCCATGGCAAAACGCAACAACGTTGAAATTGCCCTCGACATCGCACGAAACACCCGTCAGGTGCTCGGTGCTATGGGTATCACCAACGATTTCCCGATGATGCGCCATATGATGAACCTCGAATCGGTGATCACCTACGAAGGCACACATGATGTGCACCTGCTCATCACCGGTCATGAAGCCACCGGAATTCCGGCCTTTAAATAAAGGACAAAATCTTACTTTTGCAGGGACGGGGATCATCCTGTCCCTTTTTTAATGCACAAAGTCATGAAAATCAAATTATCCGTTCTGATCCTGATCACACTCTCGGTTCTGCCATCTTGTGTTTCAAAAAAGCTGAATACAGTGTCAGAAGCAATCACTCATGTGGTAGATCTGAAACTGATTGAGCCATCTGCCTCTGAAATTCCTTACAGGGAAATTGACTCAGATCCTTTTCATATTGATGATATTAAAGTTATTGACGATAAGTTGAGGGTGGTAGTTTCGTATGGTGGAGGATGTGGATCGGTGAACTGGCAGGTGTTTTACAACAACCTGGTCAGGAAATCATTTCCGCCACAAACCGACTTTCTTTTGACGCTTAACGATGAAGACCCTTGCCGGAGTATTGTGATTGATACCTTGCATATAAGTTTGGGTCAAGTTGAATCCATGGCCAGGGCAGGTGGTGTCGTAATCAGGTTGTTGCCATCGGAAGATACCATACATTATGCCCTTCCACTGCGTTGAAAATGAGTGTTAACATAAATTAACGGGCATTTAACCCTTCAATTTGTAATTTAGCCGCAAATTTCTTTTATGCTCGAGCTAATCATTATCATTCCATTGCTGCTGTCGCTGCCAACCATTTTTGCCTGGCAGTTGTTTGCCAAAGCCGGTTCGAAAGGGTATTATGCCCTTATTCCCTTTTACAATCTTTATGTGCTGCTCCGTATCATCCGCAAGCCACTCTGGTGGTATGCCTTGTTGCTGGTGCCGTTTATCAACGTTTTTGTATATATGCTGATGCTGGTCGAACTGGTGCGTTGCTTCGGTCGTGAGAGTTTATGGGAGCAGTTTCTGGCGGTGGTACTGCCCATAGTTTACCTGCCTTATCTGGGTAGCTTGGCGAGATTTTCCTACCTCGATCCTGTACTACACCCAAGACAAAAGAAAGGGCCGGTACGCGAATGGCTCGATGCCATCGTTTTTGCTGTGGTGGCGGCCACGATCATACGCACTTTTCTGATCGAAGCCTATACCATACCTACTTCTTCGATGGAAAAATCGCTCCTTGTGGGCGACTTTCTGTTTGTAAGCAAGATCAGCTATGGGCCAAAAGTACCCAACACTCCGATTGCTTTTCCTTTTGTGCACCATACCCTTCCCTGGAGTCAGACAGCGAAATCCTATGTGGAATGGATCAGTCTGCCATATTACCGTTTTGCGGGACTGGGCAAGGTGGAGCGCAACGATGCTGTTGTGTTTAATTATCCTGCAGGCGACACCCTGAGCGACAGGTTCCAGAGCAATGTCAGCTATTATTCGCTTATCAGGGAATATGGACGAGAACGCGTTTGGAACGACAAAAGAAACTTTGGTAACATCATCGCAAGGCCTGTTGACAAAAGGGAAAACTACATCAAACGTTGCGTCGGTTTGCCCGGTGACACCATTGAGATAAAGGAGTCGGAGCTTTTTGTTAACGGAAGACCAAGTGAAGCCGAAGGAATCATTCAGCACAAATACCTCGTGACAACTGACGGCTCGGCCATTAACCCAAGAATACTCGACCGTTACAACATCACTGAGGTCAGAAGGGCCAACAATCCCGATGAATTTGTTTTCTGGATAAGCCAGGAAGTTGCCGATGAACTAGCCAGACTTGCGAATGTGAAGAGCATTTCAAAAATGACCGAACCTGCAGGTGTATGGAATCCCGAGGTTTTTCCCAATTCTGAGTTTTACCCCTGGAATGTGGACAACTTTGGCCCAATGCTGGTTCCGAAGGCAGGCACCACGGTTGAACTGAACACCACAACTTTGCCATTATACGAGCGAATCATTCATGCTTACGAAGGCAAGAAGGTTGATGTCAAAGACGGAAAAATATTTGTCGACGGTATAGAATCCGACAGCTATACATTTGAAATGGACTATTACTGGTTGATGGGCGACAACAGACATAATTCGGCCGATTCGCGCATATGGGGCTTTGTACCCGATGACCATATCGTCGGCAAGGCAGTGTTTGTATGGCTCTCACTCGATCCGAACAAAGGACTGTTCAGCGGAAAAGTAAGGTTTTCAAAATCAATGCGTCTCGTTAAATAACAATACTATGATCAAAGCACAGATTGAAACATCTAAAGGCACTCTGATTCTCGAACTCTTCGATGATGATGCTCCGGGCACGGTGGCTAATTTTACAAAACTGGCTAAATCAGGATTCTACAACGGACTAAGTTTTCACCGTGTGATCCCAAACTTTGTGATTCAGGGCGGATGCCCCAAAGGCGATGGCACCGGCGGGCCGGGTTATAGCATTCCGTGTGAACTCACCGGAAAAAAACAGTTCCACGACCGTGGTGTGATTTCAATGGCTCATGCCGGACGAAACACTGGAGGATCACAGTTTTTCATCTGCCACAGCAGACAGAATACAGCCCACCTCGACCGCAATCATACTGTTTTTGGTAAAGTAATCGAAAACGTTGATGTCGTCGATCAGATCAGGCAAGGGGATAAAATCGTTTCGGTTCACATTATCGAATCAGCAGACTGATTCTCAGAAATCCTTACGCAAGGTTGCGGATAGTTTCCTTATTACGCAATCTAAAATAAAGTAATGAATCATTAATTTCTGTGTTTGCATTGTTATTATCTTTGCAACAATGTTGCAAACAATAATTTTATGCAATCTAAAGATATTTTAATTCACCACGGATTGACGAAAACTCCCTGCCGGAGCGAGATGCTCAGAGTGTTAACTGCATCGGGTACGGCACTTTCCGAGGATGAGATTCGTGACAGCCTGTTGGTTGATTTCGATCGCGCAACTATATACCGCACCCTGCGTACATTTCTGGACACCAATATTATCCATAGGGTTTTGTTGTCACCCACAGAGGTAAAATATGCCCTCACCGATCCGGGACGCGAGCGTTCAGGCAAGCCCGGCCATGCACATTTTCACTGTCAGTTTTGCAGCAGGGTATTTTGTCTGGGTCGTTTGCCGGTGGATGAAACGAATCTGCCTGACGGTTTCGAAGTCAGGGAAATAGAGATCGTACTTAACGGGATCTGCGATCGGTGCAAAGGTTAATCCTGATATTGCTTTTGCTCCTGTTTGTTGTTGTAATGCATGCACAGCAAACATATTCAATTCAAGGAGTGGTGCGTACGGCGACCAATAGGCCGCTGGCCGGAGCACATGTTTTTTTGCAGGAGGTGCGCAAAACAACTATTTCGGACTCTGTAGGAGGTTTTAAGTTTGACGGACTTAAAGGTGGACTGTACCGGTTGCATGTTTCATACTTGGGTTACAAGTGTATTCATCAATACTCGGTTGAGGCAGGCAACAACAGGAACACTATTGAGGTTGTCATGACTGCCGACAACCTCGATCTCGAAGAAGTGACCATAACCGCCCAGAATGCTGAAGAACAGGAGGCAAATCCATATGAAGTTGTCAAAGCCAATGCGCATTTTATCGACAGAAACCTGGGACATAGTCTGATCAAATCGCTCGAAAGCCTTCCCGGAATACAGGCAATGGAGATTGGGCAGGGAATGTCAAAACCGGTGATTCGTGGACTGGGATTCAACAGACTGGTGGTTGCTCAGGGCAATACCAAGATCGAAGGCCAGCAATGGGGAATTGATCACGGTCTGGAGTTAGACCAGTTTGTTGTGGAACAACTGGATATCATTAAAGGACCTGCCTCCCTGCTTTATGGCTCTGATGCCATCGGCGGTGTTATCAGGATACATTCACCTTTGCTGGCCGAACCTGATGTTATGGAAACCGACATGAAAGGAGTGTTTCGCTCAGTGAATAATTCAGCTGGATTTTCTTTGATGAACCGGGCAAGGGTGAAGGATTGGTTCTGGTATACACGTCTCACGTTTATTGATTTTGCTGATTATAAGGTGCCTGCCGACAGTTTTTATTATAACAGATACAGGCTTCCGGTTTATGACAATCGGTTAAAGAACACAGCTGGAGCTGAGCGTAATTTTTACCTGATGTCGGGTCGTCTGTTTGATTGGGGTCGGGTTGGATTAAGCCTGAGCCGGGTACATGCAAGGGCAGGTTTTTTTAGTGGTTCACATGGAATACCCAATGCAAACAATCTTTTGCCTGATGGCAATCAACGCAATGTTGGCCTGCCTTTTCAGGAGGTGGATCATCTGACGGTTTCTGCTGCCATTCAGCTGCGTTTAGGCAGAGGAAATCTGCAGACTGACCTTGGCTGGCAACAAAACGACAGGAGTGAGTGGTCGCGGTTTCATACCCATTATCCAGCGCAACAGCCTCCGGCCAACAATCCCGATCTCGAGTTTAACTGGTTGCTGCACACGTATTCCTTAAACCTTTTATACACACTGAAGTCAGAGAAAAACCAGCTTAATCTGGGACTTCAGAATCAGCTGCAGCGCAATACAAGGGCAGGTTATATGTTTCTGCTGCCCGACTACACACGCAGCGCCTCAGGAATTTTTGCACTTTATCAGCGCGACCTGAATGCCAGAACAACAGTATTAGCCGGAATTCGCTACGATCTGGGCAGTATTGACATCAGTCCTTATCTGTCGCCTTACACCGGAAAACTACGTGCGCCTGCTTTTGATGCCATGTTCCATGATTTCAGCTGGAGCACAGGCATCTCGTATCGCGCCAATGAGCAATATACATTAAAATCATCTATATCAAAGAGCTTCAGGATGCCGGGAGTGACCGAACTCGGTAGCAATGGAATCCATCACGGTTCGTTCCGCTATGAACTCGGTGACACAACTATCACTTCCGAATATGCTTATCAGGCCGATCTTTCGCTGAGTTTCCGAAACACTTTATTTTCCTGGGGAATCAGTCCTTTTGCGGCTTTTTATCCCAATTTTATCTTTCTCAGTCCCAGCGGCAGCTTTCTGTTGCCCGATGGCTCTGAGGTTGAAGAAGCAGATGCAGGTCAGGTGTACCGTTACCGGCAATCCGAAGCTTATCGTGCCGGTTTCGAAGCATGGTTGAAATACAATGTTACTTCAGATTTGAGCATACATGCTTCTGTAGAATATGTTTCTGCCAGTGATGGCAATTATCCTGTTCCTTTTACCCCACCTTTGGGTACCCTTGTCAAAGCTGAGTACAACTTGCCGATATACTGGAAATTATTGCACATGACTGCACTGTCGGCAGATTTTCAATGGAAAGCAGCCCAAAATCAGGTGGCACGAAACGAGCAGGAAACGCCTTCATATGCTGTTGTAAATATTTCGATCAGCACCAAAGTGATCAGCCGCTTTGCGCCCATCAGTGTTGATATTCAGATTCAGAACGTTTTTAACCGGCGCTATCTGAACCATTTGAGTTTCTACCGTCAGCTTGAGTTGCCCGAAGCCGGACGCAACATCCAACTTATGCTCAGTATCCCGCTCGAAACCAAACTAAGGTCTGGAAAGTAATATGGTAGATGTTTTAAACAAACATATTCAATCTGTAAAGTGTCTGCATGGTACTGCATGCAAGTTTTTCAGCAGGATAATGCCACTATTGTTACTGCTTGTATTTGCCTTTCCGCGTCTTCATCAGGATATCCATCGTTTTGTCGGGCATGGCATTTCCCAAACAACTTGTCCGGTTGGTGAAGAAAATGAGTCTTCTCACAATTCTTCATGTATTGAATGCGCATTTTCATTTTTCATTACGGTGGTGCCCTCTGAAGGGCCTGTTTTGGCAGACTTTCCAATCTCTGCGCGGATTATGAATGATCTTACTTTCAGCGCTTTGTTCGCGGAAACCTGCCGTCTTCACCATCTGCGTGGGCCGCCAGATGAATTCCGGACAAATATTACCTCATAGAGAAAACATTTTATTAGATAATTATCAATAATATACAAAAGAAATACTCATGAAAAATATAATCCTTATTCTATTGTTATTAAGTATTGGTGTTGTCCTGACATCCTGTTCAAAAGATGACAAGGACACTACAAAGCCTCAGATAATGATTCTTGAACCTTCTGATGATCAAGTGTTTTATCCCGGTGAGGCCATCCATTTCGGTGCTGAGTTTATAGACAACGAGGAATTGAGTTCTTACAAAATCGATATACATCCTAATGAAGATGGCCACGATCACAAAAGTACACGTGGTGAGGGAGAATGGACATTTCAGAAAAGCTGGCAGTTTGAGGCCGGGAAAAGAAATGCCAATATTCACCACGAAGAGATCGTAATACCCGTCGAAGTTGACGGTTCGCCCATCCATACCGGCGACTATCATTTTCTGGTTTATTGCACCGACAAAGCAGGTAATGAAAGCTGGATTGCCATTAGTGTTGAAATACAAAACAGGTGATAATGACGTGACAGTGGATCGAATCGCCCGCCTCAGAATATTTCAGGCGGGCATTTTTTTTATGCTTCAACCTTTCAATTAAAGCTATTGGAAAGTCAATGCTTATGCAATGATTTAACTTGCTGAAATTATTTGTTAATTTTGCAAACACTATCCAAAAATCAACATGGGCCGACCTGAGAACAAGCTTAAAACGAACACCTTCAAACCTGATGAACAGGAAGTAAAGGTGAAGCAGGATGGGGGACAGGCCTCAGCGAAAACACCTAAAACCAAAACTCCGAAACCGGCACGCACGGGCACACCCTGGTATCACGACGAGAAAGTTGCTAAGTTGTTCGGTTCGGGGTTGATTTTTCTCGGTGTTTATATGTTATTGGCCTTTACCTCTTTTTTTTATTTCTGGTTTCGCGAAGTCACCGATGATATTCTGAGCAATGCTGCTTTTTCAAGGGTCTTTCTGGATACTGATATGGCTATAAGCAACCACACCGGTAATCTGGGCGCTTATTTTGCTCAGGTGCTCGTTAAGGAAGGATTCGGGCTTGGGGCGCTGTTTATCCCAATTGCTTTGGTTTTTTTTGGACTAAGACTATTGTCCGGAATAAAAGTTCTTTACGGTTGGAGGTTGTGGAGACTTTCTGTTTTCAGCCTTGCCTGGCTGCCACTCTTGTTTGCCTATATTTTTCCCAACGATCCGCTCAATATTCTTGGAGGAGTGGTGGGATGGTATATGTCGGCTTACCTTTCATCGGTTATTGGAAGTCTGGGTGTGGTAATGTTGCTTTCTTTTGTGTTTTTGGCCTATCTGATTGTAGTTTTTAATGTTTCATTCAGGCTGCCGGCAAAAGCTGCATCCATAGAACAACCGGCACAAGAGTTTTTGCGCCAGCAGATACCTGTTGACTTGTATAATACAGTAGAATATGCTGTTGAAGACGAACCGGACAAAGAATCATCGCAGGCCTCGGAAAAGATCAATAAGCAGATCATAGAAGATGAAGAACCTTTTGTGGTTGATGACAACGAACCTTTAGATGAGACTTCAGTAAAGCCCGAACATGCAGTCGAACTTGACGTTGCACCCGTACAGTCTGAGAAAGTCAGAAGCAAAGGAGTCATCGGACATCAGGGTTTGGATACAGAATTCGATCCCACACTCGACCTACCCGATTTTAAATTTCCACCCCTTGACCTGCTCAACTCTTACGGTGACGGTACTATTAATGTGGACCGCAATGAGCTTGAAGCCAACAAAAACCGCATTGTTGAAACCCTCGGTAATTATGCTATAGGTATTGAGAAGATCAAAGCCACTATCGGCCCTACAGTCACTTTGTACGAAATCGTTCCTGCTCCGGGTGTCCGGATCAGCCGCATCAAAAACCTCGAAGACGATATTGCCCTAAGCCTTTCGGCCTTAGGCATCAGGATTATAGCACCTATACCGGGCAAAGGAACTGTGGGTATTGAAGTGCCCAATCAAAAACCGGAGATTGTTTCCATGCGTTCGATCATCGGCTCGGAGAAGTTCACCAATAATCAGTTTGAATTACCTTTCGGGCTTGGCAAAACTATAGCCAACGAGAGTTTTGTCGCTGACCTTACCAAGATGCCCCACATTCTCATGGCCGGAGCTACGGGTCAGGGTAAATCAGTCGGACTCAACGCCGTCATCACTTCACTGCTGTATTGTAAGCATCCGGCCGAACTTAAGTTTGTGCTGGTCGATCCCAAAAAGGTCGAGCTGAGTCTGTTCAGCCGCATCGAGCGTCATTATCTGGCCAAACTGCCCGATTCGGAAGAAGCCATCATCACCGACACCCGCAAGGTGGTCCGAACCCTGAATTCGCTCACCATTGAGATGAACGACAGATACGAACTGCTCAAGGATGCTCAGGTCCGTAACATCAAGGAATACAACACCAAATTCAGATCGCGGAGGCTGAACCCCAACGAGGGACACCGTTTCCTGCCTTATATCGTGTTGGTGGTGGATGAGTTTGCAGACCTTATCATGACGGCAGGCAAAGAAATCGAGGGGCCTATTACGCGTTTGGCGCAGCTGGCACGTGCAGTGGGCATTCACCTGATTATTGCCACTCAGCGGCCTTCGGTGAACATTATCACCGGAACCATCAAAGCCAATTTTCCGGCACGTATCGCCTTCAGGGTTATTTCGCGGATCGATTCACGCACCATCCTCGACAGCGGTGGTGCCGACCAATTGGTCGGAAGAGGCGATATGCTGCTTTCGACCGGAAACGACCTCATCAGGTTGCAGTGCGCCTTTATTGATACCCCTGAGGTGGAACGACTTACTGATTACATTGGCTCGCAACGCGGCTATCCTGACGCCTTCCATCTTCCGGAATATGCCGACGATCAGGATGCTCCGGACGAGAGTTTTGACCCTTCGGAACGGGACGAACTTTTTGAAGATGCTGCACGTATTATTGTTCAGAACCAGCAGGGTTCAACTTCATTGCTGCAACGCAAACTGAAACTGGGCTACAACCGTGCCGGACGTATCATCGACCAGCTTGAAGCTGCCGGAATCGTAGGTCCCTTCGAGGGAAGCAAAGCACGCGAAGTAAAAGTGGCCAGCGAAATGGCTTTGGAACAGTTTTTGAAAGATCTTGATATGAGATAGCCATTGCCCGATATGGCAAAATAGTGATAAAGAATACAGATTAAATGAATAAGAAAGTGAACAGAAAGTTTTTAACATTTACGGTTTTGCTGCTTGCATTCGCTGGCATTAGTGCAAACGCACAAAAGAAAGCCGATGAACTGGTGAAGGAAGTGATCGACAAAACGCGTACCTACAAAACACTTGAAGTGTTTTTTGCATACAGCATGCAGAATGCTGATGCAGGTATCGATGAGGTGAAAGAGGGCAAGATCTACATTATGGGCGATGCATACAAACTTGTAGTAGCCGGGCAAACGGTGATCAGTGATGGTAAGACGGTTTGGACTTACCTCGCCGAAAGCGATGAAGTGATGATCAGTGATGCAGAAACAGGCGAAGATGCCGTTACCCCCGGTAAACTGCTCACTACCTATTATAATGACTACAAGGCATCATTTGTGAACGACAAGGCCAATCAGGCCCGCGGAATCAGAACAGTTGAACTTAAGCCTGCTAAGAAGGGGAAATTTGCCAAAATACAGATTGGTATTGACGAACGAAAGATGCAGATTGCAAACTTCAGTATGTTCGAGGGTAACAATGTGTTTACTTATACCATCAGTAAACTTGTAACGGATAAAGTTTTCGGAGATGGTTTCTTTGGTTTCAAAGCTTCTGATTACCCTACAGCCGAAATCATTGATATGCGTTAGGATAAAACAATCTGCATCATGGCAACAAAAAGAAAATCAGCAACAAAGAAGCCTGCATCCAAAAGACGCGGCAAAGGCATGGGTCTGTTGCCCAGGCTGATCATAGCCTTATTGGTGCTTGCCATGCTTTCGCTGGCCGCCGGCTATTTTATCCTGAAATGGAAACGGGATAAATCACCCGGAATAGCTGAAATATCTCTTGTTCAGGAAACAGAAGACAATAATGCCGGCAATATTTCCGAAAAAGGAAAAACTAACGGTAATCAGGTAAATCCTTCAGAGTCAAAGAACAATAAAGCCGAAAAGAAACATACTACGAACGAAAAGCCCGATCCGGCTTTGCAGGGCACCTGGGTGAGCACCATGAACGGAGCCATGATGACGATAGCGGGCGAAACCTTTGCGCTCGACTTCCCTTCCATTGAGTTTAAAAAGCCTGTAAAAGGTGTTCTAAAAGCAGTGAAAGCTTCATTCACAATTACGGATACGGAAGGTGATCAGGGCTGTGGCAACCAGGAAGGTGTGTATTTATACTCCATAAAAGGGGAGGAGCTGACCATCATCCGCAAAAAGGACAACTGCAGCAAACGTGCATCAACGCTTGATGCCACATGGTTCAAACTTTAACGATTTGCATTTCAGTATTCCAGATCAGCTATAAACACTGTTGCGTTACCGCATTTGTCTGTTACCCTGAGTTCGAAGCGGTTTTTACCTTTTTTCAATCGTTCGTCAAAGGCATACACAAGCAGTTTGTTTTTGGGGTCGTAATCCATCAGCAGCCAGGTACCATTGAGCGAAGGTTTGTAGTCGGCAATACCCGACAATCGGTCATCAATCTCAAGACGTAATTGTTTCAGTTCGTCAATTTTAGCTTGATTAGTGAAATTCAATGGTTTGATGGTTGGCGGGATGCTGTCGGCTATTATGGCAAAGCTGCCGAGATTGCGCACCCTGGCACTGATTCTTCCGTCAGGTTCAACAGTATTTCCGGCATACACCGGTTTGTTGTCGTCACCAATCATGGCCATCATCAGTTTTTTACCAAGCCCTGACTGTTTCGGCTTGATGGCGATGGTGATGGCCTTATGCACCGGAATGGTATTGTCGCCAAGTGTATAAATATCAGAAAGATAGGCTGATGATCCTGCTTTTGTGCCAAAAATCAGCAATTCATCACGGTAGAAGGCATCGTCAGGGATGCTGACTTGCAGCGCGTTATTCCTTATTTCTTTAGGATGGCTGGCTTGTACCCGGATCAGGCTGTCTGAGGTGTTGCCGGCGACAGTGTTTGGTTCTCTGTCTGTGATGCTGCCCCTGATGGTGAAAGGCAGCAGGCTGATGTTTCCGAAATGGTCGGTCACCCTGAACAAAGCCTGATGAAGGGCGGTATCGGAAACAATAAGCACGCCTTCATTGGAGTCATAACCGGCCATGCTGAGCTTGTTCAGCGGGTCTTTTGCTGTCCTGATCAGCCGTGAATGATGCTTCTTCAGGTAAGGATAGTCGATCAGGCTGTTGATGTACCTTGTTTCGTCGAAAGAGAAGCGGTCGGCGGTAAAGTGAAACAGCCTTACACCATCCACAAAAAGTTCCACTGCATAAACTCCGTTTTTGTTGGGGGTTCCGTTGTGCATGTCGAAGGTGCTCAGGCCGAACGAAATGGCGCCACGGGCCTTAATTTCAGCTTTGTCGCGCAGATAGTGGTTTTCGCCCGTGCCCTGCACTTCATACAGCTGCATTTTTGCGCGTCCGTTTACACGCGACTCAAAGTTGGCCGGGTAAACAGTGAGTTTGGTTAAGGATGGCCGGATGTTGTCCTGTATCGGAAATCCAAAATGTGCAGGGTTCAATGGCCACTGGCTTCGGCTGTCGCGGATTTCAAAATGCAGGTGCGGGCCGCCGGATGAGCCTGAATTGCCCGAAAATCCGATTATTTCCCCCTTTTTTACTTGAAATCTGCCCGTCTCGGGAATCAGATTCACGGTAAAACTCTGTGCTTTGTATTGCTCGCCTTTGACATAATCTGCCACATTGCCGTGAAAAAGCTGCAGGTGGGCATACACACTGGTGTGTCCGGTGGCGGGGTGATCTATATAAATGGCTTTGCCAAAGCCGCCGGGAGCAACGGCAATACGGCTAACATAGCCGTCTTCGATGGCAAACACTTTATGGCCTTCAACGCCCTGAGTGCGGAAATCCACACCCGAATGGAAGTGGTCGCTGCGCAGCTCGGCAAAGGTGCCCGACAACAGCAGCGGGATGTCGAGCGGTGGCCTGTACAGGGGTTGAGCCGACAGACTTATTTGTAGCAACATGATGATTATCATTGCTGTGTGTCTGCTGATCGTCTTTTGTAAGTCCATGAATATGAGTTGTCTGTGTCAGAAAATATTGAGCAGTTGCTCCATGCGGGTGATGATGTGGTCGGCCAGTGGATGATTGCCGCGAATGTCAGTTTCGTTATACCAACAGGTGGTCATGCCTGCTGCTTTGGCTCCGATGATGTCTTTGTCGTAAAGGTTACCGATCATGGCCGATTCGGAAGGGGCAAAGCCCGAAAGGCGGAGCACGGAGGTAAAAAACCGTACATCGGGTTTCTTGTATCCCAGTTCTTTCTGAGAATAGAATAGATGAAAATAGCGGTCGGCACCCACGCGTTTGAGCGCTTTTTTCATTTCGGCCACATCGGAGTGGTCGGCGCTGGTGGCAATGGCGCAGGTGTATTTGCTGCTCAGCGTCCTGAGTGCTGTTTCGGCACCTTCTATCCAGGCAACATCAGGCCAGGCCGACATTGGGCCGGGCAGGTCGAAATCGCGCATGATGGTGTCGCCCCAGTCGAAAACCAACAATTTGATCATTATGGTAATAAGATTTGGACAAAAATAGGCAATCGGGCACAACCGAGCTATGCGAAACATCAAAGGAAGCATTGAAACTGTCTTTATTCAATACTCAAAGCACCGGTTGTCCTTCCCGTTTGAAGATAGAAGTTCTTTCATCATGCTCATTATAAGCTGATTAGAACTGCCTCTGAACAGAAATAATTCAGTTCACTGCTTCACAACCTTCACACTTTCCACCACACTGCCGTTGTGTTCGAGCCGGATGATGTATGTTCCTGCGGGCAGTCCTTCGAGCTTGAGTTCGGTTATGTCTGCGGTGATTGTAGTGCTGCGGACTTCGGTGCCGTCAGTGGCCATCAGCAGCAGCTGGCCTGAGCGGTTTTCAGGGCTTGTTTGGATGCTGATGCTGTTTTTTGCCGGGTTTGGAAACACCTGCAATCGTGTAGTTTGTTGTACTGCTTGTGGAATACTGACCAGATCGGGACAGTCTGTCAGCACAAAGTTCAGCATACCCTGATCGGTGAGGGTGCCACGCCAGCACTGGCCGTTGGGCGACTTCATGATGATGCCGTAATCAATGTCTTCAATAAATACATCACCCTGAGCAATATGAAGCCTCGCTTTTGGTTGCTGGGTACCCAGACCAACGCTTCCATCAACAACCAATACATCACCTTTAACATCCAACTCAGCTTGTGGATCAGCAGTCCCAATTCCTACCCTTCCATTATTAAGGATCGTTAGTGTATTATGATTAAGGTTGTCATTAAACCTAATATAGCTGTTTCCGTCATTGAAAGCATCGTTCATATTAAATATCATTCCATGACGATCACCACTGTAATGTGTTTTAAAAACAACATCACCTGCTTGTGAAGTAGGGGCATAATCCCAGGGAGTGTTAACAACTGCCATAATCAGATTGCCTTGATCATTGGAAAGCTTTAGCACAGGTTCTTCACTTTGATGAATGTGCAGAACAGAAGACGGGTCATTTGTCCCAATCCCCACATTCCCGTTTTGAAACACAAAATGTTTGGTGCTTTGGGTGCTGAAGGTGAGGTTTTGGTTGTTGGCAGCCTGTATGATGTGGTTGGGTGTAAACAGCATGCGTGAGTAGATATTGTCGCCCGAGGTGCCTGTGGCCTCAAGGCGCAGGTTGGCCGGTTCGCCTGCATCGGCACGGATGTGCAGCTTGGCCTCAGGAGCGGTGATGTCGCCTATTCCTATGCGGCCGGTAGTTACAGAACTTGGAGAAGTACCAACAAAAAAGGTTGGTTTGGTGGAGCCAAATCCCACCATTAGGCTTTTATTGATGTGATTAACAAGATAATTTGTCATATTGCTGCCATTGCCAATAACAAAATTATTGGCATTGACCGACTTAACCCACACCCCCATTGAAAAACTATTGCTTGCTTCACTTGTAGTTGTTGAATAGAGCCCCATAGCAATAGAGCTGGAACCTGCCGCCTCTGTATTTGGCCCTATATTACTTGCGCCATTACCAACAGGTTCCTGTGGGCAATAGACACATTCCTGTCCCTTGACAAATGAAATGAAGAGTATTGCTACTACTAAAATTAAAACATGCTTTTTCATATTGACTAGATTGTTAATGTATTATTACTTTTCCTTTTTCGATTAGGCCAGCTTCATTCCTTATGGCCCAAATGTAAATTCCTTTGTGTAGATGTCTTACCTTCATTTTGGTTTCCAAAGCACTCAGTGTTTGATTAAAAACCAATGAACCATTTAAGTTAAATAACACAAATAATGCATGTTGGTATTCAGCTGTTCGCACAAATATATCCTCTCTGGCCGGGTTTGGAAAGACTATGGCTCTTTTCAAGCCAAAATATGGTTTGTTCTGGCTTACTTCTTCATGAATCCCAACCGTAAGTTCCAGACTGTCAAACTTCACTATATAGGCATCACGCTCTTTGAATTGAGTAAGATGGTCAAACCTAGTTGTACAAAAAATAAGCCCTCCATCTTTGGTGGCTGCCATATGTGAGAACCAATAATAAGCATCTCCACCGAAGTACTTCTCAGTCAGCAGATTCAAGTCCTGATCAAATTTGCCAATGGCAACCCAGGAAGGATGACCAACCCACAAATCCGGTTCATAGTCATAAGTGCATAAGCTGTATATAGCATTTGGGTAATAATAGTCTAAATGCCTGAACCCGGTATGTTTATTAATTAGCCTGTCAGGATTGGTAAATGAGGCTGAATCAGTAACTTGAAGCAAAGTATCAAAGGAATAGAGATTTATTTGCTGTTTGCCATTTGAAAAAGGATTCCAAAATAATCCAGATACAATGAGTTTGCCGTTAGGTAAGAGAATAGAGGAAACACGGTTAAAAAAACCAATATGAGGCAGGGCCCTGCTTTGGTTCAAATCAAGATCAAGCTCTATCATTTCACTCTCAGTCCAAAAAAAATCGAATGCCCCGGATGTCTGGAGCACAAACCCGCTTGAATCATGGTTATAGGTTAAATCATACACATATCTTCCCGCACTGTCCCCGTAATAAGTCCTTGCGGCAAGACTGTCACCCAAATCCGAAAACTTAAACAATACCAGGGTTTTCTGATCATTGTCAAAATTTGCTGCAAATAGGTTCTCCTGATCAACAAGTTTAAGGTATTGTGGATACAATATAGAAGAACCCCAAACCGAATCAGGCCGCAATTGATACACCCTCTTCCAGATAATATTGAAATCTTCATCAAGTTTCGTGAAAATCTGAAAAGTTTGTGAAGGATGATTGCTACCTATATGAGCATTCTCGAACAGGAGGTATTCAACCGGGTTATCTTCAAAATTCCAGATGCTTCGTCCAACGAGAATTGTGTCCTCATATGGTATTAGTATTTTGGCCGCTATAGAATCACCTTGGGGATTTATTTTAAGCAAATACCTTGTTATTATCTCTGTATTCAAGTCTTGTTTACCATATATGCAAACAAAGTTTCCCGCACCATCCTCAAAAATACTGCCCGCAGATTCATCTGCAAGGTCTGCCTTAATATAAACAAAGCTATGTTGAGCTAGTACAACCGTAATATGGAATAGAAGCAAAACTGATAACAAGACTGTCACTATAGCAAACTTGTACATTGATTTAATTGTTTCATTATTAATCATTTAAAATTTGACAATTTCCCAGCCAGACCTAGTAGAAACCACATGAAATACACCAATAAATCTTTCTATAACACATACCCCTGCCAGGCCATCAATAAATCCATTGTCGATGATGTATTGAAAACCTTTTTCCTGTGGATAGGCATTTGCCGTAATTAATACAACAATGACAGACATAAGTGCAATTAGAGTCTTCATGGGTTCGCAAGATATTTTTGTTCTATTCAACCACAAGTTTTTCTGTTGCGATAAGCTGGGTTCTGTCCATAACCTGGACCAGATAAACGCCATTTGGCAGTGTGACTAAAGAAAGGATGGCCGCATTGTTTTCCAACCTGCCTGATTGAATGATCTTTCCGGAAGTGTCGAGCAACTGGTAATGGAGGTCAGGCCTGTGGACTCCTTCACAATTGATCGTGACCTGAGAACGAGCAGGATTTGGCTTCATTAATATTGCAGGATTTGGCAGATTGGACCTGGTTGCTATGATGGTTTCGCCCGGACATTTTTCGAGGGGCTCAAAACTTAGCAGGCCATTATTGGTCAGGGTTCCTTTCCAGCAATTTCCATCGGGCGATTTCATAATGATACCATATTCAATGTCTTCAATGTAAACATTACCCTGTGCGATTTGAAGTTTTTCTTCTGGTTGCTGGGTGCCCACCCCCACATTCCCGTTCTGAAACACAAAATGTTTGGTGCTTTGGGTGCTGAAGGTGAAGTTTTGGTTGTCGGCTGCCTGTATGATGTGGTTGGGTGTAAACAGCATGCGTGAGAATACGTTATCACCTGAGGTGCCTGTGGCCTCGAGGCGCAGGGTGGCCGGCTCGCCCGCATCGGCACGGATGTGCAGCTTGGCCTGAGGGGTGGTGACGTTGCCGATGCCGATGCGGCCTGTACTTGAAGAATTTGGAGAAATACCAACGAAAAAGGTTGGTAAGCTGCTACTAAAACCGATCATTAAACTATTAGGTACGTTATTGATTAATGGGGAAAGTTGTGCAAAACCTTTTCCGATCACCATGCTGCTTGAGTTCGTTGCAGTAACATTAACACCAAAAGCCATAGCGTTCGTGTATGTGCTTTTCGAATACAACCCAAGTGCAATAGTACCGTTTTGTTCTGCCCTTGCCTGGAAACCTGCGGCGAAGGCTGAATTCCCGTTGGCGTAGGCCTGTTCGCCCAATGCACTTGCAGAGGAGCCAATAATTGTTGATCCGGGGCAATTCACACATTGCCCGAAAGCTTGTTGCATGGCTACCAGCAAAATGATTGTACCGATAATCTGTTTCATAAGATTTTCATTGAGGGTTAATAATAAATTATAGTATAGTGTTTCTCTTCGATTTTGCTTGTCCGGTTTGCGCCCTGCACCATTACATAAGTTATTGCTTATGAACTTTGTGCAGACTTTGTCCCAGACAGGATTATCCAACAAACCACCAATGAAAACCGAAAAAAGAATTGCCCCCCTCTTATCTTAACTGTTTAAAAACCCGCAGGATAGAGAAACGGATTTTTTTGCCTGCTGCCTGATGAAGGGAAATTGAGTCTTCATGTTTGCCTGTTTTACCGTACAATAATAATGAATTTTTTGTTTTGTGTCAATAATAATAACTGAAAAGTAATAAAACCGCAATAGCAATGATAATCAATGGTAAGATAATGAGGTGAATAAAGAGAGTTTTTAGAACAATTCTAAATATAACGTAATTGACAATTGTCAATTTTTCGTTTGGTGCCTCTGGATTCTGGTCGGGTATTGTTTTATTAGCGTCATATTATTCTCACAGTTGTCTCACGGATTCCCGATGGCACTGTTACCAGCAGTGTGGTCAAAGCCAGAATGACTGTTTCAGAAGCACATGGCATCAAACAATCACTCTATGGCATTCTTATCAATACCAGCTTGTTTAAGCACAGCAAAGAAAGTGCCTTTTTTCAAATCCTTGCCTCCGTGCACAGGAACAATAACTGTTTTTTTTGTGACAGGATTGTAATAAAGTTGATGGGAACCTCTTGAACGTTTGAAAAAAAGCCGTATAGTTCCAAAATCTTAATCAGGTTTTGGGGGCTTAGATTCATAAGGTTTCCAGATTTATAGAGTATTCCAAAGTATTGCTGTCATCCGGGATGGCTTCACCCCTGTCCTGCAATTCTTCAAGATATAATTCAATTGCTTCTTTTGCCATAGCAATCGCTTCGTCCAAATCTTCGCCATAGGTAACACAACCGGGTAATGCAGGAACAGAAACCGTAAATCCGCCATCAGTTTCTTTATGTAAATGTATTTTATAGGTGTACATATTACTGAGTAATTAAGTAATTAAATTATCTTTCAAACACGCACTTGTGCTTAACCCTCGATTAATCATACATTTTTATTACATAGTTACAAAAGTACAGATATTTCTTCCTCGTTACTGCACAAACATTTCACAGCGAAGGTAATCCCTTATGTAGCAAAAGAGACAAAATATCGTACTTTTGTGCCATACTTAAAGAAACAGACAACAACATGATGACAGGCATCAGAAAGAAGACGCTTCAGGGTTTCATCCTGCTGACCGTGATGTTGTTTTCCGCTTGCAACAAAGAAGAGGAAAAAGCCGATCCGTATCCGCCATTTATTGTGCTCAACGGCGAATCCATTGTTTGGGCCGAACTCAACAAACCTTATACAGATGCAGGTGCCAGGGCCTTTGATATCAATGCACAGCGCGACACATTGGATATTTCCACCCGTTTGGTAATTGACAACAGGGTAAACACCGGTGCTGTGGGTTCTTACAAGGTAACTTTCAATGTGTCTGATGCGGCCGGAAACAAAGCCACCGAAGTGCAACGAACCGTTTATGTGAATATTTTCTGATGAAGATCCGGTTCGGAATAACCAGACGGGTTCCCATGCCTATGTTGCTTGCCTACAGGCTGGCACTTGTGATGGTGCTGATGTCTTTTACCCGATGGTTGTTTTATTTTTTCAATACGGCCTGGTTCAGTTCCCTGAATTTTTTCGAATTGCTGCATCTGATGACCGCCGGCCTCAGGTTCGACTTCAGTGCACTCGCCATGGTAAATATACCCATCATTCTGCTGCTGGCAGTGCCGCTGGTGCATCGCTATGACAAAAGCTGGCAGCATGTGGTACATGCTGTGTATGTGGCGTTAAACGGCATCGCGTTGGCATTGAACCTGATTGATACCATTTATTTCAGGTATATCGGCAAAAGAACCACATCTGAGCTGTTTCAGTTTTTTGGCAATGAGTCGGAAAACCGCATGATGGTGGTTGGAGGAGTGCTGGGCGATTATTGGTATATGTTTTTCATCTGGCTCATGCTGTTGTGGGTATTGTATAAGGCCGGCAAGTATTTTGTCCCCATGAGCCCGCCACCGGTGCGCAAAGCATTCTGGTACATCTGGCAGTCGATCATACTGCAGTTTTGGCTTGCAGCTTTCATTATCATGGTCAGGGGCGGGTTTCAGATGAAACCCATTAATGTGGTGACGGCTGCGCGCTATGCCAGTCCCGAACACATGGCACTGGTACTCAACACACCGTTTTCCGTTGTCAAAACCTACAATGCCAAGAACCTTAAAATCATTCGGTTCTTCGATGAAAATGAGATTAATACAGTTTTTACCCCTGAATTTGCCAAAGGTGTGACTCAGCCGTCGGATTCATGTCTGCGGGTCTCTCAAGCCAATGTGGTGATCATCATCCTGGAAAGTTTTGGGCAGGAACACCTTGGTTTCTTTCGTCCCGACCGAACGGAATCCTACACTCCTTTTCTGGATTCCCTGCTGGGTATAAGCCACACTTTCGGGGCTTGGGCCAACGGCAAGCGGTCCATCGAGGCGCTCCCTTCGGTGCTGGCCGGTATCCCGTCGCTGATGCATGTGGATTATCCCACTTCGCCATACGCCGGCAACAGAATTTCGGGGCTCGGGCGACTTCTGAAGGCAGAGGGCTATTCCACAGCATTTTTTCATGGCGGAAGCAACGGAACCATGAGTTTTGATGCTTTTGCAGCTGCTGCCGGTTTTCAACACTATTATGGCCGCACAGAATACGGCAACGAAAAGGATTTCGACGGTAAATGGGGTATATTCGATGAACCTTTTCTGCAGTTTGTAGCCCAGAAAATCAGCGACATGCCCGAACCTTTTGCTGCGGGCGTGTTTACTCTCTCGTCGCATCATCCCTACACCATTCCGCCTTCAAATAAGATACAATTTGCTCATGTTGGTAACGAGATACAACAAAGTATCGCCTACACCGATTTCGCGCTCAAACGTTTTTTTGAAACCATCAGAATGACATCCTGGTTTCACAACACACTGTTTGTGATCACTGCCGACCACACCTCCGAAGACGATAAACATCCTGCATACAATACTTTGCTTGGCACTTATGCCGTACCGCTTGCATTTTATCATCCTGCAATGGATTGTTCAGGCCGACCGGAAACTATCGCCCAACATACAGATGTGATGCCGTCTGTGCTTTCACTGCTTGGATACAACAAACCTTTTCTGGCTTTTGGCAACAACCTGTTTGATGACAGCAGACCTCACTATAGCCTGAGTTTTCTCAACGGAATGTATCAGCTGATAATGGACGATTACGTGCTGCATTTCGACGGGAACAAAACAGTGGCATTATACAGTTTGTCGTTTGATCCTCAGCTTCAGAATAATCTGAAGGATGAGCAGGTTTTCGTGCGGATGCGTCACGAACTCTTTTTGAAAGCAATCATTCAGCAATACAACAACCGCATGATACGGAACGAACTTAAGGTGGCCGAATGACAGATAAAATAGTGAAGAAACGGAAGATACTTTTTGTGGTGAACCCGGTAGCCGGTGGTGTCCATAAGGACTCATTTCCTGAGCGGGTTGCTGTTCAGCTTGATGGAACGCCATGCACTTTTCAGATAGAATTCACACGTTATCAGGGACATGCCGATGAGCTTAGCCGTAATGCCGTAGCATCAGGTTTCGATGTGGTTGTTGCGGTTGGCGGCGATGGCACCATAAATGAAGTTGCCCGCAACCTGGTTGGCACTCCGACAGTTTTGGGCATCATTCCGAGCGGATCGGGCAATGGTCTTGCCAGACACCTGAACATACCCTTTCATTTTGAAAAAGCCATCGAGCTGATTATTAAGGGAGGAATAACAAAGATAGACACCGGAAAGATCAACGGGCAGGTATTCGTGAGCCTTGCCGGAGTTGGCTTTGATGCACTTGTAGCCAAACTGTTTGCTAAAGAACCCCACAGGGGATTTTTTACTTATTTCCGCATCGTGGCGCAGCGTTTTCAGTCCTACAGGCCCAAAACCTATATTGTGATGCTCGACGGGCATACCAGAATTAAAACCAAGGCTTTATTCATCACTTTTGCCAATTCCAATCAGTTTGGGTACAACACAACCATTGCGCCCAATGCAGAGCTCAACGACGGACTGCTTGATGTGTGTATTGTGCAGAAACCTACTATCTTTGAGATGCCTCTGATTATTAATTTGTTGTTCCTGAAGATGATACATCGGTCGAAATATGTAAACATCCACAAGGCAACCCGCATTGAATTGGTGAGACGGAAGAACCGGGTGGTAAACCTTGATGGCGAACCCGTTCGACTTGACAAGGACCTTACAATTGAAGTTAATCCGCTTAGTCTGAACATAATAATACCCCACAAATATGAGTAAGAAACAAAGGGAAGGAATTGTGTATTCCACCAATCCTGATTTCGTGTTTGATGAGGGCGGGCAGCAGGAAACACAAACACTTCCGCCACAGCAGCAGCAACTCAGGGTGATGCTTGACCGTAAACAACGAGGCGGAAAACAGGTAACTCTTGTCACGGGTTTCACCGGAACTGTTGCTGATCTGGAAAAACTTGGAAAATCGCTGAAAACCTTATGCGGATCGGGAGGGAGTGCCAAGGATGGAGAAATTATTGTTCAGGGCGATTTCAGAAACAAGGTGCTCGATTATCTGCTGAAAAGCGGGTACAAGGCAAAACTATCCGGTGGTTGATGGAAAACAGCACGCTTACGGAAGCAGCTTACTGGGCAGCTTGTTATCTGAACGGTCAAACAGGCTGGGACATTGGTTATCCTTCACCTGCGCTGATGCATTTTCTGGAACAACTGCCCGATAAAACGATCAGTGTGCTTGTACCGGGAGCCGGAATGGGCTGGGAGGCAGCCGCTGCTTTTCACATTGGATTCAAGAAAGTTTTCTACCTCGATTTCGCAGTTTCGGCTGCCGGACGTTTTCAGCAGGCACATCCCTGGTTTCCGGAACATCAGGTGTTGGTTCAGGACTTTTTTGCCCTTGAAGGACAATTTGATCTGGTTCTGGAACAAACCTTCTTCTGTTCGCTGCATCCTTCAAAGCGTGCTGATTGGGTGCACAAATGTTTTCAACTGTTACAACCCGGTGGCATTATAGCAGGCTTGTTGTTCAATCATGAGTTTGCACATCAGGGTCCGCCTTATGGAGGGACCGAAAGCGAGTACCGCACTTTGTTGTCATCGGGTTTTGAGGTTGAACATATGGAAGTCACAGATAAATCAATAAAGCCCAGGGCACTACGTGAATTGTTTTTTGTTGCCCGCAAAAAATCATTGCTTCACTGAGCGATTTTTCTATATATTCGCTTCGCCTTTTGTACACAATCGAACCCATAAAACAACCTGTCATCATGGAACATAATCACATTGCATCTATTGGAAGAGTCTCAAAAAAGGAGAATCTGGCATCAGTTGAACACGACACAAGGACAACAGCACTTGTGCTTGAATCCCTGTTTCCGTTTCCGGGATATCACGGTACGACCGTGCCCGACCGTACCGACCCTAAGTCTTTGTTTCTGGTAACGAACACATTGTATAGTGATGATAAAATTATTCGTGCCATTCAGTCGGTCAAGAAGAACCATTCACTCAGTTTCGATGGTGCCCCCGGCCTGATCAACCTTTATAATGAACCTGCCGGAGTCATACGTTTAAAGTATGTACAATATCATCAGGTGGGGGAGATTGCCGCTGCCCTGCAGGAAGAAGGGATAAATTTCATGAAGAAACGAAAAGTGTCTGAGTATTCAAGCCTGATAAAAATCACCAAGTTTTTTTCTGTGAACAAGGTAAGTGATGGTATTTACAATGATGAGAGCTGGAAAGAAATGTACTACCTCCATGTTCCGGTGGAGATGAACTGGAATGCCTTTGAAAAGATAACAACCAGCATCAAGCATAATGTTGAGGACAACAACTTCGATGCCGCCCTCACCACCATGTATGATAAAAACGGAGTGCTTGATTTTGTTCGGATTTACGACGAGCAATGCTGTCAGGGAAAACTATTGTTCATTCACGAAAAATACCTCGAAGCCATCCGTTACCTGAACGATTAGTTAACCAAAGTTTCTACAGATGTTTGAGTTTATTATCAGAAGCGTTCGTACGTTGCTGCATCCCATGCACCTCGATGAGCGCCAGATTGAGATTTTTTCTGAGGGTGCTGCTTTCCTCAGCCTGATGTTGCTGTCTGTTTTGGTGTATTACGTTGCCCGGTATATCATCCATCGCACACTCTTTGTGTTCATTCACCGCTCATCATGGGAGTACGATGATATACTGATCAAGAACAAGGTTATTTCACGCGCCTCATACCTTGTTCCATCCTACGTCATATCAACATTTGCGCCGAATGCCCTGCCTGGATTTCCAAAAGCATTCGACTTTGTACAGGACTCGATTGAAGTGTACGTCATCTTTGTTGTGATGCTGATTCTCAGTGGGGTTATTTCGAGCATACATGACATCTACAACACTTTTGAAGTGTCGAAGAGCAAGCCCATCAAAGGACTGATGCAGGTGATCAAGATTATCATGTTTATTGTCGGTACATTGATGATTATTGCTACGATTGTTGGTCGCGACCTGAACACCCTGCTTCTTGGACTTGGAACTCTTTCAGCAGTGTTAATGCTGGTGTTCAAGGATCCCATCCTCGGCTTTGTAGGTGGTATTCAGCTGTCGCAAAACGATATGGTGCGCATCGGCGATTGGATAACCATGCCCAAATACGGTGCTGATGGCGAAGTGCTTGAAATAACCCTTACCACTGTAAAAGTGCAAAACTGGGACAAGACCATCACAACTATTCCCACCTATTCCATGGTTACCGATTATTTCCAGAACTGGCGCGGGATGCAGGAATCAGGCGGGCGGAGGATCAAGCGGCATATAGCCATTGATATGGAAAGCGTAAAGTTTTGCACACCCGAAATGCTCGAAAGATTTCAAAAGTTTCATCTGGTGAAAAATTATCTGGTTGCCAAAGAAGAAGAAGTAAAAGCGTATAATACAGAGAATAAACTTGATACTTCAGTTCTTGTCAATGGCCGCAGGCAGACAAATTTGGGAGTGTTCAGGGCATATATGTTGGAATATCTCAGAAATCATCCCTTTATTCATCAGGAAATGACACTTATGGTAAGGCAACTTCAACCCACCGAGAAAGGCCTTCCAATGGAGCTTTATGTGTTTAGCAACCGACAGGAATGGATCGCATACGAAAACCTGCAAAGTGATATTTTTGACCATGTGCTTGCTGTGATACCACAGTTTGAGTTGCGGGTGTTCCAGAATCCTACAAACAGCAGTATTTCAAAGCTGTCTGACCAGCTGGCCCAGGCAAGATAAAGGGATTATTTACCTGTTTTTTTCCACTCTTCAACATAATATCTCCACGGAGCAACAAGGAATCCGTAGTTGTAAAACGCATTGGGTTTGTGGTGGTCGAGGTGGGCCGTTATGGTCGCTCTTAGGTAACGGTTGCTGAGTTTTTTGAGCAAGGGGAGCCTCTGGTGCACAAAAACATCATGAAACATGAAATATGCCAAGCCATAAAGTGCAATACCAATGCCCAGATAAAACCTGTAGTCAAATCCGGCAGAAACACCATAAAATACAAGCAGGAAGCTGGGTATGGCAAACATAAACGCAAAAAGATCATTCCATTCAAATTTACGACCATCCCGGATATGGTGGTCTTTATGAAGTACCCACAAAAATCCGTGCATCACATATTTGTGTGTGAACCACGCCATGAATTCCATAAACAGGAATGCGGCAGTTACAAGCAGCGCAGCGATTAACCAGTTCATAATAATTTATTGTTTTCTAAGTAAGTACAAACTCTATCGAAAATAATCCTGAACCAAACCGTATATTGTTCGGGCTGGTTTTTCATGCCTTGCTTGATGGTGTCGAGGCTATCGTATTTCCATGAGGCTACTTCATCTATGTTGATCTCAGGTTGCAGGTCGGTGAATCCTATCAGCACATGGTCGAGTTCGTGTTCTGTAAGGCCCTGCCCGACGTCAGCTTTATAAATAAACCAGAACACCTGATTCATCTCCGCGTACATGCCCATTTCTTCCATCAATCGTCTGTCGGCTGCCTGCTTCACTGTTTCGCCATCCCTTGGATGGCTGCAGCAGGTGTTGGTCCACAGACCGGGGCTGTGGTATTTGCTCATAGCACGCTGTTGCAGCATCAATTCAGATTTGCTGTTAAACAGAAAAACCGAAAAGGCTCTGTGCAAAACCGCTTCGCGATGGGCTTGCATTTTCTCCATGAGCCCTGTAGGCTTATCCTGCTCGTCAACCAGGATCACAAATTCATCTTCCATCGGTTAGCTTCTTACTTATATTATTGATAATGCGTCGCTCTGATTCAGTCGGTTTAGCCGTTTCCGCCACAAAGTTAATCACTTTAAGGGTAAAATCAATGTCGTTGAACAATCGAGGATTTTGTTCTATGGCTTTGATAATGCTCGACCTGTCGTTGGCAATATCCGATGAATAACTGAGGAAATCAGGCACATTGACCTGTACACTGAGGCGCATCAGCCTGATCTCGGGGTTATCCGGTTCGGAACGTACAGCGTCTTCAATCATTTTTTTTCCTTCATTGAACCGGTTAAATTTCGTCACGGGGTTAAATGAACACTCGGCCATGGAAGCACGTGCCATTCCTTTGTAGGCAAGAAGCAGAGCAGATTGTTCCTTACTATTTCGGTCAAGTTGTTTATACAAATTCTCAGCTTCGCATTTAACAGTGCCAAATCGGAAAAAAGAAACCCGCGACTCTTCAAGCCATCCTGGCTGAGGAGTGGAAACCATCCATAGAAGAAGCGTCAGTAGATACATAATCCTTAAAGCAGATTAAAGCGGTAGCGAAGGTAGGAGGTGACGAGTAATCCGTATTTGGCAGAGTTGGGAACTCTGATGCGTTTATCCTGCAACAACCTTTGGCTGTTGAGTTTCTTAATTTTCTTGAACAGATTAAAATAATATACATAGGCTGAGTAAACTCCGTAGCGAGCTCCGGAGGGCAATCTGCGGATGCCTTCTAGGCCGTCATAGAAATCTTTTTCGATGTCGGCTTCGATCCTTGTTTTCGACTCCTGATCGAAATTGCTCATGTCTAAGCCGGGAAAGTAGGTGCGGCCGAGATGGATGTGGTCGGCGTGCATGTCGCGAAGGAAATTTATTTTCTGAAAGGCCGAACCAAGCCTCATGGCCGGTTGTTTCAACTCGTCATACATCTTTTGGTCACCGTAAGTGAACACGTGCAGACACATCAGACCAACTACTTCGGCAGAACCGAGAATATAGTCCTCGAAAAGCATCTGGTTGTATTCAATATCAGAAAGGTCCATTTCCATGCTTTTCAGAAAACGATCAATCAGCTCCCATTCAATGTTGTATTTTCTGACTGTTTCCTGAAAACTGTGCAGTATCGGATTCAGTGAGATTCCTCTTTCAATGGCATTTACGGTATCCTGTCTGAATTCCGCCATCAAAAGGGCTTTATCGTAATCATGAAAAGTGTCAACAATTTCATCGGCAAGACGCACAAATCCATAGATGGCGTAGATAGGGTCGTGCAATTCTTTGTTAAACAACCTTATGCCCAGCGAAAAACTTGTGCTGTAGGCTTTGGTGGTTATTTTGCTCGTACGCCTCGAAATACTGTCGTAAAGCGCTTTCATCGGTTACGTTGTTTTTTTTCAATTTCAGTGGCTGCTACTTGTCCCGAAATAATTGCCGGAGGCACACCCGGACCAGGAATGGTAAGCTGCCCGGCATATAACAAATTATCCAGTTTTTTGTTGAACATAGAAGGTTTCAGTATCGCTGTCTGACGCAAGGTGTTGGCCAAACCGTAAGCATTGCCCTTAAACGCGTGATAATCGGTTGCAAAATCACGGTTCGAATACATTCGCTTATAGATAATATCCTCTTTGAATGATATATTTAATGTTTCTTCAATCCTGTTGATGGAAAAATCAAAATAGTGCTCACGCACTTCATCGGTATCGTTCAGGCCGGGAGCTACCGGAATCAAGACAAAAACGTTTTCCATGCCGACGGGTGCAACAGTAGAATCTGTTTTGGATGTACAACTCAGATACACTGATGGATTATCGGGCCACGCAGGTGATTCGTAAATCTGCTCGGCATGTTTGTCAAAGTCCTTGTTAAAGATCAATGTGTGGTGCTGAATTTCAGGAAGGATTTTGTTGATTCCAAGATAATAAATCAGCGATGATGGCGACATGGTTCTTGATTCCCAATATTTTGGGCTGTAATTTCTGAATTGTGGAGGTAGGATTTTTTGTTCAACATGGTGGTAGTCGGCACTGGCAACAACATAGTCAGCCGAAAAGCGCGAATGTGCGGTTTGAACACCTGTAACCCTGCCTCCGGATATATCGAAAGAAGTTACTTCCTGATTAAAATAAAAGTTGACACCTAACGATCGCGCAAGTGTTTCGAAGGCTTCCACAACCTTATACATGCCGCCTTTTGGATACCATGTGCCCAGCATCATGTCGCCGTAGTTCATCAGGCTGTATAATGCCGGTGTTTTTTGGGCGGTAGCGCCGAGAAACAGAATTGGAAACTCGAGTATGCGAAGAAGTTTCGGGTGGCTGAAATATTTTCGGATGTAGCTGTGAAAACTCTGCAGGATATGCATTTTCATGGCGCCGCTGATAATTTCCCAATCGATAAACTCGGTAATGCTGCGTGAGGGTTTCATCACGAGTTTTTTAATACCGATTTCATATTTGAAGGCGGCTTCTTCCAGAAACTTCTTCAGCCTTGCACCACTTCCGGATTCAATGGATTCAAATAAGGCATAAAGGGCTGTTTCGTCAGCCGGAAGATCAACTTTGTCGCCCGGCCCGAAATATATGGTGTAGGACGGGTCGAGGCGCTCCAGTTGATAAAAATCACTGGTTTTGTGTCCAAAATGAGCAAAGAAACGATCGAAAACATCAGGCATCCAGTACCAGCTTGGTCCCATGTCGAAGGTGAATCCGTCCTCACTGTAGCGCCTTGCCCTGC
>Ga0209835_1000057_pt1 | contig 75665 bp, 79 predicted proteins | sample LakKivwa52mmetaG_FD_184138 | JGI IMG/M metagenome (GOLD analysis project Ga0209835, IMG submission 184138) | Anoxic lake water microbial communities from Lake Kivu, Rwanda to study Microbial Dark Matter (Phase II) - Lake Kivu water 52m metaG... | ecosystem: Environmental > Aquatic > Freshwater >...
GATTTAAAGAATGATACAGAGTTTCAGTTCAATTATCATGTAGGTATTTATCCTAAGGTTGAGTTTAATACAGCTGAATTGTTTAATGAAATTGAAAAACTTGACTATGAAATTAAGGATGAAGATATTGATGCTGAAATTGAAAAAATCAAATATGCTCATGTTGATTATCAGTTTCTGGAAGAAATGGAAGAAGGAGAATTCATTACTGTTTCAGGTTCGGTTAAAGAATTGGATGCAGAAGGAAATTTACTTGAAAATGGCCTAAATAAAATGTTTTTCAAAAAATGGATTGACCTGAATGATACTTTTAAAGAATTCCTGAAAGGGAAAAAAACCAAAGAAGAATACAAAGTAAATCTGAATGAATTATTCCCTGATAAAGAATTTATGGCTGATTTGCTTAAAATAGAGAAGCTTGAAGCAGAAGATTGCAACAGTGATGCGATTTTTAAAATTACAACCATTTCAAAAAATGCTCCACCTGAGATGAATGAAGAGTTTTTCAAAAAAGCAAGCTATGAAATAGCATCAACACTTGAAGAATTCAGGGATTATGTCAAAAATTTGATTGAACATCAAAAAAATCACTCAGTTGAACATCTGTTAGAGGATTTAATATTTGAGGCTTTAACTCAAAAAATGGAATACCCGCTTCCACTGCAATATCTTGATTTACTATTTAAAGAAGAAAAAAAGGAAGAGATCGGGAAAATGGAACCTGAAAAATTAGAGAAAGAAAAAGAATCTTTCCTGAAAAGTTTTAAATGGACGATGATAGTAGAACAATACAGTAAAAAATTTGATATTAAAGCAGAAGAAAGAGAAATTGTCAATCTGGCATATCAGTCAATACTAAGTTTTTATTACAGCAAAGGTTATTACAATGCCCAAAGTGAAGATATTCAAAAGACAGTTGTAGAGTATTTAAAAGTCAAACAAAACTATCTGTCAACAAAAGACAGAGTTATTGCTGGCAAAGTTATTGAACACCTGATAAATTCACATGAATTTAAAACCAGATTGGTATCTAAAGACGAATTTGAAACAATACATAAAGAAAAGCATAGCCATGAACATAAAAAATGAATTTGAAAAATTTGCCATAAAAGGGCAGGGAATCAGCAGTTTAACACTCGATCAGTTTTACAAGTCGAATAGTTATATCACCCCAAACATCATAGAAGAACGTCCATTAAATATTGTTACTATGGATGTTTTTTCACGTTTAATGATGGACAGGATTATATTTCTTGGTGTACCCATCTGGGATGATGTGGCCAACATTATTCAGGCGCAATTGCTGTTTTTGCAAAGTATTGACCCTAAAAGAGATATTCAGATTTATATCAACAGCCCGGGTGGTAGTGTTTATGCAGGATTAGGCATTTACGACACTATGCAATATATTGAACCCAGTATTGCGACAATTTGTACAGGAATGGCAGCCAGTATGGCAGCTATTTTATTGGCAGCCGGTGCAAAAGATAAGCGTTTTGCATTGCAACACTCAAGGGTAATGATTCATCAACCTATGGGTGGTGTACAAGGTCAGGCAACTGATATTGAAATTACTGCCAGAGAAATTCTGAAATTAAAAGAAGAACTTTACAAAATTTTAGCCCAACATACTGGTCAAAGTCCGGAAAAAGTCAATCATGATGCTGACCGCGATTTTTGGATGAGTGCCGAAGAAGCCAAATCGTATGGTATGATTGATGAAGTTTTGAAAAGAAATACTGATAAAAAAATCTAATGGCCGACCGTTGTTCATTTTGCGGAAGATACAAGAATGAAGTAAGTATCCTGATAAGGGGTAACGAAGGTTTTATCTGTAATTTTTGTGCAGTAGAAGCAGAAAAAATTGCAAAACAGGAACTTAGCCGTAAATTTCGTAAAAACAACTTTATAAAAGTCCCCAAACCAAAAGAAATTACTGCATTTCTTAATCAGTATGTGATTGGGCAGGATTATGCCAAGAAAGTAATTTCGGTTTCAGTTTATAATCATTTTCAAAGGTTGCGAAATAACCTTGATAAAGCAGATGTCGAAATTGATAAATCTAATATAGTTTTAATAGGGGCAACCGGAACAGGTAAAACGCTTTTAGCTCAAACCATAGCTAAAATGCTGGAAGTGCCGTTTTGCATTGCCGATGCAACAGTTTTAACCGAAGCTGGATATGTTGGTGAAGATGTTGAAACCATCCTTACCCGATTGCTTGAAGCTGCCGACTATGATGTAAATGCTGCCGAACAGGGTATTGTTTATATAGATGAGTTAGACAAAATTGCACGAAAAAGCGATAACCCTTCAATTACCCGTGATGTTTCCGGAGAAGGAGTGCAGCAGGCATTATTAAAATTACTCGAAGGACATGTAATTAATGTACCCCCAAAAGGTGGACGTAAACATCCAGAGCAGGAGTTTATTAAAGTAAATACTAAAAACATTTTATTTATCTGTGGTGGTGCTTTTGATGGCTTAGACCGGATTGTTTCTGCCAGAATAAATCGTCAGACTATTGGATTTAAAACAAATGACAATAAGTTTGAGAAAACAGACAATCCTCTTCGTTTCACTTCATCACACGATTTAAGACGATTTGGATTAATACCTGAACTGATAGGTCGCTTACCGGTCATTGCATACCTCGACCCGCTTGATAAAGAAACTTTGGTCAGAATTTTAACTGAACCGAAAAACAGTCTTGTAAAACAATATACAAAATTGCTCGAACTCGAAAATGTTAAGTTTAGTATTCAAGCAAATGCCCTTGATTTTATTGCAAACAGCGCTATCGAACTAAAAACCGGTGCAAGAGGGCTTCGTTCTCTCTTTGAGTATGTAATGCTGGACTATATGTATGAAATGCCCTCCCAAAAAGGTGAAAAAGAAATAAAACTTAGTTTATCTATTGTTAAAAAGAAACTGGCTGAACTTAAAATTTATCAGAATAGTGTTGCCTGAAAATTGACTTTTCAGGAAGTAAGTTCTATGTGATTAACTGAAATCTCTCTTTTCATAAATATCTTGGCTCTTTTGGTAAAAACTAAAGGATTTTCAGTTGTATAATACTCAATATGGGAATTTTGGGAGCATTTTTCATTTATTTCGGGATGTCGGAAAAGATAATCTTTCAAACTTTCAGCAACAATTTCACCCTGAATTACAATTCTTATGTTCTCTGGTAGGTATTTTTTAATGACAGGAAGAAGCAAGGGATAATGTGTACAAGCCAAAACAATAGTATCAATACTACTATTTTGATTTAATAGAGAAAAAATATCTCTCTTAACAAAAAAATGTGCTCCTTCAGTATCAATTTCATTGTTTTCAACCAATGGTACCCACATGGGGCATGCTTGCTGAAAAACTTTAATTTCAGGAAATAGTTTATTAATTTCTATAGGATAAGATTCAGAACTTACCGTTCCTTCAGTAGCGAGTACCCCGACTACCCCTGTGCTTGTAAAATTGTTTATGCTTTCAACACTGGGTCTGATTACTCCCAAGACCCTTCGTTTTGGGTCAATAACAGGTAGGTTGACTTGCTGGATATTTCGTAAAGCTTTTGCTGAAGCTGTATTGCAGGCAAGAATTACCAAATGACAACCCATGTCGAAAAGTTTGCTTACAGCCTGCAGAGTATATTGATAAACAACATCAAACGAACGTGTTCCATAAGGTGTTCGTGCATTATCGCCTAAATAGATAATATCGTACTCAGGCAGATAATTGATTATTTGATTGAGAATTGTAAGACCTCCGTAGCCGGAGTCAAAAACACCAATCGGATTTCGATGAGTAAGCAAGGATTTATTGAATACCTAATTTTTTCTTAACCAATGCAGTAATATCATCACCATCTTTTGAATAGAGAACTGTACCTCCTGCAGTATCCAGAATATAATCGTACTTGTTTTCTTTTGCAACTTCTGTAATTACATTTTGAAGCTTTTCGAGAATAGGTTTCATTAACTCCATTTCCTTTGTCTGCATATCTTCAGCAGCATCTTCCTGAAATGCTTTAATACGATTTTCAAGTTGCACTATTTCGGTTTCTTTATCTTTTTTTAATATGGCTGTCATAGTAGCACTTTTTGCCTGATAGTCTTCCAATTTAGTACGATATTCAGTAATTAGAACATCCAATTGAGCTTCGTATTCCTTTTGAACAGCTTCAAGTTGTGTTTTGGCAGTTTTCACTTCAGGCATAAGCTCTAAAACTTTTGAACTGTTAATATGTCCTATTTTCAGCGTTTGACTAAATATCAGGTTGCTAGCAAACAACAATACAATAAAAGGGATTAATCTTTTTGTCATGAGTTTAAAATTAAGAATGATTAAGTGGCAAAAATACCTATTTTTATTTAATGAAATTATTTTTTAATTTTAGAAACATCAATTCCTAAAATTTCAAGTACTTCATCACTGCGGTCGTATTTGGCATTGACAAAGAGCATAGTAACAGCACCGGATTTATCAAATACAAAATCAAAACCTTCGTCAGTTGCCAATTTTTGAATAGCATCGAATACTTTATCTTGTATGGGTTTTACCAATTCCTGTCTTTTTTTGAATAATTCACCATTTTTTCCAAATTTTTCTTCCTTGAATTTATTCATTTCATCTTCTTTTTTCAAGATTTCGTCTTCTCTTTTTTTTCTGACTTCTTCAGGAAGTAATACTTGTTCTGCACGATAAGCCTTGTAAAGTTTATCAATTTCATCCATTTTGACCTTAATCTCATCTTTCCATTTTGCAGCCATTTCATCCAACTGACTCTGTGCTGATTTGTATTCCGGCATTTGATTTAAAATATACTCCGAATCAACATAACAAAATTTTTGTGCATAAGAAATTGTAAAAGATAATGTTGTTATTAAAAACACTATCGAAAGAATTTTAACTTGTTTCATGATAATTATTTTATTGAGTATTCAAATTTACATAAAAAGTGCCATTTTGCATAAGATTTAGAATTCTTGTCCTATGGATATGTGAAACTGACTTTTGTTTACATCTGGCTTACCTGGCACTGCATCAAAACCATAACCCCAATCGAATCCTAACAGACCAAACATAGGCATAAATATTCTGACGCCAGCACCAAGAGAACGATGCACCTGAAAAGGATTAAATTCTTTAAAGTTGAGCCAACTATTGCCAGCTTCAGCAAAAGCTAAAGCATATATTGTTGCAGCCTGATTTAATGAAAGTGGATATCTCAATTCAAATGTATATTTTGTAAAGATGGTACCACCTTTTTCGGTACTGTTTTCTGCTGTCAGGCTGTTGTCTTCATATCCGCGCAATGAAATCAGTTCCCTGCCATCTAAATGAAAACCCGACAATCCGCTGCCGCCTACATAAAATCTTTCAAAAGGAGTTAATCCGACACCTTTGTTGTAAAGACCGATAAACCCATATTGCATACGTGCGTTAAACACCAGATTGTCAACAATATTTAAAAACCATGATGCATCAAAACGCCATTTATGATATTCGCTCCATTTAAACTTTTCTTGTAAAGTGGCAGTTGACCAATCTTTGTTACTAAACAATGAATATGGTGGAGTCCACTGTAAAGAAAGCGAAAAGTTAGCACCTTTGCGGGGAAATATAGGTTGGTCAACAGAATTACGGGAAATAATGTGACGGAAATTCAGGTTATTAGAAAATCCATCTGAAAAACTGAATTCATAGGTATAATTGTCCAGTTCATATCGCTGGAAGGTAATTGAATTGTACATCGTAAAATAGTCATCAGGAAACTGCAGGCGTTTTCCCAGTCCGACTGTTGCTCCTGTGATATTTATACTGCTTCTTTTTTCACTATCTTTTTTCTGTCCGTTCGACTGGAACGAGCGATAAACGCTTATGGATAATGAATTAGGTTTTTTCCCTCCCAGCCAAGGTTCAGTAAAAGAGAAATTAAGTGAGCTGAAATATATTGCATTAGATTGAAATCGAAAACTTAATCTTTGCCCATCACCTGATGGTAAAGGCTGCCACTCTTTAAACTTAAAAAACTTGCGCGAAGAAAAATTGCTGAACATAAATCCAACACTACCAACAAATTGGCCTGCACCCCAACCTCCTTGCAGCTGAAATTGGTCTGATGGTTTTTCAACCAATATATATTCGAGGTCAACAGTACCTTTTTCAGGGTTTGGTGATGGAATTACATTCATTTGTTCAGGGTCGAAATAACCTAAATTATTAAGCTCTCTTTGTGTTCGAATGACAGCAGAACGATTAAATTTATCGCCTGGGCGGGTTCTTATTTCCCGTAATATAACATGATCGCTAGTGCGGGTATTTCCACTGATAGTTACATTACTGATAGTTGCCGGAGGGCCTTCAAAAATTCGTATTTCGATATCAACACTATCATTTTCAATTCTGACTTCAACAGGTGTTATATTGAAAAACAGGTAACCATTGTCCATATACAAGGAACTTACGTCAATACCACTTGGATTCATGCTTAGTTTTTGTTCAAGCATTTCTGGATTGTATATATCACCTTTTTTAATCCCCAGTATTAATTCCAGTTCTTTATCAGTATATTTGGTATTACCGACCCAATTAATTTCCCGAAAATAATATTTTATTCCCTCTTCCATTTTAATTTTAACAATTAATCTGTCTTCACTAATAAAATAAATAGTATCCTGAGTTATTAATGCATCGCGGTACCCCAATTTATTGTAGTGGCCAATTAATCTTTTTTTATCTTCCTCATATTTATTATCCAGATATTTGGATGGTGTAAATACATTCCAAGTTTTAAATGGTTTTGTTTTTTTCAACAGTAACCTGATTTTTGATGTTTTAACTGCCTGATTTCCTTCAATAATTACCTCTTGAATACGAACTCTGTTCTTTTTATCTACTTTAACTATAAGCTTAGTGCTGTTATTTTCAAATAAAGTATCAGGTAATGGAACAATTGTAATCTCCGGTTTTAAAAATCCTTTTTCAATATAATAATTCTTAACTTCATTGTAAAGGGTTTGAATCAGGTGATCATTTACAATTTCACCTTTAATAATAGGTAGCTTTTCTTTTATCTTTGTTGCTTCCGATTTTGAAACCCCTTCAAATACAAAACGAGACAAGCGTGCACTCGTTTTTACAGCAATTGTCAGGTAAATTCTTTCGCCTTGAACACTATCAGCATAAATAATAACATCATTAAAGAGCTTTTGTTTCCACAAATTTCTGATAGCGATACCAAGTTGTTCCCCGGAAGTTGACAATTCAGCCCCAATTTTCAGTCCACTATAGGCAATAATAATTGATTTATCAATTAATTGGTTCCCCTCGACATTTATTCCGGCAATAGTATATTTATTTTTGGGTAAAATGTCAGAACTATTATCTTGTGCAAACATTACATTAGCAACAAACAAGAAAGACACAAAAACTAAAATTTTCTTCATACTACGATTTAATTTGCTCACTTACTTTTCCAAAACGTCTTTCCCGTTTTTGATAATCTAAAATAGCCTCATAAAAATCCTCTTTTGTAAATTCAGGCCATTTTTTCATTGAAAATACCATTTCACTATAAGCTAATTCCCACAATAAAAAATTACTGATTCTGTATTCTCCACTTGTACGTATAAGAAGTTCAGGATCAGGATATTGTCCGGTTGATAAATAGCTTTTAAAAGTATTGTCATTAAATTTTTCTGATGTAATTTTACCTAAAACTGCATCATCAATCATTTTTTTTACTGAAGTAACAATATCCCATCTTGCACCATAACTCAATGCCATTATCAGTTTCAAACCCTTATTGTTTTTAGTTTTCTCAACTGCATTATTTACTTCTCTTAATGTTAATGAGGGTATTCGGGATATATCGCCTATTACCTTAATACTTACATTATTTTTATTCAGTTCATTCAATTCTTTTCTGACAGTTGAAACTAATAAGTTCATTAAGGCGCTTACTTCTTGCCGAGGTCTGTTCCAGTTTTCGGTAGAGAAAGTATATAATGTTAGATATTCTAATCCAATTTCAACGCTGGCTTCAACAATTTGCCGGACAGTTTGTACACCTTGTCTATGCCCGAAAATTCTTGATTTATTCTGTTCTTTTGCCCATCGTCCGTTGCCATCCATAATAATAGCGATGTGCTTTGGCAATCGGGTTTTATCTATCAAATGTTTACTGTCTTCAACCATAGAGTAAATTGTTGTGGTGCAAAAGTACTAAAATTCAAAACATACCTTGTTTCTAATTTGAAAAGATATTGTAAAACCATAAAAGTAATACCAATCTTTTATATCAGGTCTTCCTCTTTGTTTTCCTTCAAACCCGATATTGATTTCTGACCGGTCGGACAGCAATGGAGATAGATGACCATATTTGAGTTCAAGTACATCCACATTATAGTATTCCTTACTTACATCATCAAGGTAATCGGTAAAAGTATATCTGAAACCGCAATTAATTAAAAGATTAATCCCTTTGGTAATTTTAAATTTAAATCCTCCACCGAAGGGTATAACCGGTTGTATGGTTTTATATCCTTTTTTATTGGTCTCTATCAGTTTTCCTTCTGTATCGAGAGCAATTAAATTTATTGTTGTTCCATTGTAGGTTGTTTGAGGGTTGAACGAAAAAACTCCAAAGCCAACAAAAGTATAAGGTGTATATCTGTTCGGATTTAAACCTAATGAAAACTTAAAGAAATTAAATTCAAGGATGTAGGAAAACTCAAGAACATTACTTTTAAAATCAAGATTTCTGATTTTTAAATGCTTAAAGTTTTTATCTTGACCACTGATTTTTCCGTAATAAACATTAAAGGTATGAGAAAAAAAAGGACTGATATTTTTTTTAAAAAATGCCCCCTGATAGTTTTTTGTTTCTTTTAATACTATGTCTGGAGAAAGGTCGCCTAAATAATTAGAACCGCCTGTATGTATACCAATTTCCCAGTTTTGAGCTGTCATTTTTCCAAAACTTATTAACAACAATATGACGATACAGCAGTACTTCATTGATACAATTAACAGTAAAAAAAAATTTTTATTTTAATAAACTGTAAAAGTTTAAAATCCCATGCAACCAAGCCGTAGTAATGAATAAGTAAAGGTGAAACCTGCAAAATAGTACCAGTCATCGGCATCCGGACTACCTCTCATATCAACATTCGGAACTTTATCAATTCTTTCAGAATTAACTTCCCCAGTACGGTTAGAAAGAGCAGCTGCAATTTGTCCGTTTCTGTATAGTACGTCACGATAACTCACATAAGAATTACTACAATCATCAAGGTAATCAGTAAAAGTTTTTCGTGCAGATATTTCAAAAGAAAAGTTAAGATTTTTTCCGGGTGAATACTTCCAACCCAGTCCGAAGGGTATTCCTATTTGATACAAAGTATATTTTCTGTCGCTATATCCGACTAAATATTGCCCTTCAGTACCTAAAGGTTGCAAATTAACCCATTTGCCATTATATTCTGCCTGTGGATTCATTTTAAACAAACAAACACCTGCAAAAATGAAAGGAGTTGATTTATAAGTAAAATGGTTTGTACGAAAACCTAATATATTCAGTTCTGGAATTAATGCAATATCTGAAATAGGTGAACGAAATGACAAATTTCTTGACCAGCGTCTGTGATAATAATGTTTGGCATCAGCATCAGTACCCGAAATCATTCCTTTGGTGTATGACAATCGGATAGAAAAATGACGTGAAAGATTTAGTCGGGTCAATACTCCATAAGAAAAATGGGTTTGATTCATTTTAATAAATCGTTCGGAAAAATCGCCATTGTAATTTGACGCACCAAGAAAACCACCAAATTCCCAATATTGAGCAACATTGATCAGTGGCAAAACCAGCAAAAATATGATAACCAACCTTTTCATTAACAATGCTTTTGAGTAACAAAAGTATTAAATTAATTTAATAGGCAAGGGATTTTTTTAGAAAATATTTATAAATGCAAAGAGGGGTTAAAACCTATAACACTGATTAGGTAGAATAGAATAAGTAATTGTGAAACCAGTAAATAAAAATAAATCATTATTTATCGGATCACCTCTTTCATTAGCAGATGTATAAACTAATCTTTCTTCCAGAACTTCACCTGTTCGGTTTGATAATAAATCTGAAATTTCGCCATAATGAGACTTTAAAATATCAGATTCAATATATGTTTTGCTTACGTCATCAAGGTAATCAGTAAAAGTAACTCTGATACCCATTTCAAAACCAACATTCCAGTAACGATTAATAGAATACTTATAACCAGCACCTAAAGGCAAACATACCTGGGTAAGTGCATATTTTTTTCTGTCATTGTATTTAGTTGTACCTTGTCCTTCAGTACACAGTTGTTGCAAAAGGTACCAATTACCATTAAGTTCGGCTTTTGGATTAAATCTGAACAGCGACAACCCGAATAAAAGATAAGGACTGCTATTGTAAAGTGAATGCCCAGATTTGTAACCCATCAGATTAATTTCTGCCTGAACACCAATATCGAGCATGCTTGATTTAAAGCTAAGATTTCGGATTCGTCTTTCTGAAATTCTTGAATTTGCGTCATCACCTGATATTGTCCCATAATAAAAATTCGATTTTATTGTAAAGAAGGGATTAACATTATATCGAACGACTGCGCCTCCTGCTGGATGTAACTCTTTAAAATCAACAAATGGTGCCAGATCGCCAGAATATGTACTTATTCCCCCAAAAACACCAACCTCCCAATACTGAGCATTGCTAAGTATCGGGAGAAAAAGTAAAATGGTAAAAAATTTACGCATCTGCAAATCTAATTAGAAACAGAAGCAGGTATTTTTTCTGAAAGTTTTAGAAATTGTAAAACCAAACCACATATATGCATCATTTGCATCAGGATTACCCCTGACAGTACCGGGGGTTCTCACTGGAACATATGAACCACCTACAATACTTCCTTCTCTGTCGGAAAGCTGAGCAGCAATACCATTTACGGCATCTAAACCACCAAGAAGGTCATTCCAATTAGGGTATCTGCCTCCAATATCGTCTAAATGATCGGTAAATGTTTTGTTCTGACTTACGTAGATACCAATATTCCAGAGGTAAAGATTTAGAGCACGGCTGTTAACCGGACGTTTAAAGCTGTATTTTAAACCAAAACCATATGGAATTGAAAATTGAGTTAATGAATATTTAGGTTCATAGCCAGCATGTCCTTGACCTTCTGTTCCCAGTGGTTGCAATTTATACCATGTACCGTTTAATTCAGCTTTTGGTGCAAAATTAAATACACTTATACCGGCAAACACATAAGGTGCCCAGTTTCTGAGTTTATTTCCACTAATGAATGGTAAAATATTATACTCAATTTGAGCTGTGAAATCAAGTAAATGCGATTTAAACGAAACATTTCTTGTATATGCCTGACCCGGAGGATCTGCATCTTTATTGCCATCCCAACCGGAAATCCAACCATAATATAAGCCACCTTTAAAATTGAATCTTGGGTTAAAATAATATCTATACAGGGCTCCGAATCCAGGTTTGGTTTCATTCCAAGAAACATGTGCCCATGTTAAATCTCCCAAATACTCAGTTATACCAATTATTAATCCTACCTCTTTATCTTGCGATTTAGCAGGAAAATTTATCATAGAAACAATAGCTATTACTAATAAAACTCTAAGAATTTTTTTCATCAGTTTAAATTTTAAAGAATTTATTCAGGAACAAAAGTAAGCAAATTAATTAGAATAATAAAAACATTTTTTTTTTTACTCGAAACTATTTCTTTTATCAATCCCCCAATTAAGTTTTTCTCTTATTATTTTACTGAATTTCTGATTGTTAAACCTGCATGTATACAAGTAAAAATCTGCTTTTCTTAATGAAAAATTAATTTCATCCTCTACTAATACAAATCTTGAGTCGAGCGAAATAACACATTCTTTATTTCTTCCTGTAATTTTAAATTTTAATTCCATGTGATCAGGAATAATAACAGGTCTGACATTAAGATTATGTGGAGCAACAGGTGTAAGAATAAAAGTATTGGAATCGGGCATAACAATTGGTCCACCACAACTCATTGAGTAAGCTGTTGAGCCGGTAGGAGTTGATAAGATAATCCCATCGCACCAATAAGTATTGAAAAAATCGTTGTTAACATAAGTTGAGATTGTTACCAGAGTGCTATTACTTCCTTTATGAATAGTAAACTCATTTAATGCATAGCTTTCTTCTTTAAAAACATTGTTTTCGGGTATAAGTTCAATAACAGTTCTTTTTTCCAGTAAATACTCTTGTTTATCAAGATTATTTATTACTTCTTCAATTTCATCAACCTGATTGTTGGCTAAAAAGCCTAATCGCCCGGTATTTATACCTACAACTGGAATACCTGATTTCTTTACTATTAACATTGAATCAAGAAAAGTTCCGTCACCTCCGATACTCAATAAAAAATCAGGAGAAAAATTCATCAATTCATCATAATTCTTAAAAGTTTTACCTGAAAATTCATCAAACTCATAATTTGCAGGTTTATATACTAATGTGTCAATTTTTTTTCGTTTACAAAAGGCAGCTATTTTACTGACTGCGGTTTTGGTAAAAGAATCAGTATACTTGGAAAATATGGCAATTTTCATTTTTAAGTAATATCATATTTGCCTCAAATGTCGTGAAAATTTGTTTTTATTGAGAATAAAATCTTTTAATTTGAAAATATCAGTTAATATGGTAAAAAATGATTTTTATGCTCATAAGGACTGATTAAGTTTGAAATTTGTTGATTTCATTTTTTATTGACAAAAATTGTTACTGTAATTGTCAAAGATTTTGAATCAACTTATTATTTTTGCAAACAGAATGAATATTGTCTGAATATGACGATTGAACAAATTAAACCCAATAGTAATTTCAAGAAGTTTATTGATGTTGAAGGTGTTATTGCTCAAAAAAACAAGTATCTTAAAAAAGCATTACCTGGATATGTTATTCGTTTCCTGAAAAAAATTCTCTGTGAAGATAGAATTAACAAGTCAATTTACGATAATCTGGATAAATTTGACCTTGATTTTATTGATGGTATTTTAATAGATTTTGGCGTAGAAATTAAAACTGTAAATTATGAAAATATCCCAGCCGATAACAGAATTATTATTGTTTCAAATCACCCTCTGGGAGGGCTTGATGGTATGGGACTCATGCAGGTTGTAGGTAAAGTTCACCGAAATATTAAATTTCTGGTTAACGATTTACTCCTTAATATTGATAATTTGAGAAATTTATTTGTACCTATTAATAAATTAGGTAAAGCGTCAAAAGAAAATGCTGCTTATATCGATCAAACATTCAGGTCGGAAGCAGTTATCTTGAATTTCCCTTTTGGATTAGTGAGCCGAAAACGAAGAGGTCAGATAAAAGACCTTGAGTGGAAAAAAAGTTTTCTTGTAAAAGCTAAGCAGTACAAACGTGATATTATCCCAGTGCATATCAATGGTAAAAACTCAAATTTTTTTTATTGGTTGTCGAACACACGAAAGTTTTTAGGGATAAAAACCAATATTGAAATGTTTTTTCTGGTTAATGAAATGTACAAGCAAAAAAACAAAACAATGACAATCACTTTTGGTGAAAGAATACCATATACATTATTTGACAAGCATTTTACTGATGCAGAGTGGAGTGAAAAACTTCGAAAATATGTTTATCAGTTGTCAGTAGATTCAAATGCCAGATTTATTCCATAAATTTGCAGTAAAATTAATCTATGGAAAACATCATAGCACCTGTAAAAAAGGATCTTCTTGTACAAGAACTAACTGATAATAAATTTATCAGGGAAACCAATAATGGCAATAATAAAATATACATTGTTAATTATCATAATTCGCCTCATGTGCTTAATGAAATCGGACGCCTCAGAGAAATAACATTTCGTGATGCAGGCGGAGGTACAGGTAAAAGTTGTGATTTAGACATTTTTGATATTTGCGACTATCCTTATTCCCAGTTAATTGTATGGAACCCGGAAGACAAAGAAATTGTTGGTGGATATAGATTTATTAAATGTGCCGATGTCAAGTTAGATAAAAATGGCCAACCTGAATTATCAACTTCTGAAATATTCCATTTTTCAGACCAATTTATTAAGAATTATTTGTCGCAGACATTTGAACTTGGTCGTTCTTTTGTTCAGCCTGCGTACCAGCCTATGGTTGATTTCAGAAAAGGTATGTATTCACTTGATAATATTTGGGACGGCTTAGGTGCTATAATTGTTGATAATCCTGAATTAAAATATTTTTTCGGAAAAATTACCATGTATCCTCATTTCAATGTTTTCGCACGTGATATGATTTTGTTTTTTCTGAATAAATACTTTGGTGATGAAGGTAATATGATTACACCTAAATTTCCGCTGGAATCACAGACACGTACAGAAGTACTCGAAAGTATTTTTTATGCAGATAATTACGTTGATAATTATAAAATTCTGGTACAGGAAGTCCGTAAGCAAAAAGAAAATGTACCACCGCTGGTAAATGCATATATGAATTTATCTGCTACTATGAAATTTTTTGGAACATCAATTAATTCTCATTTCGGTGAAGTTGAAGAAACTGCAATTTTAATATCTGTTGATGACATTTATGATATGAAAAAAGACAGGCATTTGAATTCTTACATAAAAAATAATAAAGCTTAAACTTCAGTATTTTCAGAGTTTAGTTTACTATCTTTATTAAAATCACTTTCAATTTTATCAATTAATCCTTTTGCAACCGATAGGTTGTTAGTAACAAATTCAATGACTTTTGGTGCAACAGGTGAAAAAACATTGTAAAAATACGATTCTTTAAGTTTATTGGTTTTAATAAATGTTACCTGAGATGACAGCCAAAAAAGCAAACTTATTAGGAAAATTACTTTAAATGAGCCTAATATGCCACCAGCAAAACGGTTAATAAGATTTATTTGAGCCAGTTTGACTATTTTTTCTATTAATTTTCCTGCAAAAAATACCAGAATAAAAATGACTAGGAAAACTAAAAAATATGCTATGTATGGAATAGTCTGATTTGATGATGCAATATTTAATTCATCGATAGCCAAGCGGGTCAGTGCCATAGAACCAATAATTGCCAGAAAAAAAGCTAGAAATGAAAACAAAGAAATAATTAAACCTTTTCGAAAACCAAGGATAAAAAAAATTGCCATTAGCGAAACAATAACAATATCAATAGTCAGCATATCAACTCAATAATTCTCTGGTAATTACATTTATTAGTTTCCCATCAGCTTTTCCGCCAAACTTCTTTATTGCTGTTTGCATAACTTTTCCAATACCAGATATATCTGAAACACTCAATTCGGCAATTATTTTTTTAAGTTCATCTCTAATTTCTTCTTCAGTAAGTTGTTGAGGCAAATACTTTTCAAGCACCTGAAGTTCTCCAAGTTCTTCCGAAGCCAGGTCATCCCGTCCTTTGTTTTTGTAAATTTCATAAGATTCCCGTCTTTGCTTTACCAGTCGATTAATTATTTTTATTTCATCATCTTCAGTAATTTCTTTTCCGACAGCTTCTGATTTAAGGAGCAAAATTGCCGATTTAATAGCTCTGATAGCTTTTAATGCAACCTGATCTTTGTTTCTCATTGCATCTTTAAGGTCGTTATCAATATGAATAAAAATCATATAAAATCCTTTATTAATTTAAAAATTTAAAAAAAACAGGGCTTTACAAAAATATGTAAAGCCCTGAGATTATAAAAAAAAATCTGATTATACAAGACCCTGAGCTAGCATAGCATTGGCAACTTTAACAAAACCACCAATATTAGCACCTTTAACATAGTTGATATAATCGCCTTCTTTGCCCCATTTAACACAGGTAGCATGAATATTTTTCATGATATTGTGAAGTCTTTCATCAACTTCTTCTCTTGTCCATGACAAACGAAGTGAATTTTGGCTCATTTCGAGGCCTGAGGTTGCAACACCACCTGCGTTGGCTGCTTTACCAGGTCCGTAAAGAATTTTATGGTTGATAAAATGCTCAACAGCTTCAGGAGTTGAAGGCATGTTAGCACCTTCACTTATTACAAAACATCCATTAGCAATTAATGTTTTGGCATCATCTCCATTTAATTCGTTCTGAGTTGCATTAGGAAGAGCAACATCACATTTTACACCCCAAGGAGTTTTTCCTGCAACATATTCACAACCATATTTGTCAGCATATTCTTTAATTCTGCCACGTTTTACATTTTTCAGTTCCATGACAAAAGCAAGTTTTTCTGCATCAATTCCTTTTGGGTCGTAAATATATCCGTCTGAATCGGAAAGAGTAACAGGTTTTGCACCAAAATGCAAGCATTTTTCAACTGCATACTGAGCAACATTTCCTGAACCTGAAATAACAACTGTTTTACCTTTTAAGCTATCACCACGGGTTTTTAGCATTTCTTCAGCAAAATAAACAGCGCCATAACCTGTTGCTTCCGGACGAATGAGTGAACCACCCCATTCAATACCTTTTCCTGTCAGTACACCTGTAAATTCATTTTTGATTCTTTTGTATTGACCAAACATAAATCCGATTTCACGTCCACCAACTCCGATATCACCGGCTGGTACATCTGTATCTGGACCAATATGCCTTGACAATTCGGTCATGAAACTCTGGCAAAAGCGCATCACTTCATTATCGGATTTGCCTTTGGGGTCAAAATCAGAACCACCTTTACCACCACCCATTGCAAGAGTAGTGAGGCTGTTTTTAAATACTTGTTCGAATGCAAGAAATTTTAAAACTCCTAAATTTACAGTCGGGTGAAAACGCAAACCACCTTTATAAGGGCCGATTGCACTGTTCATTTCAATACGGAAACCCTTATTGATCTGAAATTCACCTTTGTCATCAATCCAAGGCACCCTGAATAAAATTACTCTTTCAGGTTCTGCTATTCTTTCCAGAATTTTTGCAACTTTGTATTTAGGATTTTCTTCAATAAAAGGAATGAGCGACTCAGCTACTTCCTGTACAGCTTGATGAAATTCAGCTTCACCAGCATTCTTGGCAATAATTTTTGCCATAAATTCTTTAACTTTGTTATCCATTTTCTTACTTTTTTGTTTTAGAATATTTTTTAAAAACACGGCAATATTAGATATTATTTTTTATACGCAAGAGAATTATTATCATTTTTTGTGAATTAATTAACAGTATGAAAAAACAGGTTTTTTTTAAGTAAAATGAGATTCTTGCCAGATTTCATGTTATTGATAAAATAATTATTTCATTTTGTCATTTTTACTTTATTTTGCACAATTATTAATTCCAAATCGCATCATTTTTATGAGCAATTCTAACTTCGAATTTTCTTCTTTAGAAAAATTAGTAAATTTTTATGAGCAGCAAAATAGGGCAGGGGATTTTACTTTTTTTGAAGCAGAAGATTTTATTAAAATTATTGAATTTTACCGACAAGCAAACAACAAATCAAAAGCATTAAGTACCTGCCGTAATGCTTTAAAGCATTTTCCGTTTAACATTAACCTTTTGTTTTTGAGGACTCAGCTTTATCTTGCCGATTTTGAATACGATTATGCCATTCAAACACTTGAAAAGATTACAATAATTGAACCTGCTAATGCAAAAGCTTATTTTATGATAGCAGAAGCATATTTAAATCAGGGAGAACCTGATGAAGCATTAGAAATGCTTGATATTGCCGATGACTTGAAGTATAATCAATCTGAAGTGCTGAAACTGAGAGCAGAATTAAATAAATTACTTGAGAATAATGATGATTCTCTAAATGCTTTTGAGCAGTATTTACATATAAATCCTCTTGATTATGATGTAGCATTAGATTATATAATTACAGGTTATATTGCCGATAGGCAAAACAGGGTTTTATTTTTTTTAGAAGATTTGACAAATAGAAACCCTCAGTCATATTTGGCTTGGTTTATACTCGGGAAAGCTTATGAGTGTTTTGAAAATTATAAAACAGCTATTGAAAATCTAGAGATTTCAAAACTGTTAAATCCTGATTATGGACAGACAGTCTATTTACTTGCATTATGTTACTTTAAACAGGAAGATTATTTATCGGCTTTGGAATTGTTTAAGCAAGCTGCTGAATTTTCTGTAAATATTGATTTTTCAAATATTCAGGCAGGTTTTTGTTGTATTTATCTTGAAAAATTTAAAGATGCCAGACAATTTTTTAAAAAAGCAAAAGAAATAAATCCTGACGACCCTGATATTTATTTTGGCTTAGGTCTTATTGAATTTAATTCTGAACAATATAATAAAGCAATCCGTAATTACCGTAAAGCTATAAAGATTTTCGAATACAGCGCTACTTACTGGTCAGAGTTGGCTTTTACTTATGCTCATACCGGAAAATATATTGAAGCAAATAAGGCTTACAAAGAAGCTCTTGAACTTGAGCCCGATGATATTGAGATTCAACTTGATTATCTTTATTTTTTAAGGGAAATAGGGTGGACATTCATAGCAATTGGTGAAGCAATGAAATTTTTAGATGTTGAAAATCCTGATATAGAAGTAATGTATTTTACTTCAGGCTTATTGTTTGATTGCAATTATCATGAGGAAGCTGTCAATATGTTTATCAATGCATTAAGTATAAATCATCAGGAGCATCAACTTTTATTTCAGCATTTTCCGCATTTATACTCTAATCAATTAATTCAATCATTAATCGAACAAAATAAACCTGTGTAATTTATTTCTGACTTCTTCAACATGAAAGCATCCAGATTACTATATAAACTTCTGATAATCTTATTGTTATTAATTGATTTTAATAGTTTTGCCCAAACTGATTGTTTTAGTAAATCGCAAAAAATCAAAGCAGAAAAGTGGGCAGACTCTGTATTGTTTTTATTGTCAACAGAAGAAAAAATCGGACAATTGCTGATGATAGCATCATATTCGGGTAAGAGCCAAAATCAGAAAAACATTGAATGGGCAATTAAAAAGTATAAGGTTGGTGGTTTAATATTCTTTAAAGGCGAGCCAACTCACCAGGTAAAACTTACCAATCAATATCAGAGCATGTCAACAATTCCTCTGTTGATTTCGATGGATGCTGAATGGGGGGTAGGTATGAGACTAGATAGTGTTATTTCTTTTCCAAAACAAATGTCATTTGGTTTTACAAACGATACTTCGCTGGTATATGAAATGGGAAGTGAGGTTGCAAGACAATGTAAACGCCTTGGGATACACATAAATTTTGCTCCAGTTATTGATATCAATGATAATCCTGAAAATCCGGTTATTCATTTACGTTCATTCGGAGAAAACAAAGAAATGGTTACCCGTATGGGTTTGCAATACATGAAATCGCTTCAGGAAAATGGCATTTTGGCTGTTGGAAAGCATTTTCCCGGACATGGAAATACTTCACTCGATTCGCATAAAGATTTACCTGTATTAAGCCATGATGCCGGCAGGATATATAATATAGAACTATACCCGTTTAAAAAACTTACTAATGCAGGTTTGGAAGGGATGATGATTGCTCACTTAAATGTTCCAGCATTTGACACAACAGCTGGTTTACCAGCATCATTATCCGGTAATATCATTAATAGTCTACTTAAAGAACAATTAGGATTTAAAGGTTTGGTGTTTACAGATGCACTTAATATGAAAGGAGTAACCAAAAATTATGAATCCGGTAATATTGAATTAAAAGCATTGCTGGCCGGCAACGATATTTTATTATACCCTCAAAATGTGGCAAAAGCTGTTCATACAATAGAAAGGGCATATAAAGAAGAAGTGATAAGCGATAGTTTTCTCAATGCAAAAGTGAAAAAAGTACTTATTTATAAGTATTTATTGACAAATGGTAAAGCAGACTATATTTCTCCGGTAAATGTAACATCAGACCTTAATAACAAGAATGCAGTTTTATTAAAAAGAAAAATTATAGAAAAATCAATTTGCCTTTTAAAAAATGATAATGAATTGATTCCAATTAAAGGTTCATCTGTAAGCTCATATTTAATAGTTTATATTGGCAGTTTTTCAGCGCCTCATTTCCAAACTGTTTTAAACCTGTATGGGAATTTTAAATACACTTGTATTCATTCAAAACTTGATTCAATTGAATTGGATTCCATAAAGAAAATTATTTCGGGTTATAAAAATTTAATAATTGTATTGTCTGGAACTTCATCTTATAATGTCACAACTTTCGGTCTTTCTAACAATTTAATATCATTAACTAATGAATTGTTAAACAAGCATTCATGCATATTAGTTAACTTTGGTAGCCCTTATCTACTCAAATTTCTGACTAAAAGCAATTCTATTCTTCAGTGTACAGAATCTGATACAGAATTTCAGGATATTGCAGCTCAAATGATGATGGGAGCAATACCGGTTATTGGAAAGTTACCCGTATCTATAAATACCGATTATAAATATGGTTCAGGAATAATTCATGAAAAAACCGTGAGACTGAAATACACCATACCTGAAGAATTGGGAATTGACAATAAAAAACTTAATAGAATTGACAGTATTATTTACAATGCAATACGTAAGAAAGCATTTCCCGGCTGTCAGGTATTGATTGCAAAGAATGGAAAAGTTTTTTACCATAAATCTTTTGGATATCATACTTATGATAAAACCATTAAAGTTAACAATTCTGATATTTACGATGTGGCTTCAATTACAAAAGTAGCTGCAACCTTGTTGCCGGTAATGCGGTATTATGAGTTAGGGTTGTTAAAACCGGAAACTAAAATTCGAAAATTTGTTGATGTTCCGATTATGTCTGGTTTTGGAGGGGTAACTATCAAAGAACTGCTGACCCATGAGTCAGGTTTTGCTCCATGGATACCTTTTTATAAAAAACTTCTAAACAGTGATAATTTACCTGATTCTGTTTTCTTTTCTGATACTTTTTCTTTAAAATATAGTGTTCCGGTAAGTGATAATTTGTTTGCAATAAGCAATATTGAAGATTATTTATGGAAGCAAATATTTGATACAGAGGTTAATAAGTCGGGAAAATATGTTTATAGTGATCTCAATTTTATTTTTCTGAGGAAAATAATTGATTTAATTAGTCAGGAAAACTTTGATGAATACCTTGATAAAAACTTTTACAGCAATCTGGGTATGAACAATACTATGTTTAATCCTTCCGGTAAAGTATTTCCTGATCGTATTCCTCCTACAGAAATAGATAATTATTTCAGGCAGGCCATTGTTCAGGCTTATGTTCACGACCCTTCAGCAGCTTTATTTGGTGGTATTGCAGGACATGCCGGCTTATTTTCTAATGCAAATGATTTGGCAAAACTGATGTTTATGTGGTTAAATAAAGGAACTTACGCCAACGAACGTTATTTTAAATCCTCAACAATAGATACCTTTACTATGAAGCAAAGCGAAGCCAGTAGGAGAGGACTGGGGTTTGATAAACCGGAAACAGTTAAGGGTGAATACTCACCTACATCATACAACACTCCCTTGTCAACTTACGGACACACCGGATTTACAGGTTGTTGTGTATGGGCCGACCCTGATAATCAGATTATTTATGTGTTTTTGTCGAATCGTACTTTTCCCGATCAGAACAATAAAACAATGAATGACCTAAAAGTCAGGCAGGAAATTCAAAAAGTTATTTATGAAATTGTAAAATAGTACTCTGATATTATCGTACTCCTCATTCGTCCAACAATTAATTTGAATAATTTTTATAAGCCCTTTGGAATATAAATCTACTGATAAAAAAAATGCGCCTTTTAGCCTGGGAGGCCAAAAGGCGCCAAAAACACATATATGAAAAAACTACTCCTCTCCGTTGTTATTCTTTTTTATTGTCTTCAATATTATCAGTTTGTTCAGGCTCAGTACTATCAGTGGTATCTTCAGTATTAGGTGTTTCATCCTGAACTTCGTCATTGATTGTAGTATTTGCTTCAGTTTCTATTTTAGAATCCTGAACATCAATTGATTCATTTTCAGTAACTACTTCCTCTTTAGTCTCAGCTTTTTCACTGACTAATGCTGGTTTTTCCGTTTTGATTTCTTCTTTTTTAGTACTGCCTGCCCTACGTGTACGTTTCCGACCTGCCTTACGTTTATCTTCCTTAACATATATTTCGTTGTAATCAACCAACTCTATAATACATGTTTCAGCATTGTCGCCAAGACGATTTCCTGTTTTGATAATTCGTGTATATCCTCCCGGACGCTCAGCAACTTTGTTGCTTATTTGATCAAACAATTCTTTAACTGCTTCTTTCTGGCCAAGATAACTAAAAACAATACGTCTGGAATGTGTTGTGTCATTTTTCGACTTAGTTAATAAAGGTTCAACGTATTTTCTAAGTTCTTTTGCCTTGGCAACTGTTGTTGAAATTCTTTTATGCAAAATTAGGGAAGAGGCCATATTGGCCAATAACGCTTTGCGATGAGCTGATTTTCTGCTTAAATGATTTATTTTTTTTCCGTGTCTCATTTCTTACTCCTGTTCCGATTCAAGTTTAAATATAGATACATCCATACCAAATGTAAGACCTTTTTCCTTTACCAATTCTTCAATTTCTACCAGTGATTTTTTACCAAAATTGCGGAATTTCAGTAAATCAGCAACATCGTATTGAACGAGTTGTGCCAATGTTTGAATTCCGGCTGATGCAAGGCAATTGTAAGCTCTTACTGATAAATCAAGGTCGGTAAGTGATGTTTTAAGTAATTTCCTCATCTGAAGGAATTTTTCATCAACTTTCTTTTCATCCTTTTTCAGTTCTTCATCGAGTGTAAGTTTTTCGTCTGAGAACAACATAAAGTGTTGCATCAATACTTTTGCAGCTTCTTTAAGTGCATCTTCAGGATGAATTGAACCATCTGTCTGAATATCTATGGTTAATTTTTCAAAATCTGTATCTTGTCCGACTCTGTAGTTCTCAACTGAGTATTTAACATGCTTAATTGGGGCAAAAACAGAATCTATTGATATTAAACCAATAGGTGCATCTGTTGGTTTATTATCTTCAACGGTTTTATAACCTCTGCCACGTTTAACAAGAATTTCCATTTCGAACTTAACACTTGGCTCTAAAGTACAAATAACAAGTTCAGGGTTTAGTACCTGAAACGAGTTGGCTGCTTTACTGATTTCGGCAGCAGTAAATTGTGTTAAGCCTGATACGGAAATAAATATTTTTTCTTCATTATCGTTGGTAATAGATTTAAAACGTACTTGTTTTAAGTTCAGAACAATATTTACTACATCTTCTACTACACCATCAATGGTTGAGAATTCTTGTTCGATACCTTCAATTCTTACATTAGTAATAGCAAAGCCTTCGAGTGAAGATAATAATACTCTTCTGATTGCATTTCCAATAGTTACACCATAGCCTTTTTCTAAAGGATAAAACTCAAAAGTTCCGGTATAATCGGAAGCTTTTTGCATGACAACTTTGTCTGGTTTTTGAAAAGGAATAACTCCCATAATAAACTATTTTTTTATTGTTTAGAATAAAATTCAACAATTAAACTCTCCCTGATATTTTCAGGAATATCTTCACGTTCAGGATAGTTCAGGAATTTTGCTGATTTTGATTCACCATCCCATTCAAACCATGAAAAACTATTTCTTTTTGCTGCAAGTGAGTCCTGAATAATTTCCAATGATTTTGAACGCTCTCTGACTGAAACTATATCACCTGGCCTCAATAAAAAGGAAGGAATGTTTACAACCTTATTATTTACCATGATATGACGATGACGAACTAATTGTCTGGCAGCTGCTCTTGTAGGAACTATACCAAGACGAAATACAGAATTATCAAGCCTTGCTTCTAAAAATTTAAGCAAATTATCACCAGTTTTTCCTTGTTTACGGGCAGCTTTTTCAAACAAATTACGAAACTGACGTTCTAACAATCCATAGGTATATTTTGCTTTTTGTTTTTCTTGCAACTGAATAGCATATTCAGTCATTTTTCCTCTTCTGCGAGCCTGTGGTGAAGCTTTTTTGCTTAATGTTTTATCAGGACCGAAGATAGGATCTTTAAATCTTCTTGCAATTTTTGATTTAGCTCCGATATATCTTGCCATCTTTTTCTTAAATTTACATGTAAATAATTAAACTCTTCTTCTCTTTGGAGGTCTGCAACCATTATGGGGTATTGGTGTAATATCGTGGATTGCAGTAATTTCAATTCCAGTATTATTAATTGATCTTACAGCAGCATCTCTTCCTGCACCCGGACCTTTAACATAAGCAGATGCTCTTCTTAAACCTAATTCAAAAGCAACTTTTGCACAATCGTCTGCTGCTTTTTGTGCTGCGTAAGGTGTATTTTTCTTTGAACCACGAAAGCCCATTTTACCGGCTGATGACCACGAAATAACTTGTCCGTTACTATTTGTAATTGAGATAATTATGTTGTTAAATGTTGCTTTAACATAAATTACTCCCATAGGTTCTACAATAACCTTACGTTTTTTAGTGGTTCTGACTCTTTGTTTCTTTGCCATTTAATTATTTTTTACCTACTTGTTTTTTATTTGCTACTGCTCCTTTTTTCTTACCTTTTCTGGTACGTGCATTGGTATGTGTACGTTGACCTCTTACAGGTAAGCCTTTTCTGTGTCGAATACCTCTGTAACTTCCAATATCAATCAGGCGTTTTATGTTCATTTGAACCTCAGACCTGAGTTCACCTTCTGTTTTATATTCTTCATTGATAATGTTACGGATAGCTACTAATTGTTCATCTGTCCACTGTTCAACTTTTGTTTCAGGAGCAACACCAGCTTTTTCAAGAATTTCACGTGCCAGTGATTTTCCTATTCCATAAATATAGGACAAACTTATATCTCCTCTTTTATTCGGAAGTTCAATACCTTTAATACGTGCCATAATCTATCCTTGTCTTTGTTTATTTCTGGGATTTTTTTTATTGATAATGTAAAGTTTTCCTTTACGCCTGACTATTTTATCTTCAGGACTACGTTTTTTTACAGATGCTTTTACTTTCATAGTTTTTTACTTATATCTGAAAATTATTCTGCCTTTTGATAAATCGTATGGTGACATTTCAACCTTAACTTTATCATCCGGCAATATTTTAATGTAATTTAATCTCATTTTTCCTGAAATATGGGCTAAAATAATATGTCCGTTTTGCAGTCTAACTCTGAACATTGCATTTGGCAATGCATCGGTTACGATGCCATCCTGAACTATTATTGTATCCTGTTTTGCCATATTTATATTTAATAACTTGTTGCTCCTGACCTTCCTTTTATTCTACCCGATTTCATTAATCCATCATAATGACGCATTAATAAATGACTTTCTATTTGCTGTAGTGTATCTAATATTACTCCAACCATAATTAACAATGAGGTTCCTCCAAAAAACTGTGCAAATTGAGAGTTTACATTAAAAATACTGGCAAAAGCAGGCATAATTGCAACTAACGCTAAAAATATAGACCCAGGAAATGTAATTCGGCTCATTATTGAATCTATATAACTGGCTGTTTTCTTTCCAGGTTTTATACCAGGAATAAAACCACCATTACGCTTTAAGTCGTCAGCAATTTGTGTGGGATTGATGGTTACGGCTGTATAAAAATAGGTAAACAGTACTATCATTAAGGCATAAATAAAGTTATATCCAAATGAAGTGTAATCGTTTAATGCACCTGTAAGTCCTCGCCAAGCACTACTATTCGGGAAAAACTGAGCAATAGTTGCAGGTATGAACATGATTGCCTGAGCAAAGATAATTGGCATAACTCCGGCAGCATTAACTTTAAGTGGTAAATACTGTCTGACTCCTCCATACTGACGATTACCTACAATGCGTTTAGCATATTGAACCGGAATTCTTCGTGTTCCCTGAACCAATAAAACAGTAGCTAAAATCACAAAGAGAAGTGCTACTATTTCAACAAAAAACACTACTAAACCTCCACCAGTTTCACTCAGACGCATATCAAATTCAGCAAACAAAGCCAAAGGTAATCGGGCAACAATTCCTATCATAATGATTAAAGAAATACCATTACCAATTCCTTTATCTGTAATTTTTTCACCTAGCCACATCACAAATAAAGTTCCTGCCGTAAGAAGCAATATATTGGTAAACATAAAGAAACCGGTTGACATTACTTCAGGATTGACATTTGAAACTATTGCCATAGAAGCCTGATTGCGAAGGTTTACTAAAAATGCAACAGACTGCGAAGCAGTAACTGCAATAGTAAGAACTCTTGTAATCTGATTCATTTTCTTACGTCCAGATTCTCCTTCTTTCTGAAGTTTTTGAAAGTAAGGTACTGCAATTGTAAGTAACTGAATTACAATTGATGCAGAAATATATGGCATAATTCCCAATGCAAAAATTGATGCACGAGAAAAAGCACCACCTGCAAAAAGATTAATTAACCCAAGAATTCCTTCACTGGCTTGTTTTTGATAGGCAGTAAGAGCATTTGGGTCAACACCAGGCAGAACCACATAGGAACCGAGCCTGTAAATCATAATGAAACCGAGAGTAAATAGAATTCTTACTCTAAGGTCTTCAATTTTGATTATATTCTGTATGGTTTGAATGAGTCTGCGCATTTATTTTATTTTAATCGCATTTCCACCTAATTGTTCAATAATTTGTTTTGCTTTATCAGAAAAAGCATGAGCTTCAACATCAACTTTCGATTTTAATTCGCCACGAGCAAGAATTTTAATTTTGTCGTTTTTCGATATTAAACCATGTTGATGAAATATTGCAAAATCAAATTTTTCAATTTTAAATTTTTCGGTAAGTTCCTGAAGCTTGTCTAAATTAATAGGACTGTATTCAACACGGTTAGGGCTTTTAAAACCAAATTTAGGCAATCTGCGTTGTAATGGCATTTGTCCACCTTCATGACCTCTCTTTCTGCTGTAGCCTGAGCGCGATTGAGCACCTTTATGTCCTCTTCCGCTGGTTCCTCCTTTTTTAGAACCTTCACCTCTTCCAAGTCGTTTGCCTTGTTTGTGAACTGAACCTTCGGCTGGTTTCAAATTACTTAAATCCATAGTTGTATTTATTTATAATCAATTTTTACTAAATGTTTGACTTTTTCCACCATCCCTAAAATCTGTGGTGTTTCTTCATGAACAACAGTACTATGAAGCTTGCTCAAACCCAATGCCTTAACGGTTTGTTTTTGTCGTTTTGTCTGGTCAATCAAACTTCTGATAAGTGTTATATGTATTTGTTTCATTATACTAACCATTAAAAACTTTATCCAATTCAATATTTCTCATTTTTGCTACGGTAAAGGCATCTCTCATTTCAGTTAATGCTCTTACAGTTGCTTTAACCACATTATGTGGATTTGATGAACCTTTTGATTTTGCAAGAATATCAGTAATTCCGGCACTTTCGAGAACAGCACGCATAGCACCACCTGCTACAACACCTGTACCGGGGCTGGCAGGTTGAAGGTAAACTTTAGCTCCTCCATATTTGGCTATTTGTTCATGTGGTATTGTTCCTTTTACTACCGGTACCTGAATTAAATTTTTCTTTGCGTCATTAACACCTTTGGCAATTGCTTCGGTAACTTCACGTGCTTTACCAAGCCCATAGCCGATAACGCCATCTGAGTTGCCAACAACTACAATAGCAGCAAAGCTGAAAGTACGTCCACCTTTGGTAACTTTTGTAACACGATTAATACTTACAACGCGTTCTGAAAGTTCAATTTCGCTTGTTTTTATTCTTTTAATATTGTGATCCATCAATAATTTTTTTTGCGATTAAAATTGTAATCCACCTTCTCTTGCACCTTCTGCAAATGATTTTATTCTTCCATGATACAAATATCCGTTACGGTCAAATACCACTTTGGTAATACTTGCTTCAGTTGCTTTTTCGGCAATACGTTTTCCGGCTAAAGCTGCAATTTCAGTTTTTGTTTTTCCTTTTGTATCAAAATCAGGTTTTAATGTTCCTACTGAGCAAATAGTACTACCTGTGATGTCATCAATTATTTGTCCGTAAATATAGGAGTTGCTTCTGAAAACTGTTAAACGTGGTAGTTCTGAGGTACCTTTGATTTTTTTCCGGATACCCATTTTGATACGTAATCTTCTGAATCTTTTCTTTTTAAGTCTGTCCATCACTTCAATTTTTAATTGCCTGCTGTTTTACCGGCTTTTCTTCTTAACACTTCTTTTTCGAATTTAATACCTTTTCCTTTGTAAGGTTCCGGTTTTCTGTAAGCCCTGATTTTTGATGCTACTAATCCAAGTAATTCTTTATCATGGCTTTCTAATGTTATTGTAGGGTTTTTACCTTTCAAAGTTTCAGTAACAACTTTAACTTCATCAGGTATAACAAAAATAAGGTCATGAGAAAAACCTAAACTCATTTCGAGTCGTTGACCATTACTGTTTACTTTATAACCTACACCAACAATTTCCTGTTTGATTGTAAATCCTTGAGAAACACCTACTATCATATTGTTAATAAGTGTACGTGAAAGACCATGCAACGAACGGTGGCGTTTTTGATTGGTTATTCGTTCAACAGTAAGGGTGTTTCCCTCAATATTAATTTTAATATCCGGATCTATTTGTCTTTCTAAATTACCTTTAGGTCCTTTGATTGCAACATAGTTACCCTTTGTAACATCTACCTGAACTTTTTCAGGAATTATGATTGGTTTTTTACCTATCCTTGACATTTCAATTCATTTAATAAACAAAACAAATTACTTCACCACCAACATTAAGTTTTTTCGCTTCTTTGTCAGTCATTATACCTCTAGATGTTGAAACAATAGCGCATCCTAAACCATTAATAATTCTGGGTAAATCATTCGCTCCCTTGTATTGTCTCAAACCAGGTGTACTTATTCGTCCAATTTTTTTAATTGCAGATAATCTGGTATATGGGTCGTATTTTAATGCAATTTTAAGTTTTGAGATTGAAGGTGTAGAGTTTTCAAGTTTGTAACTCATTATGTAACCTTGTTCAAATAAGATTCTTGAAATTTCGGTTCTGACATAAGAACCACTTACTTCTACAACTCTTTTACGAGCTTTGGAAGCATTCCTTATGATTGTTAAAAAATCTCCAATTGTATCCATGATTTCTCCTCCTTTACCAACTTGCTTTTTTAATGCCCGGTACTAAACCCATGTGTGCCATTTCTCTGAATTGATTTCTGCAAATTCCAAACTGACGCATATTACCTCTCGGACGTCCTGTAATTTCGCAACGATTGCGTACTCTGACAGACGAAGAGTTTCTTGGTAGTTTATCTAAAGCTGCATAGTCTCCGGCTTCTTTAAGAGCTCTTCTTTTTTCAGCCATTTTTGCAACAAACTCTCTTCTTTTTCTGTTTCTAACAACTACTGATAGTTTTGCCATATTGTTATTCCTGATTTTTATTTCTGAATGGTAATCCTAATTTTGATAATAATAAGTAAGCTTCCTGATCGGTTTTAGCTGATGTAACAAAAGTTATATCTAAACCATTGATTTTTGAAATCTTATCAAGATCAATTTCAGGAAAAATAATTTGTTCAGTGATACCGAATGTATAGTTTCCACGACCGTCAAATCCTTTGTCATTAATTCCTCTAAAGTCGCGTACACGTGGTAAAGCAACACCGATTAGTCTTTCAAGAAATTCCCACATGGTATCGCCTCTGAGTGTAACTTTAACTCCAATTGGCATTCCTTCGCGGAGCTTAAAGTTAGAAATACTTTTACGTGCATGAGTTACAACAGCTTTTTGACCTGAAATCAATGTGAGTTCATCTGCTGCTTTATCAACTAGTTTTTTATCAGTAACAGCACCGCTAACACCCTGATTAATACTGATTTTTTCTAACTTTGGGATTTGCATGGTGTTTTTATACCCCATTTTTTCGACCAGAAAAGGAGTTACCTCTTCAGTATATTTTTTCTTATAATTAGGTAAATATTTCATTGTTAAATTACCTCCCCGGATTTTTTAGAATATCTGACCAATTCATCTTTATCATTTAGTTTACGACCAACACGTGTAGGCTGGCTACTTTTTGGGTCAACAAGCATTACATTTGAAATATGAATAGGGGCTTCTTTTTTGATAATACCTCCATCAGGATGTTTTTGATTTGGTTTTGTATGACGTGAAATAATGTTAACACCTTCAACCAAAACTTTATCTTTGTCTCTGAGTACCTCGAGTATTCTCCCTGTTTTGCCTTTAGAGTTACCTGTAATAACCATTACAGTGTCTCCTTTTTTTAATTTTAACTTATGATTGACCGTCTTCTTTTCCATAATTATACAACTTCAGGTGCTAATGAAACTATTTTCATATACTGTTTTTCACGCAATTCACGGGCAACAGGTCCGAAAATACGGGTTGCAACAGGTTCTTTTGCGTTATTTAATAAAACACATGCGTTATCATCGAATCGTATGTAAGAACCATCTTTGCGTCTGACTTCTTTTGTGGTTCTGACAATAACTGCCAGTGTAACAGTACCTTTTTTAATATTACTGGTTGGGATTGCTGATTTTACTGTTACGGTAATCAAATCACCGACAGAAGCATAGCGTCTTTTCGACCCTCCCAAAACACTGATGCAAAGTACTTCTTTTGCACCACTGTTGTCTGCCACGTTTAATCTGCTCTCTTTCTGTATCATTTTATTTGGCTTTTTCAACAATTTTTACCAAACGCCATCTTTTTCTTTTACTCAATGGCCTAACTTCCATTAAATGAACAATATCGCCTATTCCGCACTCATTATTTTCATCATGAGCCATAAAACGGGTTGATTTGCGAATTGTTTTATGATAAATAGGATGTTTTACCCTCCTTTCAATCAGAACTATAATTGTTTTGTCAGGTTTATTACTGACAACTTTGCCAATTACTTCTTTTCTGCTGTTTCTTTCTACTATATTATTTTCCATCCCTGAAATATTATTTACTTAATTCTCTGATTCTTAATTCAGTTTTAAGTCTGGCAATTTTTTTTCTTGTCTCTTTAATCTTTGAAGGATTATCAAGAGGAGAAACTTTATGAGCCAGCTTCATCCTGATATATCTGTCGTTTTCGTCAGAAATCAGGTCTTTTAACTCTTTGTCTGTAAGTTCTTGTATTTCTTTATATTTCATATCAACGACCTTTTATGATTCACTAACTTCAACATAATCTTTGCGGACAACAAATTTTGTCATGACGGGTAATTTCTGAGCACCAAGTTCTAAAGCACGTTTGGCAGTTTCATAATTTACACCATCAAGTTCAAAAATAATTCTTCCAGGTTTGCAAACTGCTACCCAATATTCAGGACTACCTTTACCTTTACCCATTCTGACTTCTGCAGGTTTTTTTGTAATTGGTTTATCAGGAAATACTCTTATCCATAATTTACCTTCACGTTTCATATACCGGTTAATGGCAATACGGGCAGCCTCAATCTGATTGGAAGTAAGCCTTGCAGGTTCAAGTCCTTTTAACCCGAATGTTCCAAATGATATCTGACTACCTTTAGTAGCCATTCCTTTAATTCTGCCTTTCTGAACTTTTCTGAATTTCGATTTTTTAGGCTGTAACATCTCTGTTTATTTATAACTATTTATTTCTTTTTCTTTGATTGAGTCGTTTTGGTGCTTTTCTTTGTTTTTCAGAATTAATTCCAAAATTCATTGATAAATCGCGTTTGCCAAAGACTTCTCCTTTACAAATCCATACTTTTACTCCTATAATACCATAAATAGTATTAGACTCCATGTGTGCATAGTCAATATCAGAACGAAATGTATGTAAGGGAATCCGACCTTCTTTGTATTCTTCGGTACGTGCCATTTCGGCTCCACCTAAACGACCAGAACATTTAACTTTTATTCCCTGAGCTCCTACTCTTATTGTTGAAGCTATTGCCATTTTCATAGCTCTTCTGTAACTCATACGGGCTTTAATTTGTGAAGCAATATTTTCTGCTACCAAACGAGCTTCGAGTTCCGGACGTCTGATTTCGTAGATATTTATTTGTACGTCTTTATTTGTTATCTTTTTTAATTCTTCTTTAAGTTTATCTACTTCATTACCACCTTTTCCAATTACAAGTCCTGGGCGTGAAGTGTGTACTGTAACTGTAATACGTTTTAATGTTCTTTCAATTACTATTCTGGCAATTCCTCCTTTCGACAGACGTGCACTAACATATTGTCTGATTTTATTGTCTTCCATAAGTTTGTCACCAAAATCTTTTTCACTATACCAATTTGATTCCCAACCTCTTATAAAGCCAAGACGTAATGCAATCGGATTAACTTTTTGTCCCATAATTATTCTTCTGTAATTGTTTCTTCTTGATTATTAGCTTCAATTTTTTCATTCTCTTTGGATGAGTATGAATCAACTATTAATGTAACATGATTTGAGCGTTTTCTGATACGGTATCCTCTACCCTGAGGTGCAGGTCTCATACGTTTTAATTGTCTTCCATTGTCAACCATAATTGTTTTAATAAAGAGACTTTGCTCATCAACTTTAGTTTCTTCATTGACGATCTGATAGTTTGAGATAGCCGACAATATTAATTTCTCCAATTTTATTGCATAAGGTTTCTTTGTATGAAATTTCATAAGGTTTAATGCTTCTTCAACATTTTTACCTCTGACTAAATCAGCTAATAACCTCATTTTGCGGGGCGAATACGGACAATTATTTAATTTTGCTATTGCTTCCATTATTTTATTTTTTTACTGGATGACCACGGAATGACCTTGTTGGAGCAAATTCTCCTAATTTATGACCTACCATATTTTCAGTAACATATACCGGTATAAATTTATTTCCATTATGAACTGCAAATGTATGTCCTACAAAATCAGGTATTATCATAGATCTTCTTGACCATGTTTTTATAACTGCTTTCTTATTTTTTTCATTTAAATCGAGAACTTTTTTTTCAAGTTTAAATGAAACATAAGGACCTTTTTTTATTGAACGTGCCATTTTTTATTTTTTCCTTCTTTCAATTATTAGTTTATTTGATGGTTTTGTTTTGCTTCTGGTTTTCTGACCTTTAGCATACAATCCTTTTCTTGAGCGTGGATGTCCTCCGGTTGCTTTACCTTCACCACCACCCATCGGATGATCTACAGGGTTCATTGCAACTCCTCTATTACGAGGACGAATTCCAAGCCAGCGATTACGTCCTGCTTTACCTTTTTTTATCAGGTTGTGGTCAGGATTGGAAACAACTCCAACGGTAGCCATGCATTCAACAAGCACTTTGCGAACTTCGCCCGATGGCATTCTGAGTACAGCATACTTACCTTCACGTGCCATTAATTGAGCATAAGTACCAGCGCTACGTGCCATTTCTCCACCTTTTCCGGGATGCATTTCGATATTATGTATGAAAGTACCTAACGGAATATCTTTTAATTTCAGTGCATTACCTATTTCAGGAGCTACTGAACCACTTTGAATTTCCTGACCTACTTTAATACCGTTTGGTGAAATAATATATCTTTTTTCTCCATCTGCATATTTAACTAATGAGATAAAAGATGAACGATTCGGGTCGTATTCAACAGATTCAATTTTTCCGGGAATATTTAATTTATTGCGTTTAAAATCAATTAATCGGTAAAGTTTTTTATGTCCTCCACCAATGTAACGCATTGTGCGTCTTCCCTGACTGTTTCTACCACCGGTTTTCTTAATTGTAACACACAAACTTTTTTCAGGCTTATCGGTAGTAAGCTCTGAGTAAGCGTTTACGATTGAAAAACGCTGACCGGGTGTTACGGGTTTTAATCTTTTTAAAGCCATTTTATCTAAATATTACTATAAAAATCAATAGTTTGACCTTCTTTTAATGAAACAACTGCTTTTTTAAAGCCTCTTGTTTTCCCATGAAGAATTGTTTTTTTGGTATAACGTGTTTTTGCTTTACCACCATAAATCATGGTATTTATTTCAACGACATTAACACCATAAAGCTTTTCAATTTCTTTTTTAATTTCATCTTTTGTTGCTTTTTTACTGACAACAAAACTGAATTTTTTCAGCTTTTCACTAATTTCGGTGTACTTCTCTGTAATCAATGGTCGTTTTATGACACTCATCTTAATTAATTCATTAATGTTTTACTAATAATTTCCACTGAACTTTCTGTAATTACCACAGAATCATTGTTTAAAATCTCATAGGTATTCAAATTTTCAGGGGGGCAAATATACGCATTCGGAATATTCCGGGCAGACAGAAAAACGTTTTCATTGTCTATTGGAATGATCAGAAGACTTTTGTTCTGGCCAACATGTAAATTATTGAGAAAGGTACTGTATTGTTTTGTTTTTGGAGTATCAAAATTGAAGTCTTCAACAACAATCAGTTTGTTTTCTTTTGTTTTGTAGCTTAAGGCAGATTTACGGGCAAGTATTCTGACTTTTTTATTTAATTTAATTGAATAATCGCGTGGCTGAGGTCCAAAAACACGTCCTCCTCCTTTAAATAATGGGTTTTTAATATTACCAACCCTGGCAGCACCACTCCCTTTTTGCCTTCTCAGTTTTTTTGTTGAACCGGATATTTCGGCACGCTGTTTCGATTTATGTGTGCCTTGGCGTAAAGAAGCCATAATTCGTTTAACATCTAAATAAATAGCATGGTCGTTTGGTTCAACAGCAAAAATATCGTCTGGCAACTCAATCTGTTTTTGAGTTTTTTCTCCATTTATTGAATATACATCAACTTTCATATCTTCTTATTTCTCAATGATAATAAAAGAACCTTTATGTCCGGGTACCGGACCTTTTAAATAAAGTAAGTTATTTTCCTTGTCAATACGTGCTATCATCAAGTTAATAATTTTTACTTTTTTATTTCCTGTTTGTCCCGCCATTCTCATTCCTCTTAAAACACGGGAGGGGTACGATGAAGCACCTACAGAACCCGGAGCTCTCATTCGATTGTGCTGTCCGTGAGTTGCTCCTCCAACACCAGTAAAGCCATGACGTTTTACAACTCCTTGAAATCCTTTACCTTTTGATGTTCCTGTAACATCAACCCATTCATTTTCATTAAATATGCTGATGTCGAGGGTATCTCCAAGCTTAATTTTTTCGACACCCGGGTATTTTCGAAGGTTTCTGAATTCAACTAATTTAAGTTTTGGTGTTGTTCCTGCTTTCTTAAAGTGTCCCATCAGTGCTTTTGTAGTACTTTTTTCACGTTTTTCGCCATAAGCTAGCTGAACTGCATTATATCCTTCTTTTCCGTCAACATTTTTTAATTGAGTAACCACACAAGGACCTGCCAATACTACTGTGCAAGCTAAATTTTCTCCAGCTTCATTAAAAATGCTGGTCATACCTAATTTTTTACCAATAATGCCTACCATAATTATACTTTAATTTCTACATCAACACCTGCCGGAAGCTCTAATTTCATTAAAGCATCAACGGTTTTTGAACTTGTACTGTAAATATCAATTAATCTTTTGTGAGAACACAATTCAAATTGTTCTCTCGAAGTTTTGTTAACATGGGGCGACCTAAGTACGGTAAATATTTTTCTTTTCGATGGTAAAGGAATAGGTCCGCTTACTACAGCCCCTGTTGTTTTTACTGTTTTAACGATTTTCTCAGCCGATTTATCAACTAAGCTATAATCGAAAGAACGAAGTTTAATTCTAATTTTTTGAGTACCCATTTTTCTTTATTCTAATTAAATAAAAATTCACCTTTAATTTTTGATAATACTTTTTTCGAAATTTCATCAGGAACAATTTCATAATGTGAAAATGATACTGTTGAAAGTCCTCTGCCTGAAGTTAATGTTCTTAAGGTTGTAACATAACCAAACAATTCAGCAAGAGGTACTTTTGATTTTACAATTTGAGAGTTACCACGAATATCTGCTCCTTCAATTTGTCCTCTTCTTCTGTTTAAATCGCCAATAACATCTCCAAGATAATCTTCAGGGGTAACGACCTCAACGCTCATGACCGGTTCCATTAAAACAGGATTGCATTTTTTAGCAGCTTCGCGAAAGCCTAATCGTGCAGCTGATTCAAAAGATAATGAATCGGAATCAACAGCATGAAAACTGCCATCAAACAACCTGACTTTAACAGATTCAAGCGGAAAACCAGCTAATGTACCATTGAGAATTGCTTGCTTAAATCCTTTTTCAATTGCAGGAATATATTCTCTCGGTATATTTCCCCCTACAACTTCGTTAATAAACTGAACTCCTTTTATTTCCGGATCAGCAGGACTTAATTCAAATTGAATATCAGCAAATTTACCTCGTCCTCCTGTTTGCTTTTTATATACTTCTCTATGTTGAAATGATTTAGTAATTGCTTCTTTATAAGCTACTTCAGGATTTCCTTGATTACATTCAACTTTAAATTCACGTTTTAATCTGTCTAATATTATTTCAAGGTGGAGTTCTCCCATTCCACTAATGAGGGTTTGGCCAGTTTCTGAATTTACTCTAACTGAGAAAGTAGGATCTTCTTCTGCTAATTTACTAAGAGCCAAACTTATTTTATCAATTTCGGCTTGTGTTTTTGGTTCTACAGCAATACTGATAACAGGTTCAGGAAAATCCATTGATTCTAACATTAATGGATGTTTAGGACTGGTTAATGTATCACCTGTTTTAATATCTTTAAATCCAACTCCTGCTGCAATGTCGCCTGCCTGAATTTCCGGTATTGGGTTTTGTTTATTGGCATGCATCTGAAACAAACGTGATAAACGTTCTTTTTTATCAGTACGAGAATTGATAAGTTCTTCACCTGCTTTCATATTGCCTGAATACAAGCGGAAATATGCCAATTTCCCAACAAAGGGATCTGTAACTATTTTAAATACTAAGGCGGTTAAAGGATCGTTAGCAGAAGGGTTTCTTAATTCTTCTTTTTCAGTAAAGGGATTTGTACCTTTTACAGGTGGTAAATCAAGAGGGGAGGGGAGATATTTAATAACTGAGTTTAATAATGGTTGAATCCCTTTATTTTTAAATGATGCTCCGCACAAAACAGGAGTTATTTTCATATCAATTGTTGCTTTCCTGATTACAGCTTCAATTTCTTCAATGGTAATGCTTTCCTGATTCGATAAATATTTTTCAAGTAATTCATCGTCATATTCGCTGATTGTTTCAAGAATATGATTATAAGCTAAAGTTGCTTCTTCGTGTAGTTCGGCAGGAATTTCTTCAATTCTGAAGGTCATTCCAAAATCATTATCATCCCAAATTATAGCTTTTTTATTCAACACATCCACGCAACCTTCAAAAGTAGATTCTTCACCTACAGGAATAAAAAGTGGTAGTGGATTAGCAGCTAACTTTGATTTTAACTGTTCAACAACTGAATTGAAATCGGCACCTGGCCTGTCCATTTTATTGACAAATGCAATTCGAGGGACATTGTATTTATTAGCCTGTTTCCAAACTGTTTCAGATTGAGGCTCTACTCCGCCAACTGCACAAAAAAGTGCAATAGCGCCATCAAGTATTCTTAACGAACGTTCGACCTCAACAGTAAAGTCAACATGACCTGGTGTATCTATAATATTAATGGTATATTCAGAATCATTGTACTTCCAGAAAACTTTGGTAGTAGCTGAAGTAATGGTGATACCTCTTTCCTGCTCCTGAATCATCCAATCCATGGTGGCTGCACCTTCGTGAACTTCCCCGATCTTGTAGTTAACACCGGTATAATACAATATGCGCTCGGTGGTAGTTGTTTTACCAGCGTCAATATGTGCCATAATACCGATATTCCTAAGATTCAATATTTTCGAGTTACCTGCCACCTTAACAAAAACTAAACTTTAAAATGTGAGAATGCTTTATTGGCTTCTGCCATACGGTGAGTATCTTCTTTCTTTTTCACTGCAGAGCCTTCGTTGTTGTAAGCTGATACAATTTCGTAGGCTAATTTTTCTGCCATCGAACGTCCATTACGTTTGCGGGCAAATGTAAAAAGCCATTTCATTCCCAACGATGTTCTTCTTTTATCGCTTATTTCGGTAGGAATCTGAAATGTAGCACCACCGATTCTACGGCTTTTAACTTCAACAGTAGGCATTACATTGTTAAGAGCAGTTTTCCAGACTTCAAGTTCTTCAGTGTCCTTGACTTTATTTTTTACAATGCTAAGTGCATCATAAACAACATGATAAGCGACCTCTTTTTTGCCATCATACATAATGTTGTTTACAAATTTTTGCAACAAAGCATCACCATATTTTGGATCTGGCTTAATTTCTCGCTTTTTTGGTCTGCTTTTCCTCATTTTTTATAAAAATTTACTTTTTTTTCGGTCTTTTTGCTCCATATTTAGAACGGCCTTGCCTTCTTCCATCAACTCCTAAAGTATCAAATGCTCCTCTGATGATGTGGTAACGTACACCCGGTAAATCCTTAACCCTACCACCTCTTATTAATACTATAGAGTGTTCCTGTAAGTTGTGCCCTTCTCCGGGGATATACACGTTAACCTCTTTACCATTTGATAATCTGACTCTTGCTACTTTTCGCATAGCTGAGTTAGGTTTTTTTGGTGTTGTTGTGTAAACCCTTGTACATACTCCTCTTTTTTGAGGGCATGAATCAAGAGCAGGCGACTTACTTTTTTTAACAATTGCCTGTCTTCCTTTTCTAACTAATTGCTGTATCGTTGGCATACGTTTAAATTATTTCACTTTTAAAGGACTGCAAAGGTATAATTATTTCATTATTAATAAATACTGAAAAAAATAATTTTTTTTAAAAAAAATTATGCTTGAGGAGTAATACCACCAAAATTCAAAGGTAAACCTTCAAAACCCTCGTCACTACGTATATTTCCGTGTTGAGCTTCATATTTTTGGATGTTTTCCTGAAGCGCTCTCAGTAATCGTTTTGCGTGTTGAGGAGTAAGAATTATTCTTGATTTAACTTTTGCTCGTGGAACTCCTGGCATTATTCTGATAAAATCTACAACAAATTCAGCCGGAGAATGAGTAATTATTGCCAGGTTTGAATAAGTTCCTTCAGCAATTTCTTCCGGGAGTTCTACATTAATTTGATTATCCTGTATTTCTTTCTCTTCCATATTTTTTATTCACCCATTAATTCCTGGTACTCTTCCAAAGATCCCACAATGACGTTTTCAAACTCACGCATACCAGTTCCAGCAGGAATTCTATGACCTACAATTACGTTTTCTTTAAGTCCGTTCATTAAGTCAACTTTTCCTGCAACTGCAGCTTCATTCAGAACTTTTGTTGTTTCCTGGAATGAGGCTGCTGATAGCCAGCTGTTTGTACCCAAACTTGCTCTTGTAATACCTTGAAGTAAAGGACTAACTGTAGCCGGAATTGCTTCGCGAGCTTCAACCAGTTTTTTGTCTTTTCTTTTTAAGTTTGAGTTTTCTTCCCTCAAGCGTCTGGCATTTATTATTTGCCCTTTTTTCAAACTAGGTGAATCTCCTTCTTCAGTTACAACTTTTTTATCATAAATAAAGTTGTTTTCAGCAATAACTTCAAATTTATCAACTGAATCGCCTTCCAGAAAACGAGTATCACCCGGATTTTCAATGGTTACTTTTTGCATCATCTGGCGAACAATTGCTTCGATGTGTTTATCATTAATTTTAACGCCCTGCAAACGGTAAACTTCCTGAATTCCATTGAGAATATATTGCTGTACTGCATAAGGACCTTTAATTTTCAGGATATCTGCAGGTGTAATAGCTCCATCTGATAATGCATTACCGGCTTTGATAAAATCATTTTCCTGAACAAGAATATGCTTTGACAAGGGTACCAGATATTTTTTAACATCACCCTGATTTGAGGTAACAATTATTTCACGGTTACCTCTTTTAATTGAACCGTAAGAAACAACGCCATCAATTTCAGAAATGATTGCAGGGTTTGATGGATTTCGTGCTTCAAAAAGTTCGGTAACACGTGGTAATCCACCTGTAATATCTCTGGTACGACTGGTAGAACGTGGAATTTTAATTAAAATATGCCCTGCTTTTATTAATTCGCCATCGGATACTTTAATTATACCTCCTACCGGTGCATTGTAGTCTTTTATAGTTTCACCATCTACTTCAATTAAAATTGATGGAATTTTGGTTTTATCTTTTGTTTCGGTAACTACCTTTTCTTTATGACCAGTTTGCTCATCAGCTTCTTCGCGATAGGTTGTTCCTTCAATGATATTTCTGAATTTAATTTTACCTCCAAATTCAGTAATAATCAATGCATTATAAGGATCCCATGAGCAAATACGCTGGCCTTTTTCTACAGTTTGTTTGTCTTTAACATCTAAAATAGCACCGTATGGAATGTTGTGAGTAAAAATTAGAGCCTGAAGTTTGTTATCAATAATTCTTACTTCTCCTGCACGACTGACAACAACATTTTTTTGTTCTCCACCTTCTTCAAACTCAACAAGTCTAATTCCTGAAAACTCGAGAGTACCATCAATTTTTGCATTGATATGGCTTTCAGCTGCAATCTGAGATGCAGCACCACCAACGTGGAAAGTACGAAGTGTCAGCTGTGTACCAGGTTCACCAATAGACTGTGCTGCAATAACTCCAACTGCTTCGCCTCTTTGTACCATTTTATTGGTTGCCAGATTTCGACCATAGCATTTTTCACAAACTCCTGAACGGGCTTCACAAGTTAAAACCGACCTGATTTCTAATGATTCAATGGTGCTTTCTTCAATTTCATAAGCAATTTCTTCAGTAATTTCACTACCAGCTTCAGTTATCAATTTTCCACTGATTGGGTGATAAACATCATGAAGGGTTACCCTGCCAAGAATACGTTCAAATAAAGATTCAACGATTTCTTCATTGTCTTTCAGTGCAGTAATTGTTAATCCTCTCAGTGTACCACAGTCATCTTCTCTTACAACAACATCTTGTGCAACATCATGTAACCTACGTGTCAGGTAACCGGCATCAGCAGTTTTCAAAGCAGTGTCGGCCAAACCTTTACGAGCACCGTGAGTTGAAATGAAGTATTCAAGAACTGATAGTCCTTCCTTAAAATTAGCAATAATTGGATTTTCAATAATTTCGCCAGTTGTACCTCCAGAAACGTGTTTTCTGGGTTTTGCCATTAAACCTCTCATTCCTCCAAGCTGACGAATCTGTTCTTTTGAACCTCTAGCACCCGAGTCAAGCATCATATAAATCGGATTAAATCCATCCTGATCAACTGATAAATGCTTGAGCAAGTGTTTTGTAACACCGTTTGTTATATGTGTCCAGATGTCAATTATTGCATTGTATCTTTCATTATTTGTTATAAAACCATTAAGATAGTTATCAGTAATTTCATCAACTTCTGCTTGCGCCTGAGAAATTAATTCTTCTTTTTCGCGGGGTACAGGTATGTTGGAAATGTTAAACGACAAGCCACCGATAAATGCATAGTGGAAGCCTAAATCTTTGATATCATCTAAAAACTTGGCTGCTTTTTCATATCCGGTATGACGATAAATGTCGTTGATAATATCTCTTAAGGCTTTTTTAGTTAATAACTCATTTAAAAAGCCCATTTCGGCCGGAACAAATTGATTGAGTATAACTCTACCAACAGTAGTTTCAATAATTTCGCTGAAAATGTCACCATTTCCATCTGTTTTATTAACTCTGACATTTATAAATGAATGCAAATCAACAACTTTGTTGTCATAAGCAATCAACACTTCCTCAGTGGAATAAAATGTCATTCCTTCACCTTTGATTGTGATTTGCCCGCCACTTTTTCTTCCTTTGGTCAGATAGTAAAGACCTAAAACCATATCCTGAGATGGAACAACTATTGGAGATCCATTTGAAGGAGAAAGAATATTGTGAGATGAGAGCATGAGGAGCTGATTTTCAAGGATTGCAGCATGTCCTAATGGAACATGCACTGCCATTTGGTCACCATCAAAGTCAGCGTTAAATCCTGTACAAACCAAAGGATGAAGTTGAATTGCTTTTCCTTCTACCAATTTCGGTTGAAACGATTGAATACCAAGACGGTGCAAGGTTGGAGCACGGTTTAGCATTACAGGATGTCCTTTTAATACGTTTTCAAGAATATCCCAGATAATCTGGTCTTTTCTTTCAACGATTTTTTTAGCCGATTTTACCGTTTTAACAATTCCTCTTTCAATTAATTTTCTGATAATGAAAGGTTTGAATAATTCAGCAGCCATTGCTTTAGGTAAACCACATTCGTGCATTTTCAGGGTGGGACCTACAACAATTACTGAACGACCCGAAAAGTCAACACGTTTACCTAAAAGGTTTTGACGGAAACGTCCTTGTTTACCTTTAAGCATATCGCTTAATGATTTTAGTGGGCGGTTTCCTTCAGTTTTAACAGCACTTGCTTTACGTGAATTATCAAAGAGAGAATCAACAGATTCCTGAAGCATTCTCTTTTCATTTCTTAAAATGACTTCAGGTGCTTTTATTTCCAACAAACGTTTCAAACGATTATTGCGAATTACAACTCTTCTATATAAATCATTTAAATCAGATGAGGCAAAACGTCCACCGTCAAGAGGAACTAATGGGCGAAGTTCGGGAGGCATAACCGGTAAAACTTTCACCATCATCCATTCCGGACGATTTTCTGCTTTATCGTTTGCTTCTCTGAAGCTTTCAATCACTTTCAGGCGTTTGAGTGCTTCGCTTTTTCTTTGTTGAGATGTTTCTGTATTGGCTTTATGACGTAATTCATAGGATAAGTTATCCAGATTTATTCTGCTTAATAAATCGAACAGTGCTTCACCACCCATTTTGGCAATGAATTTATTCGGATCACTATCGTCTAAATGCTGATTTTCTTCAGGTAAAGTATCGTAAATATCCAAATACTCTTCTTCAGTTAAAAAATCGAGTAAATTTACACCATCAGCTGCTTTAATACCCGGTTGGATAACTATGTACCTTTCGTAGTAAATTATCATTTCGAGTTTTTTGGACGAAATGCCCAACAAATAACCTATTTTGTTGGGAAGCGATTTAAAATACCAGATGTGTGCAACAGGAACAACAAGATTAATATGTCCCATGCGTTCGCGTCTAACTCTCTTTTCAGTTACTTCAACACCACATCTATCGCAAACTATACCTTTATACCTGATTCTTTTATATTTACCGCAATGACACTCATAATCTTTTGTGGGTCCGAAAATTCTTTCACAAAACAATCCTCCCATTTCGGGCTTAAATGTTCTGTAGTTGATTGTTTCCGGTTTTGTAACTTCACCATAAGACCATTCAAGGATAGTTTCAGGAGAAGCAAGGCTAATCCTCATCCTTGTAAAATTACTGTCAATTTTCTTTTTACTTTTTCTAAGCGACATAATGCAAATTAAAAATATTATTCAAATTGAATATCTAAAGCCAATGCTTTCAACTCGTTGATGAGCACATTGATTGATTCAGGAATTCCGTATTCAACAATAGGTTCTCCCTTAACTATTGACTCATATGTTTTTGCTCTTCCAATAATATCATCTGATTTAATGGTAAGCACTTCACGCAGGGTGTTAGAGGCACCAAATGCTTCGAGTGCCCATACTTCCATTTCACCAAAACGCTGACCACCAAATTGAGATTTACCACCAAGTGGTTGTTGGGTTATCAGTGAATAAGGACCTATTGAACGAGCATGCATTTTATCATCAACCATGTGAATCAGTTTCATCATGTAAATGATACCGACAGTAGTCATCTGATGAAATTTTTCACCGGTAAGACCATTGAACAGGTATGTACGTCCATAAGCTGGTAATCCTGCTTTTGCAACATATTCTTCAATTTGTTCTTCTGTGGCACCATCAAATATTGGGGTGGCAAATTTTAATCCCAGTTCACGTCCTGCCCAAGCCAGTACAGATTCATAAATCTGTCCGAGGTTCATCCTGGAAGGTACACCCAATGGATTGAGAACTATATCAACTGGTGTTCCGTCTTCGAGGAATGGCATGTCTTCTTCGGGAACTATTTTAGCAACTACACCTTTGTTACCATGACGACCGGCCATTTTATCTCCAACTTTTAATTTACGTTTTTCAGCTACGTAAATTTTTGCTAATTTAATGACTCCTGTAGGAAGTTCATCCCCGACAGTCAAAGAAAACTGAATTCGTTTGAATAAACCAGTTTCTGCATTAAATTTTCTTTTATAGTTCTGTAAAACCAATTTTACTTGTTCATTTACAGCATCATTGGTTGTCCATTTTTCAGGTCGAAGAATATTGTAATCCTGAATTTTCAGGAGTGCTTTCTGATTAAATTTGTTACCACGAGGGATAATAGTTTCTCCATATTCATTGACAACACCTTTACTGGTTTCGTTGGCTAGCAATTTAAGGAGTTTATCAATAAGTTGTTGTCTCAGAATTTCGATGTTTTTGTTGTATTGTTTTTCAATTCTATCTAATTCGTCTTTGCTTTTAGCTTTACCTTCTTTATCGCGTTTAACTCTTTCAAATAGTTTTTTATTGATTACAATACCTGTAGTAGATGGTGGCATTCGCAAAGAGACATCTTTAACATCTCCAGCTTTATCACCAAAAATAGCACGTAAAAGTTTTTCTTCCGGTGATGGTTCACTTTCGCCTTTCGGTGTTATTTTGCCGATAAGAATGTCACCTTCGTTAACTTCAGCACCAATTCTGATCAAACCCATTTCATCCAGGTTACGTGTGGCATCCTCGCTTACGTTTGGAATGTCGGCTGTAAACTCTTCAAGTCCTCGTTTTGTTTCTCTTACATCAAGTTCATATTCAGTTACATGAAGTGAAGTAAAGATATCTTCCTTAACAACTCGTTCTGAAATAACGATAGCATCTTCAAAATTATAACCTTGCCAAGGCATGAATGCTACCATTAAGTTTCTTCCAAGAGCTAATTCGCCATTAACAGTAGAAAATCCATCACATAAAATTGTACCTTTTGTAACCTTTTGACCCTTTTTAACAATAGGGTTGATACAAATGCTGGTATTTTGGTTTGTTCTTTTAAATTTGATTAAATCAATTGTACGTTGATCACCATCAAAATCAATGAGCTGAGTATCTTCATTTCTTTCGTACTTAATGATGATTTTTTTTGCGTCAACATACTCAATAATTCCATCGTATTCAGCAATAGGAAAAATTCTGGAATCTCTTGCTACGCGAGCTTCAATACCAGTACCTACAATAGGAGCGTCAGAATGAATAAGCGGAACTGCCTGACGTTGCATGTTAGAACCCATCAAAGCACGGTTAGCGTCATCATGTTCGAGAAAGGGAATTAACGAAGCAGCAACTGATACAATTTGATTTGGGCTAATATCCATGAAATTGATACGACTATTGTCGGTAATTACAAAATCGCCTCCATCTCGCGATTTAACTAATTTATTTTTAAATTTACCACTTTCTTTTATTAAAGGTGCATTTGCCTGAGCAATAATACATTCATCTTCTTCTTCTGCTGAGAGATAAACAACGTTTTCAATTCCTTTTTGGACAACACCTTCTTCAACTTTTCGATAAGGTGTTTCGATGAAGCCCATATCATTGATACGTGCATAAACCGACAATGTTGAAATTAAACCAATGTTTGGTCCTTCAGGGGTTTCGATAGTACACAAACGGCCATAATGAGTATAATGAACGTCACGAACCTCAAAACCTGCACGTTCACGGCTTAAACCACCTGGTCCTAATGCTGATAATCTTCTTTTGTGAGTGATTTCAGCCAGAACATTGGTTTGATCCATAAACTGTGAAAGCTGGTTTGTTCCAAAAAATGAATTTAATACAGATGTAAGAGTTCTTGAATTGACCAGATCAACAGGCTTGAATACCTCATTATCTCTGACGTTCATTTTTTCACGAATGGTACGAGCCATACGAGATAAACCAACTCCAAACTGAGAATAAAGCTGTTCGCCAACAGTTCTTACTCTACGATTGCTAAGATGGTCAATATCATCAACATCTGTTTTCGCATTACTGATCTGAATGAGATATTTGATAATTTTGATAATATCTTCTTTGGTCAGAATACGGGTATCTTCGCTGGTAGTCTGACTAAGTTTTCTGTTCAGACGATAACGTCCAACATTGCCTAAGTCATATCTTTTATCGGAAAAGAATAGCTTTTCAATAATCCCTCTGGCTGTTTCTTCATCAGGTGGATCAGCATTTCTTAATTGTCTGTAAATATACTCAAGAGCTTCTTTTCCGGTATTTGACGGGTCTTTTTGCAAAGTATTATAAATAATTTCAAAATCGTGCGAGTTAGAATCCTCTTTATGAAGGATAATTACTTTAGCATTTGCATTGAGAATTAAATCAATATGCTCATCAATAAGAATAGTATCACGCTCAAGAATAATTTCATTACGTTCGAGAGAAACAACTTCTCCTGTATCTTCATCAACAAAGTCTTCTACCCATTTACGCAATACACGAGCAGCCAGGCGTCTTCCTACGATTTTTTTAAGTTCAGTTTTTTTAACTTTTATTTCTTCAGCCAGATCAAATAATTCCAGAATATCTTTATCGGTTTCGTATCCGATAGCACGAAGCAATGTGGTAACAGGAAATTTCTTTTTTCTATCGATGTAAGCAAACATAATATTGTTGACATCGGTAGCAAATTCCATCCATGAACCTTTAAAAGGAATAACACGGGCAGAATAAAGTCTGACCCCACTGGTATGATAACTTTGACTGAAAAATACACCAGGTGAACGATGCAACTGAGATACAATAACTCTTTCGGCTCCATTAATAATAAAGGAACCCCTTTCGGTCATGTAAGGGATAGTGCCTAAATAAACATCCTGAACAGAAGTTTCAAACTCTTCATGTTCTTCATCGGTGCAGTAAAGTTTTAATCTGGCTTTGAGAGCCACACTGTATGTTAACCCTCTTTCGATGCATTCTTCAACAGAAAATTTAGGAGGGTCAATAAAATAATCTAGAAATTCAAGAACAAAAACATTTCTTGAATCAGTAATAGGGAAGTTTTCCTGGAAAACTTTGTAAAGACTTTCATTCTTTTTTTCTTCAGAAAGAGATTCTATCTGAAAAAAGTCCATAAAAGATTTAAGTTGAATATCAAGAAAATCAGGATAAGACATTGGAGTTTCTATAGTACCAAAATTTACCCTGTCATTGTTTAAATAATCTTTCAAGGCGTATAATTTTTAAATGTAAAAGAACTAAAATTAATGAAAATTATACCTTCCAAATAAATAAATAATGAAAGGTATAATTTCGAGGATGATATGTTCAAAAACACAGAATTTTGAATTATTTAAGTTCAATTTCTGCGCCAACCTCTTCTAATCTAGCTTTAAAACTTTCAGCTTCTTCTTTTGAAACACCTAATTTAACTTCTTTCGGAGCAGCATCCACAAGTTCTTTTGCTTCTTTAAGTCCGAGACCGGTAATGTCTTTAACAACTTTTACTACCTGAAGTTTTTGCCCTCCAGCATTTTTCAGAAGGACATCAAAAGAAGTTTTTTCTTCGACCTGTTCTTCTGCACTTCCGCCAGCAGCTGCTGGTGCTGCAACTGCTACTGCTGCTGCTGCAGGTTCAATTCCATATACATCTTTTAAAATTGTGGTAAGTTCATTGACTTCCTTAACTGTGAGATTCACTAACTCTTCAGCGATTGCCTTAATATCTGCCATTTTTCCTAATTATTTAGTAGTGATTATAAATTTTCTAAAATTTTGTTACTTTTTTGATAATGTTTCCAGTACTCCCATGATTTTTTGACCACTTCCATTGAGTGCTGAAATCAGGTTTCTGATTGGTGAATTGAGTAATGCCACAACATCAGCAATTAATTGTTCTCTTGATTTTAATGCTATAAGGGCATCTAATTGATCATCACCAACATAAACATATTCTTCTATATAAGCTGCCTTTAATAAAGGTTTTTTATTTGCTTTTCTGAATTCTTTTATGATTTTGGCCGGTGTGTTTACATTTTCACAGAACATCAGTGAAGAAGGTCCTTTAAGGGCTTCTATCAGCTCATGATTATGGATATTTAAACTTGCCAAGGCTTTGATAATCATTGTATTTTTGGATACTTTGAGTTCAATTCCATTTTTGAAGCACAATTTACGTAATTCAACAGTTTGCTTTACAGTTAAATCACTTACATCTGCAACGTAAAAATTTGTATTTTTTTGAATTATTTCAGCTAACTCGCTGACAACCTCATATTTTCTTTCTTTTTTCATATTCAATGATTAAATACCTGGTACAGATTTAATATCAATGGCCAACCCCGGGCTCATAGTGCTTGAAAGAGTAATACTTTTAAAGTAAGCTCCTTTTGCAGCTGACGGACGAAGTTTTTGTATGGTATGAATTAGTTCAAGAATATTTTCAAACAATTGATCCTGATTAAATGATACTCTTCCGACTGATGCATGAATAATTCCGTATTTGTCAACCTTAAAATCTATTTTACCGCTTTTAACTTCTTTAACAGCTTTTGGAATATCATTGGTAACTGTTCCGGATTTAGGATTGGGCATTAAACCTCTTGGACCTAAAATTTTACCGAAACGACCCAGTTTAGGCATAATATCGGGGCTGGTAATAATAACATCTATATCTGTCCAGCCATCTTTGATTTTATCAAGATAATTATCAAGCCCAACAAAATCGGCTCCAGCTTCTTTAGCAGCATCTTCCACATCAGGATTGCAAAGAACCAATACTTTTAATTCTTTTCCTGTTCCATGAGGTAAAGTACTGATACCTCTGACCATTTGATTAGCTTTTTTAGGATCAACCCCTAAACGAATATCAATATCAACGGATGCATCAAACTTAGTAAAGCTGATTTCTTTAACTACATTAGCTGCTTCTTTCAGATCATAAAATTTGATTTTATCAATCTTTTCGAGTGCTTTTTTTCTATTTTTGGTTAATTTGATCACAATAAATACATTTTAATTGTTCCAAGGTGCTTTTCCTGTAATGTTAATTCCCATACTGCGAGCAGTTCCGGCAACCATTTTCATAGCTGATTCAAGTAATGAAGTATTCAGGTCGGGCATTTTGTCTTTTGCAATTTCCTCTATTTGTTCCCACGAAACACTTCCAACTTTATTTCTGTTTGGTTCGGCTGAACCTTTCTGAATTTTCGAATACTCTAATAACTGTACTGCAGCAGGTGGTGTTTTTATCTCAAAACTGAAAGATTTGTCAACATAAACAGTAATGACAACCGGTAATATTTTACCAGCCATAGTTTGTGTTCTGGCATTAAACTGTTTGCAGAACTCCATGATGTTGACCCCTTTTGAACCTAATGCTGGTCCGATGGGAGGTGAAGGATTGGCTGCTCCACCCTTAACCTGTAATTTTATAAATGTTGCAATTTCTTTTGCCATAATTTCATCCTTTTTCTACCTGCATATAATTAAGCTCTACAGGTGTTCTTCTTCCGAAAATTTTAACTATTACTTTCAGTTTTTTCTTTTCTTCATTAATTTCCTCGATAATACCACTAAACCCATTAAATGGACCATCAGTTATTTTAACAGGTTCGCCTACCATGTAAGGTACATCAATTTGCTCGCCTGCATCTGTGGCCTGTTCAATTTTACCTAAAATCCGGTTTATTTCTACCTGACGAAGAGGAACTGGTCCTTCTTTGGTGCCTAAAAAGTCGAAAACACCGGGTGTATTTTTAATTGCAAAATGAACTTCAGATGACAAAATAGCTTCAATGATAATATATCCAGGATAGAAGTTTTTATCTTTTGTTATTTTTTTTCCGTTTCTGAGTTGAACAACTTTTTCAACAGGAACAATAATTTGTTTAACAAGATCTTTCAAACCACTTTTTTCAATCTCAAGCAATACAATATCCCTGATTTTTTCTTCCCTGCCACTAATAACACGGGCTACAAACCATTTAAAATCAGTACTTTGCATTGTCGTAATTATGAAAATATCTGGTAAAATAATTTAAACAAATTTTCAAAAACAGCATCCATTAAAAAAACAATCACAGCAATAATCAGGGATGCTACGAGTGTAATTACAGCACTGGATTGGAGTTCGTCCCATGATGGCCATGTTACTTTATTGACCAACTCGTCCCATGTTGCTTTAAGAGATTCTGTTATTTTTTTAAACATATCAAAAGTTGTTAATAAGGCACGGGTGGAGAGAGTCGAACTCCCAGCCTGCGGTTTTGGAGACCGCTGCTCTGCCAATTGAGCTACACCCGTTTACCTTTGTTCTCAGGATATTTATTCGACAATTTCAGTTACCTGTCCGGCACCAATAGTTCTGCCACCTTCACGGATTGCAAAACGAAGACCTTTGTCAATAGCAACTGGTGTAATGAGTTCAACAGAGATAGTAATGTTATCACCTGGCATAACCATTTCAACACCATCTGGTAAATGAACAACTCCGGTAACATCAGTTGTACGGAGATAGAACTGTGGTCTGTAATTGGTAAAGAATGGGGTATGACGTCCACCTTCTTCTTTTTTAAGGATATAAACCTGTCCTTTAAATTTGGTATGAGGTGTAATAGAACCAGGAGCAGCTATAACCATACCTCTTCTGATTTCATCTTTATCAATACCACGTAATAAAAGACCAGCATTGTCTCCAGCTTCTCCCTGATCAAGTAATTTACGGAACATTTCAACACCTGTACAGGTTGTTTCAAGTGGTTTTTCCATAAAGCCAATAATCTGAATTTTCTCACCAACATGAACTTTACCTCTTTCAATTCTTCCTGTTGCAACAGTACCTCTACCTGTGATAGAAAATACGTCTTCAATAGGCATAAGGAAAGGTTTTTCAACTTCCCTGACAGGAACCGGAATATAATCATCAACAGATGCCATAAGTTCAAGAACGGTATTTACCCATTGTTCTTCACCGTTTAATCCACCTAATGCAGAACCACGAATAACCGGGGTTGCATCGCCATCATAGCCATAAAAGCTAAGAAGATCACGAACTTCCATTTCTACAAGGTCAAGTAATTCGGGGTCGTCAACCATATCTACTTTATTCATGAAAACTACCATTTTAGGTACACCAACCTGATAAGCTAACAGAATATGTTCCCTAGTTTGAGGCATAGGTCCGTCTGTTGCAGCAACAACTAAAATAGCACCGTCCATCTGAGCAGCACCTGTAACCATATTTTTGATATAGTCAGCATGTCCCGGACAATCAACGTGAGCATAATGCCTGTTTTGGGTTTGATATTCAACGTGAGCGGTATTAATTGTAATACCTCTTTCTTTTTCTTCAGGTGCATTGTCGATAGAATCGAATGACCTGAATTCAGCTAAACCATTTTTTGATAAAATCAAAGTGATAGCAGCTGTCAAAGTGGTTTTACCATGGTCAATATGACCGATAGTTCCAATGTTTACGTGGGGTTTACCACGTTCAAATTTTTCTTTTGCCATAACTAAATTCCTGTATTATTGATCAAATTAAAATTAAAAAAACTTCGAGCCAATGACGGGACTTGAACCCGTGACCCCGTCCTTACCAAGGACGTGCTCTACCAGCTGAGCTACATCGGCAAGTAGAGAGTTGCAAGGTTAAAATCCTGCTTCTCAGCACTTAAGAGCGGGAGACGAGGTTCGAACCCGCGACCTACAGCTTGGAAGGCTGTCGCTCTACCAACTGAGCTACTCCCGCAAAAAAAAGCAAATAATTATGTTGAATTATGATTTGAAAAAATCAAATGATGAACTCAACATTTTATTGTGGGGAGGGGCGGATTCGAACCACCGAAGGCGTGCGCCAACAGATTTACAGTCTGCCCCATTTGACCGCTCTGGAACCTCCCCAAATAAATTTGAGCCGATGAAGGGACTCGAACCCCCGACCAGCTGATTACAAATCAGCTGCTCTACCAACTGAGCTACATCGGCATAGTTGCTCCTATCAAAATGTCAAAGAACAAAATTGAATCTCAAATATTCAATAAAAAAAATGAGTGCAAAGATAGATATTAATTTTCTGAATATTGAAAATTAATTTTAAATTATTTTTCTTTGGTTTTTTGTAATTGTCTTTTCATGCTATCTACCACAGTATCAAGTACTTTTTCGAAACTCTCCCCATTTTCTTTACTGATTAAGGTTTGATTTTTTACATTCATCTTAAGTTGAATTTCATTTGCAGTTGAACTTTCTCCTTCATTTCTTAAATAAACATCAGTTGAAATAATGTGGGAGTGAAAAGTTTCTAATTTGCTTACCTTATTAATAATTAATGTTTTCAGTGAATCATTAATACTGACATTTTTTGCATGAATATCAATTTTCATAGTCATTAATTTTTTATTTATCCTCGCGGATGTGATTGTTTATATACCTTTTTAAGTTTTTCAATTGTATTGTGTGTGTAAATTTGTGTTGCTGCCAGATTAGCATGCCCCAGCAATTCTTTTATTGCATTGATGTCGGCTCCCCGGTTGAGCAGGTGAGTGGCAAAACTGTGTCGCAAAACATGAGGGCTTATTTTTGTCCGGCTGACAAACAATTCAATGTATTGTTTTACTTTCCTGTAAACAAACATTGGATATAATTTTTGCCCTTTATCGGTTAAAATAAACCATTCTGATTGAAAATTGGACCCAAATTGTTGTTGTAATGCTTGTTTGTAATCCTTAAAAGAATTTTGTAATGAATTATTAATAGGAATTATTCTTTCCTTATTTCGCTTGCCTAATACTTTTATTGTAGCTGATTTTAATTCGACATTAATTGTCTTTAACCCAATTAATTCAGATAAACGAATTCCGGTGCCATAAAGTAATTCAAGAATCAGTTTATCCCGCAACGATTCAAAAGTATTATCAAATTGGTAAGCATCCAAAACCTGAATCATTTCATTTTCTTCAAGATATTTGACCAGGCGTTCCGGTTTTTTAGGGCCTTTTAAACCTTTAGCAGGATTTTCTTCCGATAAACCTTCTCTGATTCTAAATTTATAATATGAATTCAATGAAACAATTTTGCGGTTAACAGATACTGCTTTATAACCAGTATCCATTAACGACACTATCCATGATTTAATTATCGGAGTAGTAGCCTGATCCACACTTAAATCTTTATAGTTTAAAGCCAAAAAATCGCTGAATGCTTTCAGGTCAGTAATGTAGGATTTTACTGTATGCTCAGAAAATCGTTTTTCAAATTTTAACCAGTTTATAAATTCCCGGTACATGTCCGGAAAATTTATTTGTTTTCTTTGCTGATAATATGCTGACGAAACTCGGCTTTTCCTATTTCTGTTCTTCTTTCAATAGATTTTTTGGTAAAAAACCTGCGATTTCTGTACTCTTTTAAAATTCCACTTTTTTCAAGTTTCTTTTTAAACCTTTTTAATGCTCTGTCTATCGATTCGTTATCACTAACCTGAACTGTTATCATTTCTTTTTATGCGTTATTAAATTTTTTTAAGGACTGCAAAGGTAAAATTAATATTCTAAAACAAACAATAGAAATTTGATATTTTTTTTTAATTTATTTCTGAAGCTAAACTCTAAAAATGTTTTTTACTAAATTTTGAGTAATTGGTTTGAAAAATGACTTTATAAATGTGTTTTGGTACTAATATAAGCGTTAAAATCTCACATTTCACTCAAGTCTCTTCCAATATCTTTTCTGAAATAGATATTATCGAAGTGGATTTTACTGATATTGTGATAAACCGATTGAATTGCTTCTTTTGTAGATTTCCCTAATGCATTAACAGCCAGAACTCTTCCTCCTGATGTTTTAATTTGTGTATTTTCATAAACTGCACCTGCATAAAACAAGTTACATCCTTTAAGACCTGAACCGATTTCTAAGTTTTTGCCTTTTTCGTAATCAGCAGGATAGCCACCGGATACCAGCATTACAGTTGCAGAAACATAAGGAGAGATTTCTATTTCAGTATTTATCAGATTTGAATTGGCAGTATTGTACATTATTTCGAGAAGGTCGGAATTGATCCTTGGCAGAATTGATTCTGTTTCGGGGTCGCCAAGCCTGACATTGTATTCGATAACAAAAGGATTTTCGTTTACATTTATTAAACCAAAAAAGATAAATCCTTTGTAGTCCATTTTTTCAGCTCTGATACCATTTATTGTTGGTTCAATAATTTTTTCAATAACCTTTTGCTTAAATTCATCTTTAAAAAACGGAACTGGCGAAACCGAGCCCATCCCACCTGTATTAGGCCCGGTATTGCCTTCTCCGACTTGTTTGTAATCTTTTGCTTCAGGCAATAAAACATAGTTTTTACCATCAGTCAATACAAATACGGATAACTCAACTCCCTGTAAAAATTCCTCAATGATTAAAGTATTGCCTGCATTTCCAAATCTATTATCTACAAAAGCTTCTTTGAGTGCATTTAAAGCTTCATTGCGAGAAAGAGCAACTGTAACGCCTTTTCCGGCTGCCAGGCCATCGGCTTTTAAAACAATTGGCATTTGTGAATTCAGAATAAAGTTTTCGGCTTCAGAAAACTGATTGGCATAAAATACATGATAGCCAGCAGTAGGAATACCATATTTTTGCATGAATTTTTTAGCAAAATGCTTACTCCCCTCCAATTGTGCTGCTTCAGCTGATGGTGCTAAAATGAGAATATCTTTTAATTCCGGCTCAGCTTTAAAATAATTGTAAATGCCTTTAACCGCAGGTTCTTCGGGTCCTACAATTACAAGCTTTATTTGTTGGTCAATACATAGCTTTTTTACAGCTTCAAAATCATTAATATTGATACTTACATTGGTTCCGGTTGAAGAAGTACCGGCATTTCCGGGAGCAATAAAAAGCTTATCCAACAAAGTACTATTTTCAATTGCAAAACAAATTGCATGTTCTCTGCCACCATTGCCTAATACCAAAACATTCATAGAGAATTGATTAATTGGTTGTAAAATTGTATTAATAAAAAGTGTTCAAAAATAAAGGAATTCTGTAATTTAGTATTTGAAAAAATAAACATTTACTTTAAGAAATGAATGTTTTTAATGAAATATCTTCTTATTCTGACCCCTTGAAAATATACTTTGCCATGTTGGATGATATTGAAAAGGCAAAGGAATACATTTATCTTGAAACTTTTCGTTTTGAAAACGATCCGATTGGTATTAAATTTAAAAATTTGCTGATAAAAAAGGCGAAAGAGGGCGTTAAAATAAAACTGTTATTAGATGCATGGGGAACTGGAGTTGGGATAAAATTTTTCAAACCCCTGATAGAAGCAGGTGGAGAAATTATTTTTTTTAAAAAAATCCGCTTAGTTTTCAACCTTTTACTGGCCAATCATGAACGAAATCATCGTAAATTGTTGCTTATTGATGATAATGTTACTCACATCAGCAGTATAAATATTACAAATTACAACCTCAACTGGCGCGAATTTTCATTGCGTCTGACCGGCAGTATTTGCTTTCATTTTAAAAAGTTATTTCTTGAAAATTATTCTTTGAAAAACACCTATAAATTTGATAAAAAGAGATTTTCAGCACCAATAAAGATTGAAGACAGTGAAATCGTACGTGATGTTCCTTCTGTCAGATTTCAAAGAATCAGAAAGAAATTTGTTCAATTGATAAAAACCTCAAAAAAAGAAATTTTTATTGAAACTCCTTATTTTTTACCAACATTTTTACTGACCGATGCATTGATAAAAGCAGCCAGAAAAGGCATAGATGTCAATCTGATTATTCCGAAACGTTCAGATGTTACTGTTGTTGACCGCCTGAGGCAGTATTATTTAGGCAGGTTTTATGAAGCAGGGATTAAAATCTGGTATTATTTACCTACCAATCTGCATTCTAAACTGTTTGTTGCTGATGATTGGGTTTATGCAGGAAGTACAAATTTTGACTACAGGAGTTTCAGATATATGTTTGAAATTGGTTTGTTTACCAGGGAAGAAAAAATCTATAATGAAATAAACAAGCATATCCGTCAAACTTTAATTGATTGTATTCCATTTGATTATGATGAATGGAAAAACCGTTCAAAAACATACAGACTGATTGAAAGATTACTTTTACCGTTAAAGCATCTTTTATAGCAGTTTATTTATCTTTGTTGCTGAAATAAATTGATTCTTATGAAAAATTTAATTGTATTATTGTTTGTCCTGACACTTGTTAATAGTTCATTTTCGCAAATAACTATAACTTCATCCGATATGCCATCATCTGGCGATACATTGCGATACAGTGTTGGAAATTTAACTCAGGATGTGTTAAAAAAATACCTGAATACAGGTACATCATACAATTGGGATTTTTCTGACCTCGAAGCAGAAAGCCAGGATATTTACCATTATCAGAATTCAATGCAAACACCCTATGGTTTCTTTTTTCTTGGTTCTTACGGAATAAAAGTAACAGATAGTATTGGTATGGGCTCATTCAGCATCAAGAACATTTATAATTTTTTTAAGAAATCAACATCAAAGTTTGAAGCCAATGGTATGGGGCTTACTTTTAACGGAATCCCTTTACCCTCATTTTACACTGACAACGATGAAATTTATTCATTGCCAATGAGTTATGGAAAAAAAGACAGTACTACTTTCAGAATATCAACCAATCTGGCTGGAATGCTTGAATACAGTTCTACCGGTTACCGCATCAATGAAGTTGACGGAGAGGGAACTATTACCACACCCTTTGGAAAATTTGATTGTATTCGTATTAAAACATATGTCTATCAAGTAGATTCTATAGGTATCAGCGGGTTTAAAGTTGGTTTTCCCAATCCCCGAATTGAATATAAATGGCTCGCAAAAAATATAAAGATTCCTGTATTGGAAATATCAGGTTCGGTTATGGGTGGAAATTTTACCCCCAATACATTACGATATAGAGATAAATACCGTAAGATCATTTCACCATTTGCTCCCGTAGCCAGTTTTGAGGCCGATAAAGTTAATGTCAATGCAGGTGAAGTAGTAAGCTTCACCAATAACTCAACAGGCTTAATGAATGATTATCTTTGGACAATCAGTCCATATCATTTTTTCTATGAAAATGGTAGCGATAGTTTATCTGAAAGTCCTTCAGTAGTATTTACCAAAGCAGGTAAGTACAGTGTAAAACTCAGAGCTAATAACATGTTTGGCATGGACGACAGTCTTCGTACCAATTATATAAATGTAAGCGGAAGTATTAATGCCTTTAAACCGGTAGCTGATTTTATATATGATAATGATAACCCGGTTACCGGAGTTGATGTTTATTTTACAGATAAGAGTAAAGTTTTTGCGTCAACTACTTATTTATGGACAATAACTCCGTCTACATTTTCGTATAAATGGGGAACAAGTCAAAGTTCAAAAAATCCGATCATCAGGTTTGATGCACAAGGTAAATACTTTATCAAGTTAAATGTTACAAATTCATACGGTAGCCATGATACGACAAAAAGCCTCATGGTTGCAGTAAACAGTATTGATGAAGCGGATAAAGGTCAATTTGTGGTTTATCCCAATCCGGTTTCGGATAACGGACTAACTATCAGTACATTTTTCAGTTCACCGGGTATTATCTCTGTTGAAATCATGACATTAGAAGGCAAAATAATCCATAAGTCGGAAAACAAGAATGTTTTACATCAATTCGACCTTAATGTCAGCAGAAATACATTTCCATCATCAGGAATATATTCATTGAGGATAATTAGCAACTCAAGAGTTTATAATCAGCAGTTTTTGGTAGAATAATAAATTAATGTAGGTAAAATACATTACTTTACTTCAAAAACAGCAGCAACGGGTATTTTTCTGTTGCCTTCATTTTCTACATAGGCAAAAATATCGCTGACAACTATACGATCGCCAGGTTTTGAAGTCATAATCAGTTCTTTTATTGAAGAATTGAAAAGGGGGCCGTCAGCTTCAGTCATTTTTACCGGTCCGTCCATTAATGGTTGAATAAAAAATCTGAATTTACTGACATCTGCAATTTTACGGTGTTTAACAGTATCAATAATTTCTATTTTGTAAAATTGATGTAATTCACTCCCTGTAAGCTCATAACTCGATACATTACCCCAATACAATTGCAAATTCTGACATTTTACCGTTGAGGTGAAAATTAATAATGGTATGCTAAGCAGAAATATGACTTTCATTTTGTTAATTATCAATTAACGAATTTTTATGCAAAAGTAATTACCTTTGCTGCCATGGAATGTTTTTAGAAAATCACAATTTCCTGATTTACTGTTAATAAGTTGTTATGGCTATCGAAACTGAAAGAAAATATTTATTAAAAAATGATAATTGGAAGCAAAATTCAACACCTGTATTAATCAGGCAAGGCTATTTATTTACTTCCGAAAATTCAGCTATGAGGGTGCGAATTCAGGGCGAAAAGGCATTTATTAACATAAAAAGCAGTAAAAACGGACTCACCCGATTGGAGTATGAATATGCTGTGCCAACAGATGATGCAAATGAAATACTTGATAAACTGTGCCATCAGCCCTTGATTGTAAAAAATAGGTATATAGTTAACTATTGTGGTAAGAAATGGGAAATTGATGAGTTTCTAGATGAGAATGAAGGTCTTGTAGTGGCTGAAATAGAATTGAAAGCTGAAAATGAAGAATTTGAAAAGCCTGAATGGATAGGAGAGGAGGTTACTTTTGAAAAACGTTATTACAATTCACAATTGACTGCTCATCCATATAAAAAATGGTAATTTTGCAGTCCGGAATAAACACCATTTCAAACATGGATTTTAAAAAAAGTGCAGGAAATTGGGAAGGCTTAGCAAAAGCCGACCCGTTATGGTCAATTTGTACCGACCCATCAAAAAAAGGTAATAAATGGGAACCTGATGAGTTTTTCTCTACCGGATACGATGAAATGGAGGTTTTGTTCGATTATTTATTTTTGAAACAATTTTTACCTTTCGACCGCGATAAGGCTTTGGATTTTGGTTGCGGTGCAGGACGCTTATCGAGAGCACTGACTAATTATTTCAGTGATGTTGTGGGTGTTGACGTTTCAGAAAGTATGATTAAAAAGGCTTCTGAACTCAATATCGGCATATCCGACAAACTTTCTTTTATTCATAATCCCTCTCCTGACTTGAAATTGTTTAAATCAGAACAATTCAGTTTCATTTTCAGTTCTATTGTACTCCAGCATATACCACCTGCAAATTCAGAGATTTATATTAGTGAGTTTTTAAGATTATTGAAGCCCGGGGGTATTCTTATTTTTCAAATACCTGTTTCAAAAACAATAAGTCCTTCATTAATTCAAAAGATAAAAACATTTATCCGTTTTCGTGAACGATTGGCACATTTAGGCATAGGTAAGGGTTATGCCATGGATATGCATTGCCTTGATGAAGAAAAAATTAAAAATTTAGTTTCATCTCCCAAAATTCAATTACTTGATATTGTTGAAAGCAATCATTGTGTCCCTGATTTTAACGGGAAGCTTGTTTTAGGACAAAATGCATCGCAAAACTCATCATACCTGAGTAAAGTATTTATCATCAACAAAAAATTCTGACATTATTTTATGAAAAAAGTTATACGGTATTTACTCATATACACTTCATTGTTTGTTTTTTATTCAGCAAATGCACAATCCATTAAGGAGGCAGAATTAGAGCCGTCTTTATTTAACAACAGGTATTATCTTATGCTTCAACTTGAAGAAATACCTCTTATTGAGCAACAAAATGAATTGAAAAACAAGGGTATTTTATTACTTGAATATCTGGGGCAAAACACATATTCTGCTTCCGTAAAAAAAGAGATTTTACCTGAGATTTCCAATAATAAAGTAGTTAAAGTATCAGCATTTGAACCTGATTTAAAAATCAGTCCATACTTAGCTTTTGATATACAAAGCGGCAAACCGGAATGCGAAATCATTGTTCTTTATCATGAAGACATATTATCAGAAGAAATTTTAACTGAATGTAAAAAGCATCAGTTTGAGATAATCTATTTTGTGCCATCTCTTTATCACATTGTCATAAAAACCTCAACAGAAATGATCAATCAGCTGAGTCGTTTGAGTTGGGTAAAGTATATTGCACCCTTACCACCACATCCTGCAACAGATAATCTTGTTGAAAAAGCCAATCACAGGGCAAGTATTATATCAGCAACGCACAGCGGTGGTAAAAGTTTGACCGGAAAAGGAGTGAAAATTGGAGAGTGGGATTCAGGCCCTCTTGGAATACATGTTGATTTAAGCGGAAATACGGTAATTAAGGAAAACAAGGTTGCCACTTCGAGCCATGCCACACATGTTGCAGGAACCGTTTTAGGTACAGGTGTTATTGATCCGCAAGCAGAAGGAATGGCTCCCGGAGCTCAGATTTTTTCATGGGATTTTTACGATTGGATACCTTACGAAATGGATACAAGTTATAAATACGACAGTATTGTAATGACTACCAATTCGTGGGCTTACAATACCAATCCTACTACTTATCACGATAGTTGTAAGCATCGTGGAAATTACGATATTTACAGTTATTTGTTCGACAGACTGGTTCGTTTGCATCCCAACTTTGTACATTGCTTTGCAGCAGGTAATTATCAATCGCAATGCAATTTAAGTGGTTTCAGAACAGTGAGCAGCGGTCCTCAATCGGCAAAAAATACAATAGTTATCGGTGCATTACAGTATAATAACACGATGACAAGTTTCAGCAGTTGGGGGCCTTTACGCGATGGAAGAATTAAGCCGGAAATTTGTGGTATTGGTCAAAATGTAAATTCTACTACACCAAGTAATTCCTATGGTCTGGGTAGCGGAACTTCAATGTCGACACCCGGAGTTTCAGGAACTATTGCCCTTTTGTATGAGCAATACAGAAATATTTACAAAAAAGATCCGAATGCTTCAACTATAAAAGCTGTGGTTTGCAATACAGCTGATGATTTAGGCAATACCGGACCCGACTTTAAATATGGCTTTGGAAAAATAAATGCACTCAGGGCAGCTGATGTTATCAAAAACGGACAGTTTTACTATGATTCATTGTCGCACAATACTTCAAAAACATATACTGTTAATGTTCCTTCAGGTATTAAACAACTGAAAGTTATGTTGAACTGGATGGATGTTCCGGCAAGCATGAATAAACCATACGATTCAATTTCTTTAATTAATAATCTCAACCTGAAAGTTACAGATACTTTAGGCAATACTTTTTATCCCTTAATCCTCGATTCATCAAATTATAATAAAGTTGCTTATCAGGGTATTGACAGCATCAACAATATCGAACAAATTGTCATTGATAATCCTTACAAAGGAAAATTCAACATTCAGATTCATGGAAAGCGTATTCCCTCAGGTTATCAAACATTTGCAGTGACTTATGATGTTGTTTCACCTGCAATTACAGTGGTTTATCCTTCAGGGAAAGAAAGTTTGATCCCTGGTACTTCAGAAGTCATTTACTGGGATGCTTATGGCATTAGTTCGAATTTTAAGATTGAATATTCCATAAATAAGGGCAACACATGGAGCACCATCAGCAGCAGTGTTTCATCAGGTCAGCGATATTATAACTGGACAGTTCCCAATGTTATCAGTTCTCGTTGCCTGATCAGGATTAGCAGTGGCAGCTATTCAGATGCAAGCGATACTACCTTTTCAATCATGAAAAAACCAAGCGATTTGTTTGCAAAATCATGCAACAATCAAGTTCATTTGTTTTGGAAGCCTTTACCTGAAGCTGTTGCCTATGATGTATTTATGGAAAGTTCAGGAAGAATGACAAAACTTACAAATACAAAAGATACTTTTTATACCATTACAGGCTTAAACAACAGTAAAAGCTATTATTTCAGCATAAATGCTTACGACAGCAGCGGAGCTGTAAGTCTCAGACGATTTGCGCTTCAATTTACCCCTGATCAAAACATCTTGCCTCCTGTAATTACTTTTCAAAGTATTAGTGATACTGTATGTCAGGGTAATAACAAAACATTGTTATTTACCGCTAGTGGCAATAAACCTTTACTCAAACAATGGCAATGGAGCAAGGACAATGGAAATTCATGGAATAACATTTCAGGTGCAAATGATACTTTTATAGTGTTAAACAATATAAATAAAGCTGACAACGGGAATATGTACAGAGCCCAACTCACCAACACTTGCATGGGTCTGGTTTATACCAATCCTGTTACTATAAAGGTTGATAGTGGATTTAGCATTCATGCTTCACCGCAAGGATTTACCGATTGTATCGGGAATGATGGTTTTCTGTATGCAAAAGCATTAAATTTCCACTCTTTTAATCAAGTCTGGCAAAAAAGTAATAATGGTCTTAACTGGAACGACCTGAGCAGTCAGGTAAATGATACTTTGTTTTTCGCAGCTTTATCTCTTTCAGATATTGGATTTTACAGACTAAAATTTCAGAATAAGTGTTACAACGACACTTTTACTGCTAACGCAAAAATTAATGTAAATAATCCCTTAAAAGTAAAAGTATATAGTCAGTTTGATACAGTATGTTACGGTCAAACTATAAAACTTAATGCAGTGGCAACTGGTGGCGATTCAAATGCTTACGTATATCAATGGAATTTGAAAAATATCAAAACATCCGGTTTTACTGATACACTTTATCAAACAACTCAATACAAAGTTATTGTTTTTGATAGTTGCTCGTTAAGTCCGGTTGAAGATTCAATTACCATACATGTCCTTAAACCACTTAGTGTAGAAATTGCTTCATCTGCTGATACCATTTGTTTGGGAAAGAGTGTTGTTTTACAGGCAACAGTAAGCGGAGGAACTAACCCAATATATTATTTTTGGAATAATACCAAAACAACATCATCTATAACTGAAACCCCGTCAGTTACAACAACTTATTATCTAAAGATTACTGATAGTTGCAGTAAAAATATATCTGAAGACAGCTTTTCAGTAGTTGTCAGGCCTGCTTTAAAAATTAAAATTGAGATTGAAAATGACAGTCTATGTTTTGGCAATTTAGCAAAATTAAACAGTATTAATTCCGGTGGACTGAGTTCTCAATACAAAGTAAACTGGAGCAATGGTTTTACAGGTAACAAAATGCAGTTTATTCCTGATTCAACTATTTGGTTAACTGCAACATTAACCGACAATTGCACAAAAATTCCTGCTGTTGACAGTCAGTTTATTTTTATGAGAAAAGCAATCAGAACAAAGGTTTTTGCAGTATCAGATACTATTTGTAATGGCAATGAGGCTCAATTATTTACAAGTTCTGAGGGTGGTTTACCTGATAATTATAAATTCAACTGTAATGGAACTCTCAGTACAGATTCGTTTTTTATGGAAAAACTGTATCAAAATAAAACCTATAAACTTATTCTCAGCGATGGATGTTCGAAGCCTGATGCTACTGATTCAATAGTCATTACTGTTTTACCTGAATTATCTGTTTCACTAAAAGTTTCAGACGACAGTATCTGTTCCGGAAATTCAGTTAATATTTCTGCTGAGGCAAAAGGAGGTATCCCGCAGAATTATACATTCTCCTGGAGTAACTATACTGATACTGCTTATTCAATTCAAAAGAAGATTGGCAAAAACACTATTTTTAAGGTAACACTTGACGATCAATGTTCTGCAAATAAAGCTTCTGATTCAATAGAAGTATTTGTTTACCAGTTGGAACCTTCATTTAACTGGCAGGAAACCAGCTACCGCAATGTCAGTTTCGATCCGGTTGACAAAACAGCATATCAATATAAATGGCAATTTGGTGATAATGACAGTTCGACTCAAGTTGCACCCCAACATCTGTATAAAAACAATGGCTATTACAATGTTTGCCTGACTGTCAGCAATTTTGCCGGTTGCGACTCAGTTTATTGTAAAAATATTTATGTTGAAAATCCTTTTATAAAAGAGACAGAAATCAACTCTGGTTGGATAGTTTATCCAAATCCTAATAATGGAAGCTTTACAATTGAATATCTAAAACCAAGCTTTTCGAAATTCAACTGGCAGGTTTACAATGTTTTAGGTGAGATATTATTGGAAGGAGAAAATACTGCTGATGTGCAAAGTACAATTAGCGGACTTGATAAAGGCATTTACTGGTTAAGGATTTATTTTGCTGACGAATTCATCACTTTCAAAATTATTAGTCATTGATGGAAATTATTGATTTAGGAAGTAAAAATTCTTTGATTGGCAACATCATGCTGCAATTGCGTGATGTAAGCGTTCAGAACAATAAAAGTATTTTCAGGGCCAATATTGAAAAACTGGGACAAATTATAGCTTACGAAATCAGTAAAACTTTGAATTTTGAAGAAAAGGAGATTATAACTCCGCTGGGAAGCAAAACAATGAGTGTTATTAGCTCGAAAATAGTCGTTGCCAGTATTATGAGAGCCGGATTACCCCTTCACAATGGTTTACTTTCTTACTTTACTGAAGCAGAAAGCATTTTTATTGCAGCTTACCGGCAATATTCGTCAGAAACCAATTTCGATATCCAAACAGATTATATATCCGGGCCTGAGGTAAATGGTAAAATACTGTTGCTTGCCGATCCGATGCTTGCTACTGCAGCTTCAATAGTCAAAACTTACCATCAGCTTTCCCAAAAATCCAAACCCTTATATACACACATTGTCAGTGTTATTTCGGCTCAGCAAGGATTAGATAATCTGATAAAGAATTTGGCTGATGAGGATATAACAGTCTGGACTTGTGCTGTTGATGCTGAGTTGAACAGACATGGATATATAGTTCCCGGCTTAGGTGATGCCGGAGATTTGGCTTTCGGTGCTAAGTGATTTTTATTTTTTCAGCCACCTGATTATTGCAGGCAACTTATTGATTGAAATCCGGTAATAAATCTCCTCTTTTGCACCAAAACCATTATTAAATGCCCAAACACCCGGAATTGTTGAACCTGCAAAATCCAGATAAATATCTTTCCCGGCATATTTATTTATGATATTGTCAACCAGGTAGAACATGGCCTTGCTCTCTTTTCCGCTTTCTGTAGTTCCTGACGACAACCATGTTAAACGGTTTTTCCACTCAATAAACATAGCAACTGAAATCCAATTTCCTTCCTGATTTTTTACACCAAAATAGCGTATAAATTGTTTTTTTCTTAAACCTGAATCAATTTTTTTCAAAACATCAATTGACTCCTGATAATTGCTTTTGTTGTGTTTTTTAAAACTGAAAAAAATATCAGAATCGTCAAATTCTTCATAAAAAAGTCCGCACTTAATGGCTCTTCTGATGTTTTTTTTATGGCTGTCGGAAAATCGCTTTTGCAGATTTTCATAAGAATTGTTCAAATAAAGCAGTTGATTTACCCTTTTTGTTTTTCGTTGAAGTTTGATTTTAGGTGCAAGATTTTTAAAATTCAGCTGAATATCAATAAATTTAAAATTATCGGGTAAGGCATTAAAGAAATCTTCTGTCCGAATAAATTCGGTTTTTTCAGTTGAAAACACACCTGATTGCTGAACATAAAAAGCTTGAGTTAGATAATTAAAACCTAACTTTTTTGCAGGAAACAAAGGCATTACTGCCACATAGTCGTCTTTTACCAAAGCCCCCCAATTTTCAAAAACAAGGTCTAAATAATCAGCATCGGCATATATGAGTTTATTTTCTCGGTTTTCGATACAATGAGCCCATTTATTCCGGTCTATTTCAGTATTCGACAAATATTTTATCATTACCATAATTTCAAATATGGACGAAGACGATTGAGCAACATGGTATCATTAAAAACACCGGTTTTGAGCAGTTCATCTACAGTATTGTAAGGACCGTTTTTGTTCCGGTAATTAATGATTCCATTTGCCTGTTGAAAATCAATATAAGGATGAGCCGACAATTGCTTATTATCAGAAAGATTAATTGGAATTTTAACAATCTCAGGATTTTTAACTTCGAAATATTGTTTCAGATTGAGATACATAATTGAGTCAATTCCGTAAACTTCCGACAGTTGGACCACACTATAATAACCGCCCAATACATTACGATATTTAATAATTCTGTCTGAAAAAGTATTCCCAATGCCTTTTATTCTCATTAAATCGTCTTTTTCTGCTTTGTTTAAATCTAATAATATCGGTTGGACTTCTGCCTTTAACTCTTTATTGTCTTTTATAGGTGATTCAATTGTTATATAATCTTTAATTTGGTTGTACCAAACATCATTTATGCCCTGAAATCTCTTTAAATCGTCAGGTTTACGGAATTTTCCTCCTTTCTTTTTATAGTTTTCTAACCATCGGGCTGAATAATCAGAAACACCTAATTTTTTCCATTCATTAAAACCAATAGCATTAGGGTCGAAATAAAATAAGCTGTATTTTTTACTGCTGAATTCTTCTTCATAGATATTAAACTCATCAGTTGGCTCTACTTCTGTTTGGGCAACCTGATGATTAAATTGTTTGATTTCTTTTAAAAATTTAGCTGCATCTGATGTTTGTTGCATTTTTACATAAGGAATGGTCAGATTAATCATTCCAAAAATTAAAATCAGAAGAATGATAAAATAAAGGGCTTTACGTTCTGACCTGTTTAAATTCAAATAATCATTAAAAAAGCTCTTTATTTTCATTAAATTACTTTATTATACCCAATCCGTTTAAAAATACCATAGCTATTGCTATAGGAGCAATAACTTTTAAAATAAACATAAAAATCGGGAAAAGTACAACTTTATACTTTCCATCATTAGAAATTTCGTTTTTTACATGTTTTTTCGACAAAACCCAACCTACAAAAATTACAATGAGAAATCCACCCAATGGTAACAGAATATTGGCTGAAACATAATCGAACAGGCTAAAAACAGTTAAATTTAAAATTTTAAAATCAGAAAGGCCTGAAAATGAAAGTGTACAAATAACACCTAAAATGCTGATTGAAACAGCACCTGCAATAGTTGCCAGACTTCTTTTAATTTTCAGTTCTTCAATAAAATAGCTAACAACCACTTCAAGCACAGAGATTGTTGAAGTGAGTGCAGCAATAACAATCAGTAAGAAAAACATGATTGAGAATATATATCCTCCTGGCATTTGCAGAAAAATATTCGGTAAGGTTTTAAATACCAAATCAGGGCCTTGACCAGGGTTGATTCCAAAAGCAAAAGCTGCAGGAAAGATAATCAGTCCTGACAAAAATGCTACTGTCATATCCGACATAGAAGTTATAAAACCTATAGTGGTTAAATTGTTGTTTTTTTTGATATATGAACCATAAGTTATCAGACAACCCATCCCGACACTTAGTGAAAAAAATGCTTGTCCTAAAGCCATCATAAATGTATGTCCGCTAACTTTAGAAAAATCAGGTTTCAGAAAGAATTTGAGTCCTTCACCGGCACCTGGTAAAGTTACAGCACGAATGTCAAGTATAATAATCAGAATTAATAATGCAGGCATCATAATTTTTGAAGCTTTTTCAATTCCGTTTTGTATTCCGGCAAAAACAATTACTGCAGTAAGCAGCATAAATATCAACTGCCAAAAAATTGGCCTAAAACCGGATGAAATAAAACCATCAAACATTTGATTGATTTCATCTGTGCTTTTACCACTAAATTTGTTTGCAAATGAATTGGTCAGGTATTCGAGTGTCCAGCCTGCAACAGTACTGTAGAAGGCTAAAATTATAAAGGCGGCAACAACTCCCATTAGTCCTACTATAAACCAGGGTTTACCCGGACTTAAAACCCTGAAAGCTCCAAATGCATTGCGTTGCGATTTACGACCAATGATCAGTTCACTTAACATCACAGGAACGCCTAATACAAGTACAATTCCAATATAAATCAATACAAAAGCTGCTCCTCCGTTTTCACCTGTGATATAAGGAAAACGCCAGATATTGCCTAAGCCAATTGCAGAACCTGCTGCAGCTGCTATTACACCTATCTGTGATGAAAAACTATCTCTTTTGCCATCATTACCTTTTAACATATCTTTTTTTTTGTTGCGAATTTAATATTACAATTGAAAACATTTTTTTTAACTTATCGAAAATTCTCCTTCTTTGTATCTTTTCCAGTAATCTCTTAGTTCGTTTTTAACTTCAGGGGCTAAAATAGCTAAACCCACAACGTTGGGAAATGCCATACACAATACCATCATATCCGAAAAATCCATAACTGCATATACTGAAGAAGAACTTCCTATGATGATGCACAATAAATAGAAAACCTGAAAAACCACATCAGCAACTCTTCGTGAACCGAAATATTTTTTACTTAAATTGCCAAATAAAAAATCAAAGCCCTTCAATCCGTAATAAGACCATGAAATCATTGTTGAATAAGCAAATAACAATACAGCAATCAGCAACAAATACGGAAACCATGGAAAAACAGAAGCAAAAGCGGCTGAAGTAAGTTGAACACCTTGTAAATTGTCAGGATTCTGATAAAAACCTGTAAATATCAGCACTAATGCAGTCATTGTACAAATAACTACTGTGTCAACAAAGGGTTCGACCAGTGCAACAATACCTTCTCTGACAGGAATTTCTGTTTTTGCTGCCGAATGAGCAATAGAGGCAGAACCAACACCGGCTTCATTCGAAAAAGTTCCTCTTTGAAAACCCATAATAAGCACTCCGATAAAGCCACCTTTGAGTGCATCTGCACAAAAAGCTCCTTTAATTATCAACAAAAAAGCATCATTTAAAAAGCGCCAGTTAATGAAAATAATTATTAAGGCTGTAATAACATAAAAAACTGCCATAAACGGAACAATTCGGGAAGTTACTTTTGCAATACTTTTTATTCCTCCTATAATGACCAGACCAACTAACACTGCCATGACAATACCATATAAAAATCCGTATGGCTGTGCTGCCGGAAAAATCAAAGCAAATTGAGAAAACGACTGATTAGCTTGCAACATATTACCTCCGCCTACCGAACCTCCAACCACTAAAATTGAAAACATAATGGCAAGAAAACTACCCAAAACACCCAGATTACGTTTTTTTAATCCATATTTCAGGTAATACATAGCACCACCCGATACCTTGCCTTTTTCATCTATTTGCCGGTATTTAACGCCTAAGGTGCATTCAATAAATTTTGAACTCATACCCAGCAATCCGGCTATTATCATCCAGAATGTTGCACCAGGTCCGCCTATGCTGATGCCTATTGCCACACCTGCTATGTTTCCCATGCCTACCGTAGCCGATAAGGCTGTTGACAATGCCTGAAAATGTGTAACTTCCCCTTTGTGTTTCCGGTCAGAGTATTTACCACTTATAAGGCCCAGCGAATGTCTGAAACCCCTGAAACTGATAAACCTGAAATAAAATGTAAAAAATAGAGCTGCACACATCAACCAAACTACTATCAGCTTTAAAGGAGCAGTAACAAATTCACCATTTTTATTGACAACAGCTTTTCCATTTTGATATACATAGGGGTCGTAAATGCCTGTAGCTGTAAACGGATCCCAAAACAAGATTTTTGACAATACTTTTACAAATGGAGTAAATGCATCATTAATTTGTTCACTGATATTTGAACTTTTCTGATTTGAATTTAAACTGTCAACCGATGCTTTTAAGTCATTATTTACAAGCAATACCAATAAAAGTATGGTTAATGTCGGACTTAATTTTTTTTTGATGAAATTTATAAATATCAGTTTCTGCATTTTCAGAGAAATTACCTGATTTTCATTTTTTTCATTTCAGTTAAATAGTTTCGTGTTTCATTTATAATAACAGGCGACAATAACAAAATGGCTATCAGATTGGGTATTGACATAAAAGTGATTACAGCATCAACAAAATGCCAGACCAGATCGAGACCCCACACCGAACCCAGAAAAACAAAAACACAAAACAGGTAATAATATGGCTTGATGGCTTTTTCACCTAACAAATAGTTGGCAGCAGTAGCACCGTAATAACTCCAGCTGACAGCGGTTGAAAATGCAAAAAGCAGTAATCCGATAGCTATCAGATGCGGGGCAAAATCTTGTAACCCAATTTTTGACAATCCTTGCGACATTCCGGCTATGGTCATTCCAACTCCTTTAATATCGCTTTGCCATGCACCCGAAACCACTACAACCAATCCTGTTAAGGTGCAAATAACAATGGTATCAATAAAAGGTTCCAACAAAGCTACTAATCCTTCTCTGACCGGATATTTGGTTTTAGCAGCTGCATGCGCGATAGGAGCTGATCCTTGTCCTGCTTCATTGGAAAATAAACCTCTGCGAACTCCCCATAACATGGTCATAAGAAATGCTGAGCCGACAAATCCTCCACCCATGGCATTTCCGGTAAAAGCATCTCTGAATATCAGCATAAATGCTCCGGGTATATTTCTTATATCTAAAATTATGACCAGAATAGCAGCTATAAAATAAAAAACAGCCATCACCGGTACCAGGCGTGATGTTACCTGAGCTATACGCTTGATGCCTCCGACAACAATTAAAAATACCAGTAAAGTTACTGTTATACCCGTAATCCATACAGGAATTTTGTAATTGGTGATCATAACATCGGCTATTGAATTGCATTGAGCCATATTTCCTGTTCCCAGCGAACATAGTATGGCTGCAACAGCAAAAATGATTGCCATTACTTTTGCAAACCTCCCCAATTTTTCTTTTAAAGCATGTTCCATGTAATACATAGGTCCTCCCGAAACACTTCCATCAGAATTAAATCTGCGGTATTTGTGTGCTAATGTAACTTCTACAAATTTGATGACCATGCCTAAGAAACCGGTTACCCACATCCAGAATAAAGCACCCGGACCACCGAGATATATGGCTAAGGAAACACCGACAATATTGCCGGTACCCACTGTTGCCGACAAAGCAGTGGTGAGTGCTTTAAAATGATTGACATCGCCTTTATCGTCTTTATCATCATATTTTCCCCTTACCAAATTAATGGCATGTCGGAACATGGTTATGTTGATAAACTTCAACCTGATAGTAAAATAAATACCGGTTGGAATTAATAAAGCTAAAATCAGATAGCCTCCCACATACTCATTGTAAGCAACAAGAATTTTATCGAAATATTCCATGAAAATGTTCATTGCAGTTAACGGATTTTTTATTGTTATTTTATAAAAACCTGAATGGCAAACATACATATAAAGTTTTATTCGGAAATGAAAATATTTTTGAGTCCGAATTCATTCGCTTCAACTTCGTTATTGTTTAATTTGTTCTTTGTTTCCCGATTTCATGGATTCGTTGTTTCATCCGGAGACGTCATTGTGAGCCCGAACAAAGTCGGGAGAAGCAATCTGTTTAATCTCATCGTAATGTTATTAATTGATTAGTTGTTTTTGTTTATTGATTTTTCCGATTTTCCTGAAAGATGTTACTTGCTTTTTGAAATTTGTCATTTGCAATTTGGAACTTGTTATTTGCAATTTGGAATTTATTACTGTTGTTAATTGTTCTTTGTTTATTGATTATTGAGATTTTTTTCAGGAATTTTTTAGTATAATTCCCGATAAAAATTACTCTAAACCCTATCGTATTTTGACTTTTTAAATGACCTTTTTAATAAGCCTGAAATACTTGAAAGGGACATATTTGAAAGGAAAATCTATCCTTGCAGGCGTAGAAACGACTGATCTTCTATTGCTGAAAGCGAGAAAGCTTTCCTTCCCATGATACTTACCCATACCGCTATTGCCGACACCTCCAAATGGCATATTGTGATTGGTAAAATGCATCAGCAGGTCGTTGATACATGCACCGCCTGAGCTTGTTTTAGATAAAACATATTTAGCTGATTTTTTGTTGCCAAAATAATAGAATGCCAGCGGTTTTTCATGTGAATTAATATAATCAATAGCTTCTTCAACTTTGTCGAAAATCATGACCGGTAAAATAGGGCCGAATAATTCCTCTTTCATTATTGAAAATTCGGGCTTAATCTCATCAATGACTGTTGGTGATATGTATTTATCATCTAAATCGGTAATGCCACCTATTCTTATTCTTCCTTCTTTCATTAACCCGTTCAAACGCAAAAATGCCTTTTCATCAACAATTCTCGGATAATATTTGCTCTTTTGAACATCGTCACCAAACATTTTTTGAATGTTTTGCTTCATCTTTTCAAGCAATTCTTCTTTTACATCTTTATGTACAAACAAATAATCAGGGGCAATACAGGTTTGACCTGCATTGATTGTTTTTCCCCAGATAATACGTTTGGCTGCGATATCCAGATTAGCATTTTTTTCTACGATGCAGGGACTTTTACCGCCTAATTCCAAAATAACAGGGGTAAGATTTTCGGCTGCTGCGCTCATGACCACTTTAGCTGTTGATGGGCTGCCTGTGAAGAATATAAGGTCAAATCGTTGTTTAAAAAGTATTGTATTGGTTTCTCTGCCTCCCTGGATTGCTTTGATGTAATCTTCAGGAAATGTTTCCCTTATGATCTCTTCCACCACTTTGGCGACATTGGGTGTATAGGGTGATGGTTTTATTATCGCACAGCAACCGGCAGAAATTGCTCCGACCAATGGATTTATCAGTAATTGGAACGGATAATTCCAGGGAGCCATGATCAGTGAAACACCCAAAGGCTCATAGATAATTTTGCTCTTTGAAGGGAAAAGATGTAATGGTGTTGGTTTTCTGTTGGGTTTTGCCCATTTTTTCAGATGATTTAAATGGTTTTTAATTTCCTGGTTGACAATACTTATTTCGGTCAGATAGGCTTCTTCAAACGATTTGTGCAGATCTTTCCAGAGAGCATCTGATATTTTTTGTTCAAATTTATTAATAGCAGATTTCAGGCTTTTTAAAGCATTTAACCTGAAATGCACGTCTTTCGTTTTGTGTGTATTGAAAAATAATCGCTGATTTTGCAATAATACTTCAATTTCAGCTTGTGTTGTTTCAGTCATTAGATTTTATTAATTTTTATTCGAAATTTGATTCATAGCTCTTTCAGTAATTGCCAGGATAGTCAGTGCAGGATTAACTCCAAGATTGGCTGAAATAGTACTGCCATCACAAATCATCATGTTTTCATAATTAAAAACCTTGTTGTTTTTATCTATCACCCCGGTACTGCTATCCGATCCCATGCAGGCTCCGCCTAAAATATGAGCAGTTGACGGAATTCCCAGCAAGGTTTCATTAATCAGTACCATTGCCTTTCCATTTACCAGTTTTTCGACTTTTTTTGCAATGGTTTGCGATATTGGATTAAATGCAGTGGGAGCAATGCCTTGTTCAAGACTTGTTTTCAGAAAGCCAAATCTTGAACGTTTCATTTGTAAAGTAGAATCAATACTCTCCATGTAAAGCAAAATATGGGTTCTTTTGCTCCAGTCGTCAACAAAATAGGCTTTAAAATTAGCGACAGGATGTATTATGATGTCCCAAATCATTTGTAATAAGCGATAAAAAACAGAATTTCCATTTACCATAGGCGCCATAAACAATCGCCAAAAGCCTGCCCCTTCAGGATATTTTACAGGTTCAACACTGCGATTTTCGTCAATACTGATGATTGATCCGATAGCAATTCCATCTGAAAAAGAAGAATTCCTGTCGAAGGTGGTCACACCAATCAGGCTTTCCGAATTTGTTCTGACTCCTTTGCCCAGACTATCCGGCAATCGTGGTAAGGATGTTTTTTTCAATTTCAACAGCAATTTCATCGTTCCTAAAACGCCACCCGCAAAAATGATTGATTTTGTTGTAACAGAGCCTCTCTTCTTAACAGTTGACAATGAATCCCTGAATTTAATTGTATAACCCCCGCTTCCATCCTCACCGAAAGGAATTACATCATAAACTTCCGTTTCAGCTTTTATTTCACACCCCAGTTTCAGGGCAAAATATAAATAATTCTTGTCAAGGGTATTTTTTGCATTAAAACGACAACCCAACATACAACCACTGCATTTTCGGCAACCTGTCCGGTCAGGACCTTCACCGCCAAAGTATGGATCAGAAACTGTTTCTTCAGGTTTCCCGAAATAAACAGCAACATCTGTTTTATCGAATGCTTCTTTTATCCCCATTTCTTCAGCCAATGTATGCATTATCTCATCACTTTTACTCATATATGGATGTTTTTCAACACCCAGCATTTTTTTGGCTGTTTCATAAAAAGGTTGCAATTCTTTTTGCCAGTCAGCAATGTCTTTCCAGCTTCCTGAATTAAAAAAAGCTGATTTCGGAAACTGTAAAGTATTCGCATAAACCAGGGAGCCACCACCTACACCTGCACCGCTCATAACTGCTACATGCTTGTAAAAGGTCAACCTGAAAAGTCCGTGCATACCCAGTTTTGGTATCCACATCCACTTTTTCAGGTTCCAGTTGGTTTTTGGAAAATCAGATTCTTTTTGAAACCATTTTCCTTGTTCAACGACAAGCACTTTATAACCTTTTTCGCTCAAACGCAGGGCCGAAACAGAGCCTCCGAAACCGCTGCCAATAATCACAAAGTCATAATCGTATTGCTTTATCATTTTTTATTATTCAATTTTAGTGTTATACCGAGATTATCTGCAACAGCTTGTAAGCGTTCTTTCAACAGTTTATTGTTTTCTTCAGCAGAAAAAGAACTGCCTGTTGTTTTAATATAATTTTGTATTTCAATCAGCTTATTTAAAGGCAACAATGCACAAGCTGTACAAAAAAAGCTTTTTGAACGTCCCTCATCGTAGTTTAAGAGGAAATCGTTCAGTATTTCCATTCGTATTTTTTGCTGATCAATAAAACAGCTTAGTCCATTGTCCCAGATAAATTCAAGATTAGGAAATATCTTTCTGTGAGTGACAAATGAATCCCGACCATAACGTTCAGGTTCAAAGCGTTTGCAGGGATATTCAGGGCAAGAGGCACAAACTTCCAGTCCTTTTTTATTGAGGCAGCAAGTCAGAAAACCACAGGAAGGGTGTTTTTCTTTAAAATCAGGACCGCCACAACCCGGGCATGCCGAATTTCCCTTTGTGTGAAACCTTGGACACAATCCGCAATCAATTCCACAGCAACCAATAGTGTTGTATGTTTTTATTCGTTCAGACACGTTCCGGGCGCTTGTTTTATTCCCACAATTCATTTATTGACTGCAAAAATACTTTTTCTTTTAAATTAAGACATTATTTTTATTTGGAAATCAGGATATCTCACTCATAGCCGAAAGTGCCCCTTACAGACCTGTAAGCCCCCTCTGAGAATTCTAAAGTGCCCCTTACAGAGCTGTAAGCCCCCTCTGAGAATTCTAAAGTGCCCCTTACAGACCTGTAAACCCCCCACTATAAGTAAAGTGAGCCCATTACAGACCTGTAAATCTTAATAAAAAATTTATTAATAATTTTTTTTTGTATAAAACAATTGCATGATTATATTAGCACCAATTAATTAATGGCTGAAATAGCACAATATTTAAGTTTTATTCATGAGTAAATATTTTAAATCATATCCATCTGCAATGCACAGCTTTTTTAGCTGTGCTTTGTGGTTTGAGAAAAGTTGTAAGTTTG